>Ga0222718_10003065_pt1 | contig 14525 bp, 4 predicted proteins | sample C33_27DmetaG_FD_165045 | JGI IMG/M metagenome (GOLD analysis project Ga0222718, IMG submission 165045) | Estuarine water microbial communities from San Francisco Bay, California, United States - C33_27D | ecosystem: Environmental > Aquatic > Marine > Unclassified | place: USA: California... | reverse complement strand
CGCTGGCACCATTACTACCTATCATTCTTCCTATTATAGCCGCACTTTATTTATTTAAAAAGGCATTGGGAGTTGACCAGCAAGTAGCTGATTTAAGTCGTGAGATGGGAATCGGTAATGATGAAGCCAGAGATATGGTTACCAACTTTAATGACTTATCATCGAGTAGTAAGGATTTAAATATTACAACTAAAGGTTTAATTCAAGCACAAAAAGAACTTGCATCTTCGATTGGTATGACCGCTCAATATAGTGGTGAAATGTTAAAAGACCAAATACTACTTACAAAGTATATGGGTATGTCAGGTGACCAAGCAGCCAATTTCCAAAAAGCTGCAGCATCTGCCGGAATGTCGACTCGTGAAATGCAACGAGAAGTTGCAGGAACTGTCCAACAATTAAATGATGCTACCGGATTAAGTGTTGACTTTGCCGGTGTAATGAGAGACATAGCAGAGCTTAGCCCCACAATACGAAGTAACTTTAAAGGTAATGTAAAAGAGATGGCCCTTGCCGTAGCTCAAGCAAAAGCACTTGGAACTACATTAGAAGCATCATCCAACGCTGCACAAAACCTTCTTAATATGGAATCATCTCTTAAAGCCGAAATGAAGGCAAGAATGTTAACCGGTATAAACATTAACAATGATGAGATTAGAGCAGCTCAATTGGCCGGAGAACACGGAAAGGTATTGGCACTTCGAGCGAAGCAAATGGAAAAGATTGGAGATGTGAGTAAGAAATTACCACACGAACAACGAGCTCTTGCAGAAGCAATGGGTATGTCCGTTGATGAACTTCTTAAAATGAACGAACAACAAACTATGTTGCGTAAGTTAAATGTCGATAATCTTGCAGACCTTAAAACATCGGATATTTTAAATTCTAATCTAACAAAACAAGAAAAAGAAAAGTTGTTACTCCAACGAGAACAACAATCTCAACAAGAAAAAATGGCGGCATTGACCGAAAAGTTATCGGCTGCATTTGATGAGATAGCTGTTGTATTAGTTCCTATTATTTCGTATTTGCTAAATCTTGTAATGTCACAACTAAAGTTCTTGATGCAACCGCTAAAGACAATATCAGGTATCTTTTCGGGTATCGGTATGATAATCGATGGTGATATCCAAGGTGGTTTGATGAAAATAGGTAAGTCAATTATTGACTTAATATTGTCACCATTTAAATACATAGCAGATATGATAGGTGGTATATTTGGTGTTGAAGATACATCAGGTAAGATAGGTAACTTCATTACAGGTGGTAGTGATGCTGAAGAAATTAATGATGGTGTAATTACTCCAACAGGTGAAGTCATAAAAACAAACCCAATGGACTACATTATGGCAGTTAAGAATCCATTTGATATGTTAGGTGGTTTAGCTAGTGGCATTGGTGGAATGCTCGGAGGTGGTGGCGGTGGAATTGACTACGATAAACTTGCAGCCGCATTAGCAAGTCAACCACTTCAAATCATAGTTGATGGTAAAGTAGTATCTGCTATTACAAGAAAACAAAATACAAACAAATCATATAGTAGAATGATGGGATAAGTAAATGGCGTTGAAGGATTTAAAATCGGACTTGTCTAAATTTAGAAGACCTGTGGAAAAACCACTCATTGAAAAGAAACGAGCGGATGTTCCAAAGTCTTCTAATCAGACTCCACTATCACAATTCGTGGATTCAACCCCTAATGCGCCAAAATCTCAAACAACAACCCCTAAACAAGGTGTGACTCCAACCAAGTTTGATAACTCATCAAATTTCTTGGGAGAAACAACTCAAAATCAATTTGACAATTCATCCAAGTATTTGGGTGAAACAACTCAAAATCAATTTGACAATTCATCAAACTATTTGGGAGAAACAACACCAACTAAAATGTCTTTAGAAGAAAGATTCTTGGGACAAACTGAAGCAAATGTAGTTCAACAAGGGGATAAATTCAAAGGTGAAACCGAAACGGCAAATATTACTCAAGGAGATAGATTTAAGGGTGAAACGACTCCTGACAAATACTCCAATGCCGAAAAGTTCAAAGGAGAAACCTCCCCAACCGAATTCAAATTCGTAAAAGAATTCTTGGGTGAGACTACTCCGACTAATACATCGTTGAGTGCAAAGTTTTTGGGTGAGACTACAACCACAAATGTAGAACAAGGTGATAAATTCAAAGGTGAAACCACACCAACACCTATTACATCGAACCCCAACCTTGAAAAACAGGCAAAAAATCCATCATACGTTGATTTTATCAAAAATGATGATGGTAGGGGGTTCTTACCATTCCTACAACCAATGTCAAAATCAAAGTTTGTAGGTGTTGACCCATCTCAAACTAAATTTGATGAGGCTACCTCATTATATGCATTGACCGAACCAAGAACATACGAAGAACGAGTAATTTCTCGTGACTTATTCACAGGATTCTTTAATTCAGACTCAAGATACGACTTTACCGACCCAAATCAATATGGTGTTAGTCGTGATTTGGATAATGGGTTAGGTAAGACATACACAAGTAAACTATTGAAGGATGTATATAACAAATACAATCTTAAAGAAGATTCATACAACACTTCGATATTTAAACAGCCATTTATTTTGAGTGGTATCCAACGTGAAAAGGGTGAACCACAAACATTGGGTATTGGTTCGTTATCACTCATCAGAAGTGGGGCAGTAACCGCAACCGAAAGAGCTGCAATTGATGCTGTTAGAATGGGTGAGTTCTTATTAACTCCCCGTGGTATTAGTTGGGTTGTAAAACAAGTAGGTATGCAGAGAAGTCAGAGGTGGGGTAAAACATTTACTCCTGTAAATCTTCTTTCAAATATGGTAAGTCAGCATCTTGGATTACGATGGGATAGACCGGGTGTTCAACCTATTGGTGATGAGACTTGGAAATATGATTCAGATGGATATTTGTCGGGATTTTACGAAGAGATTTTCAGACTAAACCTAAATAATGACAACCTCCCATTAAGAGTTGACTCAAAGGGTGGATTTGATTCTTTCTACGGAATTGGGATTACAACTACAAAGCGATACACAAACACATTCACTAACCCTGCAATGACGCGTGGTGATAAGACGGCAAACTTTATTCAAAAATATTTTCCATTTGGTGGATATGATGCCGCTGGTGGTCCAAAAGACTTTGGATATGGAAGTGATATTGAAAAAGATAAAAATGGTAATGTAGTTAAACAAACCCAAGAAAACTCACCAATACCAATTGATACAAAATTTGAAGAAAGAGGGTTGTACAAATCCGAGGGATTGATTGTTGATATACCCGATATTGCGGATTATGAAGCTATATCTTATGGCACTATCTCAAAACTTGCTAATGGTGATACACCTGAAAACTACAAGGGTGACTTTAGAAATCTAAAAGGAATCGTATTTAATAATGGTGTTGATGAAAATGGTAATGGTATTGAGGCAGTTTCAAATTATAAAGAGAATAACTTTAGAAAAACATACGGATTCGGTCAGACATTCAAAACTAATGTAGAGAGGTTGAGTGATGAACGACTTGATAAAGTTGGATTGTTAAAACCAAATGATGGTGATAAACTGAATTATGAAAAAGACATTGTAATTCTTGGATTCAAAACCGATAACAGCAATAGAACTCAATTTAGAGGAACTGTTAGTGGTATCACCGAAACATTCTCACCATCTTGGAATTCTGAAAAACCAAATGGTAGAGCTGATAAGGTTTATATGTATTCGGAATTTGAAAGAACCCTATCATTCAATTTTAAGGCAGTTGCATATTCACGAATGGAACTTATACCTATGTGGGAAAAGTTAAAACAACTCGCTACTTTCGCAATGCCAAAGTACGGGTCTTCTTCTGGTTATAGAGGTAGGTCAATTCAATTTACATTGGGCGACCTTTGGAAAGACCACACTGCGTTAATAACATCACTATCATACACAATGTCGGATGAAGCAGCTTGGGAGATTGACACAAACTACACGATACCAAAGTTAGTAGACATTTCAGTTGGATTAACTCTTGTTGGTGACGCCGTTCATAATGAAAATTCAACATCAACCCTATATGATTATGGAGTTTAATTATGGGTAGATACGATAACATAACAATACAAAAAAATAATGGTAGAAAGTACAAACTAACCACTAAACTACCATCTATTCAACCATCTATTGATGATATTTATATTATAGGACAATATGGTGACCGATTGGACAATTTGGCATACAAATACTATGGTAGAAGTTCGTATTGGTGGATTATTGCACTTGCAAATAATATTGGTAAGGGTGATTTGGTAGTTCCAGTTGGTGAACAAATCAGAATTCCACAAAATACTGCTAAAATTATTGAAGAATATAATAATCTTAATGGATAAAAGTTATGGGTGTATTTTCAAATTCTACATTTGGTGGTGAGGCTAATTTAAACACCATTTCTGGCTACATAAAAGAACCAAATAAAGATGAAAACTCAAAAATTTGGAACTATGGTAGATACGCATATATTACATTGACTTATAATAAAGTAAATAATGCTGGAATCAACGCTTGTGCCACTACAATAGGAACGATAGGCGATACACCATTATCTGGCTCATCTACTTATCAATCTTTAATAACTCGCTCTGGTGAACGTGATGTTCCGGCCAGACCTACATTAGAATCTGTACGAATTGGTAATGATGGTTCAAATGATGTAACTGATGCGGCATTGTATGATGTTGATGTATCATTTAAAGTATTTAGTGCGGCTCAATTTGAAGAAATAGAAAAGGCTTGGTTTGTTCCTGGTAATGAGTTTACAATATCATTTGGATACAAGGACCTTGGACTGGGTGGTTCTATAATTGCAAATGTGTATAATTTCTCATTCACAATGGATGCTGTTGGGGTGTATTCTTGTAATATACAATTAACTGGTAGAAATAGATTTGCCGCAATTCTTTCTATGAAAAATGAAATGTCTCAAGCTGGTACTGAAATAACCGATGAGGCAGGTGAAAGTTACAAGGCACTCAGCATCCTTGGTGAGTTGTATAATAGATTTGAGGCACAATTCCCACAATTCGAAGAATCATCGTTTATTCAACGGTCAAGTACACAAGATTTTGTAGAGGATGGTAGAGCCGCGTTGTCACCAAATGGGTTATATGCAGTTGCAAACATTCAGACAAAGGGTGGATTTGATTTTACTGCTATCGGACTTACCATTGACCTTGATGATAAGTTTGTAAAATATGTAAAATACGAAGAATTAATCAATGTGATTAACTATGCAAATAGTGACTCCGGCTTTACTTGGGGGTTTGGTACTGAAGCCGCTACATTTGTATCTCAAATGGCATCGGCTGACCCATCTGCTATATTGTTGGATGGTGAGATGGCAAATTATGGTGGAGAGGTTGGTGGTGATACTTTCAATGACCTTCAAACTGGCGCTGGAACAAGTGGTCTCGCAAAAGACATTTTAATCAGTTTAGAATTGATTGGAAGTACCTTAAAAGCTTTAGAAGAAAAAGAAGAGACCGATAAAGATGAGAAGGGGTCAACTTCCGTTAATAGTTTTTTGAGTACATTAAATAGAAAAATTGAAGACCTTACCGGTGGATTATATCCATTGGTAATATATAACAATGGTTTTAAAAGTGATGATACTGAATTTTTGATTGTTCATAGGTATGCCGAACACACCGCAACCTCAGCCGCATATACATTTAGTATGCACGACATTGGCTCGGTTTTAAAAAGTGTAAATTTATCATCTAATATGGATTCGGATATGGCAGCTGCCGCATTGGTTAGTAATCGTGGTGGTGATATTCCAGATGGGGCATTAGATAACTTATATGAAGATTGTGGTGGGACATCAACTTCAGAACCAGCTTCAAAAGTAACCCTTGATGATATTGCTAAGAAGAAGCAAGTATTAGGTACTGGCTTTTCTCCAGAGCGTGTGGCAGATTTAAGAGATGCTCAGATATCTTATGTTAAGAGTAATACCACAACCACGGGAACCGATACGGGATATCGGTATATGATAGACTTGTCGGTAACTCACTTGGGAGCATGGGGTACTCAAATTGCTGATACATTTAGTTTTGATGGATTACCTCTAAAGTTTAGAAAAGACCACGTTTACTTTGCAGTAGGTAAAGTTGAACATCAATTTGATGGTAATGGTGGTTGGGATACTACTGTGACTGGTTTTTGTAAAATAGATGATGTGGTGGCACCATAATGGCAAAACGATTAAAAGTATATTATCCAGAAGGTCAAATTCAAAAAGGTCTATACACCAAAGGTGGTGAATGGATGTTTGTGGATGGTACTGAATATATTGGAGATTATCATACATACTCCACAGGGGAAGTATTTACAAAATCTTCGTATGTAAAAAATGTATCTGAAAAATTGATAAAATATGTAGACTTGTCTTCATTTGAAAATATTGAAAAATTTAAATACGATAACCTTGTACCTAAAACACCTGAAAAATTTTATGCACCAATTTATAGAAAGGTGAGTCCAAACGAAACTGACTACTCATCTGGATTCTTTTTTAGATATTTTGTAAAGAAGTATCATTCCGATTATATTTCAGAAGTAGCACTTTCAGATTATAATACAGTTCAAGTTCAACATTTTGCAAAAGCAAAGATTCCTTGGAAATTGGTAGGGACTTTAAATGATTCTCAAATAGGACCGGGTGTTGTTGATACAAACAGAAGAATTATTTCAGGTGTAAACACTCTAATTAATGGTATTGTAAACTATGTTGGTGATTTTAGTGAATACGCTAGATTGCAAACGGCAGATGAAACAAGTAAAGACAATTCACGAATACTTATTAACGAAGGGGTAGTAACCAATGACAAGTATTTGGGTGATGGTGAAGTAATATCACAAAATCCAATTACATTACCTGGAGATGTTCCAGACCCTGGAGGGATATTTATACCTAATGGTGCGATTACCACCGCCGATGGTTCTGCAATTGTGACCGCTGATGGGTCTATATTAGTAATAGGTTAAGGAAAAGTATGGCAAGGACAAAAACAATTCCACAATTAGAAGAGTTAGATTCTATCCCAGAATTGGGTAATTATCTAATTCTTCACGATGGTAATGACATTAAGAAAGTAACTTACAGCAAAGGTAAGGGTACGAATGCAAAAACTGTTGTACTCACTTCAGATGCGCAGGTGTTCCGTGTTGCTAAAGATGGAACAATGACCCCATCAAATATCACCTTTACTCTTAATAGACAAAACATTAGTGCTGATTCGGCTTCGGTATTCTCATCCGACCCATCGGTAACCTTAACTGGTGCGGGAAATACTCGTACACTTTCATCATCTTCCTTTGGGTCTAATACTTCAGTAACCATTACAGGTACTGCTGATGGGTTATCTGATAACATTACTCTTATTCGTGTAGAAGAGGGGTCCGATTCAGTAACAACAATTTTATCCAATGAGTCACATACTTTCCAAGCTAACGCATCAGGTTCCATTTCATCATTTGTTGGTGGTGGTACTGAAATACAAGTATATGAAGGTGCTACTCTCTTAACCTTCACAACAGGAACTGCAACAAATGGTCAATATACCGTAACTGCTAGTGGTTCATCAATCACACCTGGGTCGGTAAGTGGTAATGGTACTACAACTTATACATTAGATGACCCATCTTCAATGACTGCGACTTTAGCATCCATTACTTATACAATTGCTGGTAAAAAGTCAAATGGTGAATCATTTAGTATTACTAAAAAACAATCATTCACAAGGTCAGATGCTGGTCAAGCCGGTTTCAATGCAAAAACCGTAGTAATCTCTTCAGATTCTCAAATTTTCCAAGTAGCTAAAGATGGTACAATTACACCATCTTCAATCACGTTTACTGCTAACTTGCAGAATATTCAAGGAGATGCTACATTTGCTTCAAACCCAAGTGTAACTCTTGGTGGTAGTGGTAATACAAGAACTTTGAGTTCTGCTGATTTTGGTAACAACACTTCGATTACAATTTCTGCTACGGCAGGAAGTATTACTGATGAGATTTCAGTTGTGAAAGTTAATGAAGGTTCTGATGCTATTACACCTGTTGTAACTAACGAAGCACATATCTTCCAAGCAGACGCATCTTCATCAATTTCATCATATGCCGGTGGTGGTACATCTATTAAAGTTTATGAGGGTGCTACTTTATTGACTTATGATGGTGTGGGTACATCTGCCGGTACATTTAAGATTATTGCAAGTGGGTCTTCTATTGATACTGGTTCCGTAACTGGCGTTGGAACAAAAACATACGCTATTGGAAATCCATCTAATATGAATTATGACCAAGCCACTATCACATTCACTATTAGTGGTAGTAAGGCAAATGGTGATGGGTTCGGATTGCAAAAATTACAATCATTCTCAAAATCAAAGGCTGGTCAAAGTGGTCTAAACTCAAAAGCAGTTATTCTTACCTCCGATGCACAAGTATTTAAGGTAGGTAAAGATGGAACTATTACTCCAAGTACAATTACTTTGAGTACAAATAGACAAAACATACAAACAGCCGCATCATTCACTCCAAGTCCAACAATTACGTTGAGTGGTAGTGGTGATATTAGATATGTAACATCGGCAAACTTTGGTTCTAATACTAAAGTTGTAATTACTGCTACTGCTGGTGATTATTCAGATGCAGTAACACTTGTAAAGGTTGAAGAAGGTTCAGATTCGGTTACCACAATCCTATCTAATGAATCTCATACTTATCAAGCTGACGCATCAGCATCCATTTCATCTTATAGTGGTGGTGAAACCGACATTCAAGTGTATGAAGGTGCTACATTACTAACATACACCACAGGAACTCCAGCTGCTGGAGAATTTGCTATTACTGCAAGTGGTTCAAGTATTACTGCCGGTTCAATTACTGGAAATGGTACAACAACTGCCGCAGTTGGTAATCCATCGAATATGGGATATAACCAAGCAAGTATCACTTACTCATTATCTGGTAAGAAAGCAAATGGTGACGCATTTAATATCACCAAAATTCAATCATTTACCAAGTCTGTTGCTGGTCAAAAAGGTTTTAACGCTAAAACTGTTGTAGTATCTTCTGATGCTCAAATTTTCCAAGTAGCTAAAGATGGAACTATCAGCCCAAGTACAATTACGTTTAGTGCAAACTTACAAAACATTAGTGGTAATGCAACCTTTAGCGCTTCTCCGAGTGTAACTCTTGGTGGAAGTGGAAATAGTCGTACACTTTCTTCTGCTGATTTTGGAAACAACTCTTCAGTAACGATTTCTGCTACTGCCGGTGGAATTACCGATGAAATCTCGGTAGTTAAGGTAAACGAGGGTAGTGACGCACTTACTCCATTATTGAGTAACGAAGCTCACATCTTCCAAGCAGACGCTTCAGGTTCAGTTTCCGCATATACTGGTGGTGGAACTACAATCAAAGTTTATGAAGGTATAAATCTTCTTACTTACGATGGGACTGGTACTTCTGCAAGTACATTTAAGGTGACCGCAAGTGGTTCATCTATCACTCCAGGTTCAGTTGGTGGTAGTGGTACTGATACTTACACTATTGGTAACCCATCACTTATGCCTGATGGTTCTGATGTCGCTACAATTACTTACACCATTAGTGGTAGTAAAGCAAATGGTGAATCTTTCCAAATTGACAAATTACAATCCTTCTCTAAATCAAAAGAAGGTCAAAAAGGTTTTAACGCCAAGACTGTTGTAGTATCTTCAGATGCTCAGATTTTCCAAGTAGGTAAGGATGGTACAATTACACCATCTTCTATTACCTTCACGGCAAATAAACAAAATATTAGTTCGGCCACTACGTTTACAACATCTCCAAGTGTAACCCTTACAGGTGCCGGTGATTCAAGAACCTTGAGTTCGACCAACTTCGGAAGTAACACTTCGGTAACCATAACTGCTACAGCAGGTGGTATATCCGATGAGATTTCAATTGTAAAAGTAACCGAAGGTTCGGATTCAATCACTCCTGTGGTTACCAATGAAGCACACATCTATCAAGCTGCGAACGATGGTACGGTTGCTTCGTATAGTGGTGGTGGTACTGATATTCAAGTGTACGAAGGTGCAAACTTACTAACTTTTGAAAACGCATTGAGTGATGTGGGTAATGGTGAATTTACAATCGTAGTTTCAGCAAGTTCAATCACCGCAGGTTCAGTTGGTGGTGATGGTACAACTACCGCAGAGGTAAGTAACCCATCTTCTATGGTTAGTGACGCTGCAAGTATCACATATACCATCACAGGTAGTAGAAGTAACGGTACTGAATTCAGATTAACAAAGATTCAGTCATTCTCAAAGTCAAAAGAGGGTACTGCTGGTGTTGATGGTGCAGATGGCGCGGATGGTGCTGATGGTGTTGATGGTTCAAACGCAAAATTGTTGACAATCACTTCGGATTCTCAAATTTTCTCATTCCCATCAGCATCTTCATCAACTGCAATTGATAATGACATCTTAATCATCATCAATCAACAAAACTTGACAGGAGCTGTATCTCCAAGTGATATTACAATTACTGATAAGAATGGTAGCGCGATTACTACCCCAACTTTTAACAATTCGAGTATAAGTAACGGAACTGGTCAAGTTAGTGGTAGTATTACATTTAGTGGTACATTGAGTAGCACAAAATCTAAATTACCAATCACCATTTCAGTAACAAAAGATTCTTTGAGTGATTCTACAAAGATTTACAAGACCGATGGTGGTTCTGATGGTACATCTCCTGTATTGTCAATTCTTTCTAACGAATCACACACATTGCCTGCCGATTCAACAGGTACTGTTTCTTCGTTCGCAAATAGTGGAACGGATATTTCAGTATTTGAAGGTAACGACCAATTATCTTACGATGGTATTGGTTCTGCTAATGGTAAATTTACGGTTGTTGCAAGTGGTTCAAGTATCACCGCAGGTTCTATAAGTGCTGATGGTGATAACGCTTCCGTAGCAAACGCAAGTTCGGCTACTGCTGACATTGCAAGTATTACTTACACAATTAGTGGTAAGACTGCAAAAGGAACATCATTTAGTCAAACCAAAGTTCAGTCGTTCTCTAAATCTAAACAAGGTTCTGCCGGTTCTAACGCAAGAGCAGTATCTTTGACTGCTGATTCATACGCAATTACCTTTAACGCAAGTGATGTTGAATCTCCAGCCAACCAAACAATCACTCTGACCGCTACGGAACAAAACCATAGTGGTACTGTTTACTACGAATTCTACAAAGGTGCTTCTTTACAAGGAAGTAGAGGTACATCTAACACATTTGTTATTGATACTGCTGGTGAAAAACCATCATCAACCGGTTCGATAGATTACACCGTAAAAACATACTCTGTTTCAAGTGGTGGTGGTGTGATTGCACAAGACAACGTATCTTTGTTTGGTATCAAGCCGGGTTCAAATGGTAGTGATGGTAGTGATGGTAGTGATGGTAGTGATGGTGCTGATGCATACACTGTTATTTTAACAAATGATTCACACACCTTACCAACATCAAACGCAGGTACGGTAACTTATACAGGTAGTGGTACAGATATTATTGTTTATAAAGGAACTACTCAATTAAATGGTATCACAAGTGGTACTCCATCTACGGGTCAATTTAAAGTAACCGCTGTTGATACAAATATTTCGGTTGGTGCTATTTCATCTGCTGGAAATCCGGTAATTGTTGCTGACCATAGTTCAATGACTCAAGACAACGCATCAATTACTTACACTGTTAATGTTGAAAATACAAGCACATTCACAAAAACACAATCGTTATCTAAATCTAAACAAGGTAGTGATGGTGCTGATGGTGCTGATGGTGCTGATGGTGCTCCTGGTTCAAGTGCAAAGAGTTTAACTCTCACCGCAGATTCTCAAGTATTTGCTTTTGATGATGCAAACGATACAACGGCTACTCCATCTTCAATTGAATTCACGGTTAGTCAACAAAACTTGAGTTCAACTTTTGGGGCAAGTAACCTTACAATTAGAGACTCGGGTGGTAATATTATTACCGACCCAACCATTACAGGTACTGTTAGTGCTGGTTCTGGTCAAAGAAAATTTAATGTATCATTTGCAAGTAACCTTTCATCTACAAAGTCAAAGTTACCAATTAGTGTAACCGCATCCATTGATGGATTGACTGATTACTTTAAGGTCTTCAAAGTGGAAGGTGGTTCTGATGGTGCAAATGGTTCTGATGGTACTTCACCTGTATTGGGTATTTTATCAAATGAGTCTCATACTCTTGTTGCAAATGCAGCCGGAACAGTTTCTTCTTACGCAGGTAGTGGTACAACCATTACGGTTTACGAAGGTGCTGATATATTGACTTATGATGGTAGTGGAGCTTCAAATGGTACTTGGGCTGTAAGTGCAAGTGGTTCATCAATCACGGCCGGGTCCGTTTCCGATAGTGGTAACTACGCAACCGTAGGTAACCATTCATCAATGACCCAAGATTCAGCGACGGTGACTTATACCATTACTGGTAAAACTGCCGATGGTACTTCATTCAGTCAGTCACGACTTCAATCGTTCTCTAAATCTAAACAAGGTGCTACTGGTGCAAGTGGTACTGACGCTAAAGTGGTTAGTTTGGATGCAAGTTCACTTGCAATCACTTACAACGCAAGTTCAGTTGAGACTCCAAGTTCTCAAACTATCACATTAACGGCTACTCCACAAAACCATAGTGGTACTGTTTACTACCAATTCTTGTTGGATGGTGTATCTCAACAAAACTCAACTGCTTCTACATTCACGATTAACACTTCGGGTGAAAAACCATCTGCAAATGGTAAAGTAACTTATACCGTAAAAACTCGCGAAGGTTCGAATAGTTCTTCGGTAGTTTCACAAGATAGTGTGTCTATCTATGGTATCAAAGAAGGTACTGCTGGTGCTAATGGTAGTAATGGTGCTAATGGTAGTAATGGTATATCAGCTATTACGGCATTCTTGTCGAATGACTCACAAACATTCCCAGCTGCTGCAGATGGTACGGTGACTTCCTTTACAGGTGGTTCAACTGATATCTACATTTACCAAGGTATCACCGATGTAACAAGTAATTACACTATCACAAAAACGGATGGTACTGGTATGACCTCTACCTTGAGTTCAAACACCGTGACTGTGACTGGTATGACTCACGATAGTGGTTCTATTAGTGTTAACGCATCAAGTGGTTCGGTGAGTATCAGTAAGACATTCACTTTGTCTAAATCTAAACAAGGTGCTGCTGGTGCTAATGGTGCTAATGGTGCTAATGGTGCAGACAATCAAGACTTTAGTTGGGCTAACGAAAACTTGACTGGTGTAGGTCCTGCTTCTGCCGGTCTTTTGATGACCGATACTGTATTTGGTTTCCACGGAAGCATTGCAGGGTCTGATGCTACTTTGGATGACTTTACATCTTACTTGGATTCAGATGGTAACTTCTACTTGGGTAGTGGTTCTCAAAACTCATACCTATCTTGGAACAACGATGAATCAACACTTTGGATTTCGGGTTCTAAAGCAAGAATCACGGTTGACCAATTCTATGTAGGTTCTCAAGCATCTCAATACATTAGTGGTGCTAATGGTAACATTGAAATTTCATCATCTAACTTCTACTTGGATACTGCTGGTAATGTAGTAATTGGTGGTGGTGCTACGATTGCCGGTGATTTGGTTACCGGAGTGGTTGGTACTCTTCCTTCAAACGAAAATTTGAAATTCCACCTTCCATTCGAATCTTCAAATGGTGTGATTTACAACAAAGTAAATAATGACATTATCCCAAGAACGGGGTCAATGTACGAAATCAAGTCTGGAAGTAATTCTATTATTGATGGTAACTCATTATATCTTCAAGGTATTCCTAACAAAAGTGTTTACGCATATTTAGGTAACTCTACTGAAAATTCATTCATCAGTCAGTTAGGTAACCCGACATCTATGACTACAACTTTCTGGATGAATCCAGATACTACCGACCCACAAGAAGGTGGTCAACAATACCAAGTTATCTTTGAAGAAGGTGGTGCAAGTGGTGGTCGTGTTATTTATATGGAAAGTAACACGTTGTATTACGCATCATACACAAGTACGGGCGCCACAAGGTCGGTTGTTTCTTGTTCGGTTGCAGAAGGTGAGACTTCACATATTGCTGCTGTAATTGATAACACTACTACAAACACCCTCAAACTATACAAAGATGGTGAAGAAGTACAAAGTGTAGCTCATAGTATTACATTGGGTGGCGCAAACGCATATGGTATTGGAGATACAGTGGGTGGTACTCGTGTTGGTGTAAAACACAATAGTGCTGGTACTTCGTATTCATCAACTGGAACTTATGGTTGGAATGGTTACCTTGCTCAATTTAGAGCATACGATTTACCATTGACTGCTGCTGAAGTTAAGGGTCTATACCTAAACCCAGCCGCA
>Ga0222718_10003064_pt1 | contig 14529 bp, 16 predicted proteins | sample C33_27DmetaG_FD_165045 | JGI IMG/M metagenome (GOLD analysis project Ga0222718, IMG submission 165045) | Estuarine water microbial communities from San Francisco Bay, California, United States - C33_27D | ecosystem: Environmental > Aquatic > Marine > Unclassified | place: USA: California... | reverse complement strand
AGATACCTGATTCTATCTTCTAATCTAGGAATCATATTAACATTATTTTCCCAACCTGTCATTTTAACTCTTCGTCTGAGTTGTGGGTATGCTAAGTACAAAAAGTCATTATCTTTGTCTCCTGGTTGGTTGCCGTCAAAGTTTTGAGCATAGTGACAAAAGATAGGTTCTAGGGATGTGAAGGTAAAGAATCGATTGTTTGTATTGATTGCGTATTTTACGATATTAGGAGAGTCTTCCCACCAACCAACTCCTAGTCCTCTGTGAAAGTCAGGATTATGACCTGAAAAGACTAGAATCTCATCATCTTTTACATATTTGAAAAGGTTGGTTAGCGCAATCTGCGAGTAAGAGTGGGTAAACTGTCCGTGTTTTACAGCGTCGGGAATAACAGCCTCTAACATTTTGTCATAAGACAGATTCAACACATGATGCGTGATTGATCTGTCTTTGCAATATTTAACTGCATACATAGTGTCATGCTTGTTAGTACCGTCAAACAGACTTTGAGTTAAGGCTCTGAATGGAATGCCCAGTTCATAGAAAGTTTCAGCAGTGATCTCAGAGTCAATTCCTCCTGATAAGGCTAGCACATACTTATAGTCTTTGTACTTTTGAGCAAACTGCTTTACTAACACAGTCAAGTCACTTTTGATTGACTCACCTTTACGTTTATAAGGAGGAACTGTTACTCTAACTCCAATCGACGGAACTTGGCTTGATCCTAAGTATCCGTTGACAGGACGACGCCAGCTTTTGTTTTGGACATACTCCCAGTAAACTCGATTAAGCGATAGATCGATATTCATTCATCACCGCTTCAATATCTGCTACTTTAATATGATTAAGATAGATCTCTAGCTCTTCATATGTGGTTTTGCCTTTTAGGTCAAGAGTAGACTCTTCAGCAGGTTTTTCGACCATCTTTTTGTCTAACAGTTCAGAGTTTTTGATCTTTGCAAGCTGATCGAGTGACCCAGTAACTTCATACACTACATGGTTTACAGGATCATCTCGCATCTCTTCGCCTACCGCGATCTTTTTACGAATCAACTTAGGCAACTTCAAATCAACAAACTCACGAGTGTAGTTGCGAGAGTCGATTACATCATAGATGTCAACTCCATACTCTCGTTTATCATCACGATCAAAGGTAGTGTTTAGCGGAGAACCTGGATAGTAACAGTTAGTGTCACCATAACGATGATTAAAGTGTAGATCACCAAGTAGACAAAGGCCCCAAGGGGAGAGAAGGGAGAAGTCATACTCCGGCGTAATATGTGGTGGAACTTCTCCGCGGATATGAGTAACCAAGATGTCATCTTCCACATATGCAGGAAGATTGCCAGTTTGCATCTCTCCATACGGGAAGAATTGAAACGACTGCCCAGCCACAGTCGCGCGTCCGTTTCTAGTAAATACATGGACGTTCTCATTTTTAATAGCGTTTTCCTGAGTGAAATGTTCAAAGAATGATTCTCCCTTGCGTGTAGCTTCATGATTTCCTGGTATGATGTAGGTGGGAATTGTGACTGAATTGATATAGGAGAGAAACAAACAGATTTCATCTGGTTCTGGTTTCTTATCAAAGATGTCACCAGCTATAATGTGTACATCACAGCGTTGTTCAAGTGCGATCAGCTTACGAAACATTTGACGGAAACGATTCACTTGCCAGTCATATGGAACCTTCTTTTTGTGTAGAATGATATGCCAGTCGGCTGAACATAAAATTTTTGTCATTGCGCTTCCTTTTAAAATATGCTAAATTTGCTGCACAGCTTGTGAACAGCGTTACACCGCAGGTGAAGAGCTGGTGAACACGGCCCGCCTATGTGAGGTTGCGTTGGCACGTAGTGCCGCAGCGAGGAACGTAGTTCCGCAGTTTCTGAGACACGTCACAGTTGCGCCCATTTTTCTATACGAATGTCAGGCCCACAGTAACAGTGATTAAAGGGACACTTTATTGCCCTTTGTACTTTCTTCAAATTTTCTTTATATATATTTCCTAACCTTGTCTGAGGAAGGTTTAGAAAACAAGCACTAGGATATACATCGCCATTTGGTTTGATATGTAGTCTATCTTTACCTACTGCACACATCATCCCTTTAAAATTTAAGCTATGCACTTGCCTAAGTGAGTCAACTGTATGTCTCGCACCGTCAACTAATATTTCATAGTCATTTTTTGTTTCACTTATAGAGTCTTCAATTTGTTGTAATTGATCATCAGTATATTCATGATAACCAGAACTTATAGCAACATCTGAAGAATGTTCGTCTGTAATCTTAACTATTGGACAATCCTCAACAACATCTTTTAGACTGTTGTACACTTGTAGTACTGATTCCCAGTTTTTTGTATCTGCCATTATACTAACAGAATTTAATAAGTTGTATTTATTTAAGATTTTAACTTTTTCTACAAATAGTGTAGGAGATGTAAATTCAGGGTGAAAGCTAGTAATTATAAAATTAGATATTCCTTCTAACTTATCAACATACTTATTTGGGTGTATAGATAAGTTAGTTGTTAACCTACAAGTAAAGTTTTCATCAGTTAAGTATTTAACTAGTTCTACCCAGTTCTTATTTAGAGTTGGTTCACCACCAAGAAAATTGATCTTACCTTTTTTATTATCTATATATGATTTAAGGTATAAAACAGCTTTTTTATACTCTTCTACAGATTTAAAATAGGTGGGAACTGAGTTGTCATAACTTGCACAATAAGAACAAGAATAATTACATCTCTGAGTAAGCTCCCACTCTATTTCAAACTGATAATCAAAGAAGTTAGTTTGAAGAGCCTTGATTGATGATTTTTGAGACATCACCTTCAAAAGTATAACTTCCTACATGATTAAGTTTAGTATTTGGGTCAAGCCAAATTTCTCCCCCGATTTTTTGCCATCTTCTACAGAATGTATAATCTTCTGATAAATAACGATTATCATCAGGGTCATGAATTGTATCAAAAAATGAATAACAATACTTATGAAACTTTTCATCAATATTTGAGTCATTTCTATAATGCAACTCAGGGTATGCTTGCATCATTTTTTCTACTACTTCTCTCTTAATTAAGAAGAAGCCAGTAGAAGCATCTAACACTTCTACTGCACCATTTTCTACTCTGATCTGCTTAGTGTCTTGATTAAGAAACTTAAAGTTAATTGCATATTGAATAGGCAAAGCTTTCTTAGGATAGGCAGCTGCCATAATCGGTTTATCATACGCTAAGGCTCGTAAGATATCATCAGCTTCAAATTCAATATCTGCATCAATAAACATCAAATGAGAGCAGTCTGACTCTAAAAACATAGCAGTCAGGATATTTCTACCTCGTGTAATTAACGATTCGTTTCTTAGAGTCGTAATTCTGAAGTTAATTCCGTGCTGCATAAATTTTTGAGACATTCTAAACATTGATAAGAAAAACTGATCTGTAACCTGACCCCCATAACAAGGAGTAGCAAAAAATACGTTGTGCTTTCTTAAGATATCTAAGTCAATCGTTGCTTGATTACCTTCAATATTTTTAAAAGCTCCAAAACCTTTTTGCTCTTGAGGTTCAGAAGATTCAGTAGGTTTCATATCTGAGAGTGACTTTTTCATGCTAAGTCGTCAACGTCCTCTGCTGGTTTAAATTCATCAGAGACGTCTCCTGCAAAGTAGGAAGTGTTTTGCAGCAACCACTCTTTCTGTTCTTCATACGTTTGACGCTTGTAGATTTTAGACAGGTCAAACAGCTCTAGCCCTTTTTCTTCTTCTGTGAGAGGTGAATTATTACGGGCAGGAAGACAAGAGTATTTCACGTTTTGTGGAAGAGGTCCTGTCTTTTCTTTTTTGATTGTGATATCGTAACCATCTGCATCACTAGCAGGATTACCATAGTCAGGATTTGTAGCATAATCTACAATTTGTGAATAGATAGTAGCTCTAAGATCAAAAAGTTTAATCTTTCCATCTGAGCGATCAATCACATTACAGACATAAGAAAATTGAGGTTTATCAGAATAGATAGCTTCGTCAATTTCTTTAAATGGATCGTCTGCTGAGTTATCAAAAGATTCTGTTTCTCTACTAAACTGAAGACACTCAACAGGCATTTTTTTGCCTTCAGTAGTGACTACCCAGTAACAGTAGCGAGGCATAACATCCCCAATTAATCTAACTTTAGTATCACCGATTGGTAATGTAAGTCTTTCGATTTCTCTACGTTGATTTGAGCCAGAAGACTGTTTGCCTTTGGCTTTGTCCCATGCGACCATTTGTTTCTCCTTTGTTGAACGTTGGTTCTTAAGTGTAGGATTTCCTCGGAACCGAGGACTCTTGTGGAAAATAGATTTTATCACCTTTTATATTAATAAAAGGATTATTTAAGTCTTTTCTAATGTAGTTTTTAGCAATGTAGTCTTGAGCTTCGCTAATTCTACGCATAGAAAGCATTTGAAGGTATTCAGTCTTTTGTAAGACTGATACATTCTTTGTTAAAAACCAAGGATTCCTAAAATAACTCATAGGCTCTTCAGTTTTATAGTTGCAAACTAGCTTATCTTTTTTCTGCTCCAGTAAGCCAGTAGTAAATAAATGCACAGGAATATGATTGATACTCAGTGCTTTCATTAATCCTTTAGTTGTGTATGGATTATACAATTTTGTTTGTGCAAAGGTCAAGATTAATATAGCAGCCTGATCTTTTCTTGCCTTTGACATCAATTCGTACCAGTTAAAGTATGTAATATCCACGTTGTTTATACCACTCTAATCTTTTAGTCTGTTGTCTTGCAACAATTCCGCCTGATAACCACCAGTCTACGATCATCGGTACCTGTTTACTAGGATGCTCACGTATAATTCTGCCGACCCGTTGCTCCAACTTGATGGGGTTATTTGAAGGACAAGTGAGATAAAGGGTATCAAGGCGATGGCAAGAGATACCTTCATCAAAGAGCTTGGTAGATAATACAGCTTTGTATTTACCTCCGACATTTTCAAGCACATCTTTTCTAGTTGTTTCATCTGTTTCTCCAATTAGACACACACTATCAGGAATTAGATCCTGTAAATCTTTTAACATCTGCACACGTTCGCCTAAAATTAGGGGACAACGACCAGTGACTATTTGGCTTTTGGCAAAATTAGCGATAGCTTTCAAGTAATCTTGATTGCCACAAAGTTTGTTCAACTGGCGCGACCAGTCTCTTTTTGGGTCAATTACTGGGAATCTAAAGTCAGTGCGTTTAATTTGAACTACAGGGTCTTGTAGTTGCCTTGGATCACGCGCTTGCACCATAAAAGGAGAAAAGTAATCAGCTAAATACACATGTTTACCGTCTTTTCGTTTTGGTGTTGCACTAATACCAATTTTAATCTTAGCATTCAAAGAGTTAAGAGCTGTTGAAAACATTTCAGCAGGGCATAAGTGTGCCTCGTCAACAAGAATCATTGAGAATTTATCTGATAACTCATCTCTACGATTATAAACTGATTTATAGATACCTACTGTAATATCTTGGATATCGCATAATCCATCTCCAACTTTACCTATTTTTACTGTAGGAATTTGTCTTTCTAATTCTTCGATCCATTGCCTAAATAATAACTTTGTATGGACTAATACTAGTGTTTTAGTTTTATTACGGGATATTATTTCACATCCTGTAAATGTTTTTCCCCAACCACAGGGAGCTTGAAGTAAGCCAGATCTAGCACGACCTCTTTTAAAGAACTTATCTACAACCTCTTTTTGTTCCCAGCGTAGCGTACCTATAAAATTTAAGTCTGCTTCTGTTTGTTCAAAGTTTCTATCGTCTTCAATTTCGTCCCATTCAAGTTTGTGGTACGAGTTTGACGGTACAATATAGTAGTCTTCATCTTCTGAGATGGTTGATAGAAATTCATCTCCATTGTCATAGGTATATAGTGATAAAAGGTGATCTGCATCCTCTACATCTTTTTTCTTAATATAAATTTTATCTGATAAGAATATTTTCTTAACTAATGCTTTTTTCATAAAAGTTCATTTCTTATTTTCGTAGCACTAATGGCTTCAATATTGGCGTCTAACTTTTCCTGTTCAATTGCATAACCTACGTCTCTTCCATAAGTAATATTTACAATATTAGGTACTCTTATTATATCATAATGTGTCTTAAATACAAAACCTTCTTTTGATAACGCAGATTCTATTAATTTTACTCTTTGTTGATAGGTAAAAGGATTTGACTCAGTTTCATCTGACTCTCTAATAAGAATAGCAACTTGATTTGTTTTAGCAAATGCTCTTTTAAAAAGCTCTGTATGCCCATCATGCCACGGCTGATATCTTCCAAGTAGCTGTGTGGTTGGTTTTTTATAATCAAACATTATTTCTCTCCATATAAGTTTTAACTACGTCTAATAATTGAGCGTGAGTATCATCAAACCACTCTGCAACGTGATAATCACATTCTACAGGTGGTTGAAACATCTTATTTGTATCTTCAAATCTACCTTTATCTATTGTATCCATCCAAACGGTGAAATCTGGATCAAACTCTTTTCTAGCAGTTTCTGTTGGACAAACAAAATCAGCAATAGCAACTTTTCCTGCCATAACTATACCGTCTGCTAAATGACGCATACGCTGTGCCTGCCTAATCCTACCTTCAGGACTAAAGTCCCAATCATTATATTTTTCTCTTACAGAATCAGCGTTAATATGGACTCCCCCAATTAGTTCTGCAAAAGGCTTAGCTAGTGTAGTTTTTCCTGACCCAGGTAATCCCATAATTAGTAATTTCATAAATTAATACTTTCTATTCTTAAAGGTTTATCGTCATATGTAAATTGTTTTATGTACCATTCTAATCTATATTGTACTAGAATACCATAAATTCCATTGATCATGTGAAGCTCATCATTAGAGGGTATTTTAAATGGGTATGATATTCCTTTGAACCAGATTAAGTTATCTCTAACTTTTACAACAGGTCGTTTGATTGCCGGACAATAGATCTTTTCACTAAGATCACAAGGTCTAGCTTTAGCATCCATTCCCCATTTTGGTCTTTCATATATCAGTTGTTGTACATCTTTACATGTACAGTCAAACATTAATCTTTTGTTTAACTGTGCAAGTCTAGCGAAATAGTCTCCTTTAAGTGCTTTATCATCTACAGTCTCTAGATGACTGTTTTCTTCTCTCTTAAGTTGAATTTTATTAAGAGAATACTTAATCTCAAAAGGTTTTTTATACAAACCAAATAAAGGAAAGTAGATGTCATGTAAGTTCATTGATAGTTTTTACTAGTTTAACAATGTGTTTCTTTTTTGTAAAAGCAGAAAGATGGATTATCTTATTATTTGCATAAAAAATGCCTTTGTTAAGCATGTCCAACTGACTAATTTCTGAATCAATACGCCAAATAGGACCAAATCCTATTATTTTAGCTTTGTCTAAATTTTTATTAGCAAATAATAGTAATTTTCTGAATTTATTCATTAGTTTAGGATAGTTTGTACTATGCACGAGGTCAAGAGTAGCAGAAGCAGCTGCAACTGAAACTGCATTAGCTGAAAAAGTTCCTCCGCTACTAACTTTCTTATCTGAGTCGTTAAAAGTTCTGCTAGTAACATCATCTGTCATAGTTATTAAGCTAATTGGCATCCCTCCACCCAGGATTTTACCATAACAAACAATATCTGGGTTTAATCCAAGCTCAGAGTAAAGACCTTTTTTATTATATCTAAATCCCGTAACTATCTCATCACAAATTGTTAAAGTATTTTCTCTCTTACACCAGTGTTCAATTTCTGATAAAAACTCTAGATCAAGGGTCGGAATACTAGTTTTTAGGGGCTCATATATTATACAGGCTGTTTTACGCCACCAAAGCCCTTTAAGATCAGACATTTTACTTATGTGCCATCTGTCGATCTTCGGTAATCCAGTATCAAACTCTAAAGTCCAATCATTTTGTCCGTGCCAACCTTTTTTAATCGATACAACTGCATTTTTACCTGTTGCAGCCCTGGCATATCTTATACTTTTTGTAGTAGCTTCCATGCCAGAGGTACAAAAAATAAAATTATGATGATTGTTAGGTAATAGATATTTTAATTTATCTTCTACTTCTTCATGAATCTCGGAAACACACCCAGTAACACTTCCTTTAAGTTGTTGCATACATATAGCAGCACTTATTAAAGGATGACTATGTCCAAAGTAGTTAACTCCGTTCCCAAGACTAAAATCTAATATTTTTTCATCACTATATAAATAAAGACCTTTTGCTTTATCTATTTTTACGTTACTTAGGTTGTTTAGCATCTAACATCTTACTAAGAATATCAATCTCATGATCTCTTCTATCATAGCCGTGTTTAATTTTAGGTAGCTCTTTACTACAAAGTTGCACAATTAATCTGCTTTGGTCATACGGACTACCGTTTGATGCAGAGCCGTGTATTAAAGAGTAGTCAAAAAATATACCATCTCCTTTTTTAAGATTAACAGAATAAAAATCATTTTTATAATTTCTTAGAGTACTACTTGATATTGCGTATTTTGCGTTTCCATCACGTTCCATAACCATTCTATGAGGCAATAGACCTTTTTTGTGAGACCCAATAAAAACATTTAAAGGTGCATAATCTAAATCGTGGATTGCGAAAAAACTTTGTATATATTCTGAACTAGGTATCTTAAGATCTTGTCTATAGAAAAAATCTTGATGATAAATTTCATGGCTCCCCTCAAATGCACTTTTATGATAAAACTTATTCATAAATACTTTATAGTTTTTATTTCTTAACGACTTAGCTTTTTTTACAATACGATCTACATCTAAACTGACATTTGAAAATTTAGTTGTAGAGTTTAGTGCAAAAGGATACTCATCAAATGAGTCCAAAAATTTAATAGAATCTAGCTCATTTTGATTAAAAAAATTTTTTACAATTTCAAATCCGTGTTCTTCTAAATTAAATCTCATGTTAATGGTGGTTGATACTGAGGGTCGTGGTCTGGTAGTTGAGGTTGAATAATTAGTTTCTCAAACTTATCATAATCTTCTTCTAAGTCAAGGACAGGGAACTGGAACCACAGTGGAAGTGGTCTTTTATCTATCTCAAAGCGAGTTTGGAGTTTAAGATACTTTGTCCACCACTGTTTAGTACTATAAGCATCAATACAAATACGAGAGTTAACTGGGTAAGGCTTATACTTATGCCATTCTGTGAACACATGAGCTGGTTGTCCTGGTAACCACTTATACTCAACTTTCTTACTCCATTGATCAAACTCTTGTGCTGCTTTTTTAGTGTAGCTTAACCAAGCATGAATCGGCCTAATCCAGTGATTTAAATAAGGGTGATCAGCAATTGGTTGGCAGTGGCCTTCAAATTCACACTGCTGTAACAGATGTTCAAATCGATGAAGAATCATTGATCTACAACAAAGATAAATTGTACGTTCAAAAGGAGATAAAGAGATCTGAAGCGCAGATTCAATCTTTGGATCACTTTGTCTAGGGATAAAAGATATTGTGTCAGCATCAACTTTTAGGGTAGAATCTGTAGTTGCTACACATCTGGGTAGTTCAGGATAGTGTCGTTTTGCAAGTTGGATTGACCACTTTAAAAGCTTTTGTTGAGTAGGATCTTCAGAAACAACCCAAAATATACCTGCGTTAGATAAATCAAGCATCACTATTCTCCAATTTATCTTTCCAATAAAGAGCAGATTCTTTGCCCATTAAAACTCCGTTTGCATTACAACTTTTACACGGATCATGTAATAAACGCTTACCTTCTAGTAAGTTTTTTCTAATTTTTCTATATTCTTCATTATTCCAAATATTAAGAATATGATCTTTGTGTACGTTACCAAAAGGTTTTTGTTTTCGTAACCAATCGTTACAACACAGAATTAAATCACCATTCCAATCTACTATGATTTGGTATGAAGGATAATAACAGGGATTGCTAGTAAATGCGTCAAACATTAATCCCCCTCTGTTGGTAAATTTATATTCTTCATATCTATCAGTTCCATCATCATAATGCCTTCGTACTATGACTTCTTTATGTTTTCTTTCTAAGTCTTTAAAAAACGGATTTTTATCATAATCAGAAATTAGAATATTATTTACACCAGCATTCGTTAATTGTTCAACAGATAATTTATTTTTTGTAAAACAATCACCGTTCGTAACTACTTCAATATTAAACTCTTTTAAGATATTACAAATATCTAAAATATTTGGATTTAGAGTCGGTTCCCCGAACCCAGTTAGCTGTATGTGTCCTAAAAAACCTTTGAGCTGCTGTTTTATTATTTTTACAGTGTCAAGAGACATGTGGAGTTTTTGATTTGGGTAAACTTTAGGATCATGTCTAGGACAAAAGCTACAAGTGCGATTACAGAGTTCAGTAACATTCAATTCGACAGCAGTAATTCCATCAAACTTTTCTGTTTGTTTGTGGTTTTGTAATCTAAAATTTAAATGCTCATCGAAAAATTTAGTCATTAAATCTCATCCAGTTCACCCCAGCTTGGTCCAATTTCAAAATCTACCTTAATTGGACAATCAGGAATAGATAATCCTCTGTCTGTTTGGATACACCGTTTTGCATTTTCGATATAAGCATCAACTAAATCTTCACGAACTTCAGAAACAATAGAGTCATGAACAACAGTAAAAGGTTTAATTACATCAGAGTAATCATTCTCTTCAATCCATTTTACTAGGTCAATCACGCCTAGAATATTAATATCTGACGCAACAGATTGAACTAAGAAGTTTACCCCAGAACGAATAGCATGTTGAGCTACACCACGATTTGGAGACTTAGCTTCTGGTAATCTACGTTTACGTCCAAAAAACGAATAAATATAAGCATGATTTTCAATCTGCTGGTTTGAACCATCAATAAACTTTTTAAGAGATCGAGCTTCGTTAAAATACTTCTGAATAAACTGTTTAGACTGAGCAGAGGTAATTTCTTCACCTGGCTTTGCGTCTTTGTTCACAGTTTCCGCGATTTTAGCTGGTCCCGCCTGGTACATGATTCCAAACGTAATAGCTTTTGCATATTGTCGTTCGTTTGGGTGTAGCTTCTTGACTTGATTGACCTCTTCAGGGAGGTTGAACATTTGTTTTGCAACATAAGAGTGAAAGTCAAGCTTATCAATAAAAGCTTTCTGTAAAAACTTGTCTCCAGAGAGCATAGCAGCATAATAAACTTCCGCTGTACCCAAGTCGCATTGAATAATTTTGTATCCTGGGCGAGCCTTGAATAGTTTTTTGATGTCTTTGTTGTCTCGCGGGATGTTTTGATAATTGAGATTCCCGCTAGAAGAGAGCCGACCAGAGGTGGTCCCATGAATATTAAAGCCACTACGTAGGCGTCCATCTTTATCTACTCCATTTTTAATGTTAGAGATATAGGTTCCTGCCATTTTAGTCTTCTCTCGAAGCTCAAGAATTGCTTCTGATAGAGGGTGATTAAGATTAGTAAGAACCTCTTTATCAACTGACCAAGCACCAGTATCAGTCTTTTTTGTAGGTTTTAGCTTGAGAATATTAAAGAACAGATCACGTAACTGAGCTGTCGAATTAGGATTAAAAGTTTTCTCGTACACACGTTCAAATCGCTGAACAGCTTCGTGAGTATTTATTTCTTCAAGACATTCTTCAACATCAATCTGATACTGTTCTGAAAGCCAATTAACTTGTTCAATATTAATTGGACCACCGTTTTTCTCTAAAGTTTTCATCGCATGAGTAGCAGGTAATAAGATTTTTTCATAAAGACGAGTAAAATCTTCACTTTTTTCTACTATAGGTTTGAATTTGCCATATAGTTGAAAAGTAGCGTCAGCATCTTTACACGCATAAGGCGCAAGAATATCACTAGGTAACATTCCATAGTTGAAGTCAGCTAGTTTAACTTTATTTTTGCGTGCCCAAGACTTTTTATACTCATCAAGTTCACGTTCATAGTCACCAAGATCGGTAAATCTAAGTGCAAGAGGTTTAAGACCGTGTGTACCGACTGCTTCTTCTAAACAGTAGTGAAGCAACATCGTATCTTCGTAGTTTGGAAACTCAAAGCCCATTTCCGTTTCCATGTAATTCGTATCGAACTTAGAATTGTGGAAAATGCAAAGCTTTGACGCAAAAAGATCGTGAAACCATTGTTTATGCTTGTTTACAATATCAACAGAAACATAAATACCTTGATGCGGTCGCGTTGACATAGCGATTCCAAGAATTGTACCCGTATGTGGTGATACAGATGTTGTCTCAATATCAACTACAATTTTTTGAGCGTCTTCAAATTGCTCACGATAGACTTGAAATTGTTCTTCAGTCTCAACAAAGCAATAATCTTTGTCTGCTTGTTTGCCTACATCTTCACCAGCTAGCAGCTTTGGCACTTGATTAAATGCTCGAATAATATCATCCTCAAGCTGTGGTTTAAAGACTGCAATATTAGGATTCATAATTGGAAGATACTTTTTTTCAATGAAAATACCGTTATACTTTTGAATACCCGTCATTCCCGCGATGTATTTTAAGGGTTCCGCACCAATTAACCCAATGATTTTGTAGTCACCTAATTCACCAAAATCAAGATCAATATCTTTTTTCAGGATTTTTTCTTTCTTTCCTGAGTGTAAAAATTTAATATCATACTCTGTATCTTTAAGATACTTGTTTATCACTTTAGTGGGGTCTTTCTCGACTCCACTAGCGAAAACAAAACATACATCACTCATTTATAAATACCTTTCCGCAGTAATAACAGTCTGCTCTTCCATTCTTAAGTTTATAATACACTATAGGATGATCATCTGAACAGCTTACAGTGTCAGTTTTTACTACAACTACTTGTTTATTTTTAGGCGCTGGTTGTTTTTTAAATAAATCTGTTCGTGCTTGCCCACTCATTGTAAATATCTCTCTGCTTGTCTAGCATTGATCTCTCCCGGATCAGTTCCTACTGGTAGTTTGATGTTCCTTGACATAATATTTTTAGTGTCAAGTGCGTCTGCTATTTTTGCAGCGGCCATTTGCCCAGGAGCATCTGGGTCCATCATAATATCTACTCTTGTTACTCCAATTCGGTCTAAGATTTCTAACTTCTTTCTACTAAAGTTAGATGCTCCAAATATACATAGTGTATTATGATATCCGAGTTGCCACATGTTTAACATATCAAATATGCCTTCAACTAATATCACATAATTAGTATTCTTGACTTTATCTAAGGGAAATACAACATCACTAACTGACGCTCCTTGTGGTCTTCGATAGTATTTTGGTTTACTAGAAACCATACCCGCATATCTACCTTCGATGAATTTAAGTTTTCCAAATTGATATACAGGTATGCAGATATATTCTTTGAGACCCATTTCAGGACTAGTAAATGCTTGAAATTCTTTTAACGTAGCACCAGATATTCCTTTGAACTCTCCTGCGTATACCTGGCGAGTAGAAGGTAGCTGAATATCATCTATTTCAATGACTTTTCTAATTTTATCTCTTAATTTTTTAATTTTATAAGGTTGTTTACTATCAACGTCTAGTATTACTGTCTCGCCAATAGATTTCATAAATTTTGTTATACCGCCGCTAAATCCACAACTCCAACAATTAAATATGTTCTTCTCCAGATTATATGATAAGCTTGGTGATTTATCAATATGTTCGCCACTAGTGCATGAGATTAATATCTCTGAGGGATTATTAGTTTTACGATACTCAATACCTCTGTGATTTAAAAGTTCTACTAAATCCATTATGATAAATCCTTAGAAGTTTCTTGCCTGTCAGATCCGAACTTTACTGCTGCATGAGGTTTCTCATTAATTACCTCTGATGTTGCAGGATTAATTTTTACACAACTCCAATCCATCATAACATCAAAGCTCATATGTTTACCGTTTCGCATTTTTGTTGTATGAATTGAGATTTTACTTTCTAGTTCTCTTTCGTCTGTCTCTGCTGGAGGAAAGAAGTTAAAACTACGGTCAGCAGAATCAAGAATACCTTTGGCAAATCTAGCCTCGCCTGTAGCGTCGATCTGATATGGGGAGATCATTGTGAGATCATACTTACGTGAAAGTGATTTCAGATTATCTGCAATTGTGATTTGAGTTTTCCAATCTTTTTGATCATCATGTTTAACGATATTGATATAGTCAACCACGGCCATATTAAAGGCAGGATACTTAGAAGAGAACATATTACAATAATGGTCAATTCTATTTAGTGTAAGTGACTCATCGTCAATCATAAAGAGTCTATGGTCCTTTAGTTCAGGGCGTTCTATTTTTACTCGTTTTTCAAAGTTTTTAAAGTCTTTAGTGTATTCTAATTCTTGCAACATAGTTTCAATACGATCAGATGGTTTATAAAAGTTTTCAAACTTCGCTTTAGCCATCGTAATCTTTTGTGCGTCTGTTAGTTGATTTCTAAAGATATCAAGAAAAGGAACTCCAGATATTATAGAGAGAACTCTATCATAAAC
>Ga0222718_10003063_pt1 | contig 14531 bp, 14 predicted proteins | sample C33_27DmetaG_FD_165045 | JGI IMG/M metagenome (GOLD analysis project Ga0222718, IMG submission 165045) | Estuarine water microbial communities from San Francisco Bay, California, United States - C33_27D | ecosystem: Environmental > Aquatic > Marine > Unclassified | place: USA: California... | reverse complement strand
TCAATGTCTTTATCCACATAGTCCTCTGAAGCGTCATTGTCTTCTTCTTCAGTGACTTCCTCATCAACTTCAATAAGCAAAGGATATGCTTTACCATCTAAGGTCCAGCTTTTTTCCTTTAGCCTATTCCAGTCTTCGGACTCAATTTCCACCCATTCTCCTGTCTGAAAAGTTTTTCCAGACACGACATCTCTTGCTGAGTTTGCTTTATTAAATAGAGGGTTAAGTTTAACTTTTACCATCTTATTCTCTTGTTCTTTGTTACTAAACATAATTCTCCTAGCTTGCATCTCTATATGTCATAGATAACGCTATAGCATATCTTCCTAAACCAGTGGTGGTCTCCTCAATCCTTGTTGGCATTTGTATAATGTCAAAACTATAGATTTTGGCTTTTAGACCATCACTACTTTGTATATACCCATTACTATAATTGAAAGCTGACTGGATTATGGTATTTGCAAGGTTCATTGCTTCACCATAATCAGGAACAGCAGTATCATCATTACCACCCCAACGACCTGCATAGCATTCCATAGGTAAAAGAGCATTTTGTATATGAGCTTCACTTCTAGGATTTAACAAAGAACCACCACTTCTAAATAATACTAAAAAAGGCATACCAGCATCTCTAGGTAATCTTGTAGCAATTCTTGTACCTACTATGTCTGTAATTGCAGTTTGTTCTAAAGACCAAGCTCTAGCAATAATTTCTGCATCAGGTGGTACTTTTTGATTTGTATTTCTTGTATTAGGCATATCTGTATTCTATACTTGCAAAATAAAATTAGAAGTATCTTTTACCAAGGAAGTCTCTAATTTTTTTTCTTTGTTCAGTCAAGTCACCAGAATATTTTCTTTCTAATGAATTAACTATTTCTAATACTTGACCTCTTGTTGTAGGACTTATAACTTTTAGATTAAGTATCTCTTCCCCAGTTGCTTGCCTAGATAAAAGTGAAAGAATTATATTTGTAAATTTACTATCTCCAGTAGCAAAAAACATAACGCCTAAAGCTGTAATTGACTGAGGGTCTTCAGCTTCAAATGATAAATTTTCTAATTCTCTTCTAAATTCAGAGCCTTTTGAAAAATCTAACCTTTTTTTTCTTTTAGTATCTATCAAAGCATTTTCTGTATCCATGATGTCGCCTTGTATTTTAACTTTGTTCATACCTGCATTTATATATAATCTTCTTACTTTATTAAAAGAAGTAATTAGAGATGCATCAACAGTTTGTATAAATTGTTCAAATGTGCTGTCAGGTGTCACACCTCTATCTGCATATGAGCCAGCAATTGTTTTACCACCTGCAACATCACTAGGAATATCTTCAAGATAGTTGACACCACTGTCAGGGTCTTCAAAATAACTAAAGACCACTTCTCTATAATCGTAATCACCATCTAGTGGCACTTGTGCTTCAGCTTGTATTAATCGAGCTTCTAATTGACCAGTAGAAGTAAAAGAAAAATCTATACCTTGAGCCCTTAATTCACTTTCCATTTCACTATAAAGTCTTCGTTCAAAATCTTTAAACTCTTCTAGTTGTCTAATTTTGGAAACTGGTAATCCAGTTTTTTCTTTTAATTCATTAATTTTTTGAGCAATAGCCAGTTTGTTGCTAGCGTTATATGCATCAGCTTGTGCTTGATGAGATGTTCTTGGAAGTTTTTGAGTAGTACCAGTACCTGAAGTAAATACCTCAACAGCTTTTTGAGTACCACTTTTTGAAGTTTTTTGTATAGCTTTATATCTTTCTTCAATAGACGTAATTGTTTCTTCTGCTGCAATTTCTAAAAATCTACTATCATCAATTTTTGCAACCTCTGCTTTAAATTCTATCTGTCTCTGTTGTTCTAATAATTCAGTTCTTTTTAATACTTCATTAGAAATCCAGTTGTCTCTTTCTTCTAAAGACAAATTAGTAAGGTTTGCACCTTCTGATTTAACAATATCAGGTATTTTCTTAGCTGCTTTTTCGTACTGTTCCATAGAAGAATCATGAATTAATGTATAAGAAGTAATTCTTAACTCATCAGCTTTGTAGATAACTGCATCTATAATTGTTGCATTATCTTGTATTCCAGTTCCATGAAATATATTTGCAGGAAATCTTGTCATAAATATTTTTTCCATATTTCCATCTTGAATGTCTGTGATAGTTATGGGTCCTAATTGAAAGTTTTTATTAGTTCTAATATAATTTTGTAAATATTTTAAAACTCTACCACCTGCATCTGCACCATATTTACCAATTGCATCTTCAACTTTGTCTTGATAGTTATTAAATTGATTATCAGGTTCTGGGTCATCAATCATTTTCATAGTAAAGACTTTTTCCTTACCCTCTTCGTCAACCCCAACCATTTGTATTCTGTCACCTGGTCTTTGCAAGTTTTTAATTGCTGCTGCTTTTTTTCTATCTACCATTGAATCTGCATATTTTCTTTCTCCCATAGGGTCATCAAATAATGATTTCAATGCTTTTTTTTGAACATCAGCATTGTTAATTCCTCTAACATTTGTAGCTTCTATTTCAGAAGTCATTAAATCCTTTAACCTTCTGTCCATTAGCATTGTGAAACCTTTTTGCTTTTCAGTAGGTTTTATACCACCTTTAATATTTATTCCATCAATTAGTTTTGTAGGTGTTCTAAAGTTTGCATTAATTCCTACAGCTTTTAGAGCTTTGTTACCAGCTTTATTCATAAACAAAGTTCTATTGTAAATAAAGTTATCAGCTCTATTGCCTATTTTGAATTGTTTATCTTTTGACCTAGATTTACGCCAATCCATACTGTTAGTAGCTGGTCCACCAAACTCTATTTGCTGGGCATCAGAAATTGCATCAGCAAATTTAGAACGAGGTGTTTTACCACCAAAGCTAATTGAAAAATTCATAAATGCATCTGACTTATATTCATCATCAATATGTATTGCTTTTTGTATTTGAAATCTACTAGGTATATAGTTAGGGTCATTTGGATTATTGCTAGATTTTATAACTTTATAATTTACTCTTTTATCATCTATTCTTCCATTTTGTTTATTTCCAACAATTGTAGACATTTCGTTATAGTCACTTAAATCTGCTGTTCCTAAAATTGATGAAAGAATTTCTTTTGCTGCTTTTTGATGACTAAAACCACCACCCTCTGCACCAACCATATTCTTAGAAACTAATCTAACAAATCTCATAGCATTATCAACATATGGTCCTGTTTCAGTTCCTCTTGCAATAGATTTAGCCCATGATTTAGCAACAATTCTTCTACCATTATATCTAGGAACTTTAATGCTGTCTCCCCATGTATTTCTTTTTCTACTTATTTCACCAACTTCTCTACCTAAGTTCCATAAAATATTGTATCTTTTACCAATGCTCTCATTTTCATCTACAGGTCCAAACTTTGAACTTAATTGACCATAACCTAAAATACCATCTACAAATTCATCAATTTCATCATCACTATGTTGTGATAAAAAATCTCTTAGGTCAGATTTGTCTTTATCAGTACCAAAACCAAAGTTGTCATATTTTCGAGATGGTATTGAAATATCTTCTCCTCTTTCATTTTGAACAATTCTTGTTCCTGTAATTTCAAAATCACCTTTAGCTCTTCTGTCGTCATACATGGTTGTTAATTTATTACCTTTATCCAAAGTCTGTTTTTCTAAATCGTTCAACACATCATCAATAGGTCTCATTCTTCCTGTATTTCCATTAACTAACATTTCGCCACTTCTTTTTCTAGCAACATGTCTTCTGTAATTATCAAGTAAAGCGTTTGGATTATTGCCAGTTGATAAATACTTCATATAGTGTTTAGCTTCTGCTGGGTTAGCACCTTGAGTTACTAAGTTTATAAATGTGTCAGAATTTTTTAAGACTGATTGATTGCTTTCAAAATCAAAACCATCCATACTTCTTTTTTTGTTTCCACCCATAATTTTCTGTGCTTGACTATATGGGTCTGGTGCACCTGATACAGCAAAAGCAGATGCAGTTAAAGCCCATTTTCTACCTAATCCAGCACCTTGTGCTAATTGATTTTTTATTTGTCTTTCCATAGATTTAACATTTACAATTGTAAATTCACTGGTAACAAATAAATTTGCAGAAACACCTGCAAGTATTTTTTTAGATTGCCTACCAGCTTGAACACGCATCAAACGACTTAAAGGTCCAAATCCACTTGGAACAACTTTGTTTTGTGCATTTGCTAAAAATTTACCACCTTTAGTCCACATATAACGAGCTGCTAATGATTTAAGTAAATTGTCTGTGACAAAAAATGCTTGTATGTCGTTGACCATTTGAAGGAAGCCATAAGATGCATTGGTTAAATAATTGGTAGCTTGTGTTTGAGCACCCATTGACTTAGCCCATAACATTGACCTGTTTATTCTATATAATCTAGCTTCTTGCCTTTTTTTTAAAATTACATCTTTTCTGTTTTCAGATATAAAAGAGTGCCTTTCAACGAATACTCTTTCTCCGACTTGAGTGTCTAATCGTTTAGGCATTATTCTCTATAAAGTAAACTTAAAACCTTAACTATACTTCTACCAACTCTGTTGTTTGAAACACTTACATTATCTATTTCAAAATATCTACCTGTACTTGGTTCGTATAATCTGTCAGATGCTTTTATGTCTACAGTTCCTTGAAAAAAACCTGTCCAACTTTGCACAATAGTATTTCTACCACCTCTGTTTTCTGTTTCGTTATTAAAAACTAATCTGCATTTAACATTTTCTGTACTATTAGACCATTGTGTGGATTGTAGACCACGAGAATCTACATCAGTACTAGATACTCTTTGAATGTGTACTGTGTTAATTAATAATCGTTCTGGATACTTACCTGCCATACCATAAATATAGTATGGCAAAGTAAAATTTCTGTCTTTATATTAAATGCCTAGATTTTCGTTAATTCTTCTAGTCTTTCTTCTTTCTTTCGATTTACAAGTTTTACAAAACAATGACAGACCATCTCTAAACTTTGAATTGCTATCAAAAGAACTCGGTGAAAGACTTTGTTTACATAACATACAAGTTTTCTTATCTAGCTTGACAGAGTTTTCTTTAATTTTTGAATGGCAGTCTTTACAATACCTGTTGTATCCATCTTTATACTTAGCTGATTTTTCATATTCATTAATAGATTTATTAATAGAGCATTTGTAACATACTTTTTCTGTAGGATTATACGAAGAATTTAAAAAATTATTTCTGGCCTGTTCTGCCTGTTTTGCTAGTTCTATATCTTTTATACACCAAGTTCTAAATTTATCATATCCAACTGGTAAACCTTCATAAGTTTTTCTAGTTGTTATAGTTCCTATGCCAGATTGTATTCTTTGAATTACTTGTTCTGCTATTTTGTAATCTATTTCATTGCCAATAGATAATCCAGCTTCTACTTTAAGTTGTCTTACCCTTTCTACTGAAACACCCCATTCTTTAGACCATTCCTTAAGTAATTTATTAGGATTTCCTATAAAAAGCTCTTTTGCATCCTCAACACTCGGTGCTTTTTTATTAGGCATAATCTACACGAAAAATGATTTCCTATAAGGTGACAACAAGGTTCTATCAGATTGTGATAATGGTGGCATAGATAAAGCATCTAAACCAATATCATAATTAGCTGAGTAGTCACCAATTCTTTCTGATGTTGTTAAGTTAAAATTACCTGCTGTGCCAGCAGATGTATTTTGGTCTGTAATTTCAGATGGTTCTTGTTGTGATGATACAACTAATACTGCTTCTAATAATCTAGCTGAAGCTCTTGCAGAAACCATTTTAAATACTGAGGGTAAATCTGTAGAAAGTCCACCACCATGAGCTGTGTAACCAGCATTATAAGTTACTACAATATTTTGCTCTCTAGCATAAGACCATCTAATACCTATTCTACGAAGTCTTCCATTAGGATAAAATACATAATCAGCACTTGCCCCCTCAGTTAATGTAAAATCATCTTCTACAACAGAAGTTACAGACCTAACAGGCATATGTGTTAAAAAGATTTCTTTAGTTTGGTCACCTGTAAATGTTTCAACTTGTTCTTTATATTCAACATCATATCCAACAAATTGAACAATTGCTTCATCTACAAATGGTATTAAATTGTTTGTTAAATGTGTCTCTAAATCCGTATCAAAATCAATACGAGTATAAGCCTCCACATCGGCTGCGGTTGAGAAAGCCATTTAGACCTCCTTACTTATCTTCGGTATCGAAATCTTTTAGAGCTTTATCTTCTACTTCTGATTTTTTAACTGCTTTGGCTGGTTTTTTTGCTGCTTTTTTCTTAGCAGGCTTGTCTTTTTTACCCCAACCTTGCTCTTTGAGCCAGTCAGTTGGATATTCTTTACCAGCTTTAGCAATTAGGTCAGCTTGTGAAGTTGGCACATCTACTGGGTCACCTTCCCATAACTTTCCATCAGGTAGCTTATAAATATTTTTTTCTGGAATTGTATACATAATCATTAATCCTAACTTATAAAATAAAATTACTTGGTATTAGAAAAGCCCTCCGAAGAGGGCTCTTCACACTATCGTCTAAATCAAACTTAGAAGTTTGTTATAGAACAGAAAGCTGTTGGTTTATAGACCACAAAGCCCATTCTCATGGTTAATCTGATAGCTAGTTGATTCTTCGCAAAGAAGTCACTATGGCTGTCAGATACGGCAAGGTCAACACCTTCCCTCATGACAATTTGAGCAGCATCGCCACCACCGAATTTACCGACTAATGCGGTACCTTCTGCGATTGCTGTGCTCGGAACTACTTTAAGACCCCATAATCTAGCGGCTACATCGCCACCAAAGCCACCTGCGGCTACGATTAATGGATTCTTAGAAGCAAGACCTGCGGCTGCATCTCCTGCTTGGTCTGTAACTGCTGTTACAATTTGATACCAGTCACTTGGGTGCATAACTACTGTATCAGGTTCGACAAAAGCGTCTTTTCTGATTTCTGTAATTGCTTGATACACTTGTCCAAGTCTGCTTAATTCTCCAGAATATGAAGAATAGTCAAATGTGTTAATACCAGATTTTTGTAATACACCAGTCAAGTTTGGAGCGGAACCATTACCATTTAGTAATTGGTTGTCCATTCTTAATCTCATCATTGTTGTGAGACGTGAATTAACATATCCTTGGATACCAGAAACGTCAGCCAACAATTCATCTGTCACAGGCAAGAAAGTAGCAATCTTACGAATGCTCTCTGTTCTTTCTGTGAAAGCCAATGCTGATTCGTTTGCACTGGAGATGTCTCCAGATTCTGCAATTTCACCTGCATTGTTTGTGAATGTTGTCTCTTCAAGATATACAAATGCGTTTTGGGATGTTTGAATTTGGTCAAACAATCCAATAACAGCATTAGGGTCTCTTAAAGCTGTCTCTAATATTCCAGGTGCTCTTAACGACTCTGGTGGATAACCTGTGGTATTTAATGTTGTTTTAAATTCTGCTTGAGAATCTACGCCTTTAACACCATTGCTCATGTATTTTGCATAAGCGTCAGTATTTGTGAATTGCTCACCTATTGATTTAACGCCAGCTGGAGCTTCTTCAACTACAGGAAGTTCATTAACAACTTCGTTGCTAACTTCCATAGCTTTTTCATTAGCAGCTTTAGATTCTTCAATCTTTAGCTCGTCTAATGAACCAGCAAGTTCCTCATTAAGACCTTTGATTTTCTCTTTTTGGTCATTAGAGTACTTGCCTTCTTCAGCTGGAGCATCAAATACAGATTTAAGTTCTTCACGAGACTTAGCAATATTTTCTCTAAGCTCTTGTACTTTACTCACTGTAAATTATCTCCTATTAGATTACTTATACTTCGTTGTCGGTTGCTTCTACATCAATAGCTTCTGCTATTAATCTTTGGCTTTCTATCCACACATCATCTTCCAAGTCATCACTATCAACTGATTCAGTGTTATCTACTGGAACTTCTTCAGTAACTACTTCTTCTACTTCATCAGATTCTTCAGGATTCTCTGTATCTTCTTCTGGTTCGACAGCTACTTCTTCAGTATCGACTGTATCTGTTGGTTCTTCAACAACATCTACAGGCTCTTCAGCTTGTTCTTCTTCTAAGTCAACATTTAAAGCTTCTTCGGTTCCAACCTCAGAGATAAATGAATCTATTTCAGTCCATGCATCTATAAGGTCTTCCTGAACTGCCCTTAAAGCCTCAGTTGCCTTGGTTCCTATTTTTCTCCCATCCTTGGCACGCAACATCGCAATGGCGTTAGCTCGTGTCATTAAGTTATTTAATGCGGCAAGCACATCTTTAACTTCTTCTGAGAAAGATTTTTTTTCTTCCTCTGAAACTTCATCAATGTCAGCAGATTTTTTCATCTCTTTTGCACATTTACCTGTTTTGTCATAGTCACAAGAACCATATCCTTTACTACAACATTCACAGTGTTTTGCATTTGCATCATGAGCAACAATTTCTTCTGCTGGTTTTTCTTCTGGCTCTTTTTCTATAAAAGAATCTGAACTTAAAGTATCTTTTGTAAGTTCTTCTAGTAATTCCTTATTAGATTTAATAGCCATTGTGTATGTATCTTGGTTTGCACCTACAAGTACAGGTGATACCTCATATACTGATAAATCTTTTAAGTATCTAGCATCAACTTCTTTATCACTGCTTTTGAATTTACCTCTTTCGCTATCGTTAACTCTGTAACCAAATGACCATTGTTGTAAGTCACCCATAGCTTTTACTAAGTTGTATGCTTCTTTTCCAGACTCGGTATCCATAAAGAATGAACCTTCAAAAGTAGCTTTATCACCATCTTGTTTGATTTCACCTTTACCAATTGGCATATCCCATTTATGAGCCCATACCATTGGAACTGAACCTGATTTAAATCCTGATTTGATAGCTTCTGGAACGACAACATCACCATCGCTATCTAATGTATTGAAAACTGAGAAAACAGCAGAAACTTTACCTTCACCGTCTGCTTTAAATTCTAAGTCGATATTTTTAATTTCACTCACGAGTGCATCTCCTATATAAACTGTTAACAGATTTATTTAGGTGCATATAGTATAAACATTAACAAAAGTCTCTAAAATGCGTGGTATTTATCTTAAGGTGTGTCTGGGTTCTCTACTTTATTATCTACTTCAGCCATCTGTTTTTTAGATGAGAGTGGATGGCTTGAAGGCAATAAATCAGTATCGTATGGCTTTCTCTTAAACTTCTCGTTTTTCAAAGCAAACAAGAACCCATTAACTCGTGCTAATCCCCATTGTTCTTCTGAATTAACACTTGGTCTTACTGAACTAGGGTTAGTTCTATAAGCACCTACACCCCTGTTAAAAACTGATACTAACATTCTCTTTGTTGCCTTATGTTTTGGATTACTAGAATTATGGTCTTCGACTTTTTTATCTAGTGCTTTAGAGATTGCAGAAGTAACAGCTTTAGAACTTACTTCATCAGCAATTTTTATTGCTAGTTTTCTAGCTTCTTTTCTTCTAGCATTAACAACCTTTTTTTGGTCACTAATAACTTTTTTCATTGCAGGAACTCCCATGTTAAGAACACCACCCCATTTAATCGCGGCAACAACACCAGCTAATCTGTTATTGTTTTGATGTCTTCCCATAAAGCGTTCTCTTCTACGAACCCAGCTAAGTACTGATTCACTTCTATCTCCAGATTGATATTTACTCCATCTGTTAAAAGCATCATTACCTGTAAATGAGGTTGGTGGGTTACCACCATTACCACCTCTTCTCCATATTTCTGGGTAATCTTCTTTTAAACTTTTAGCATAACCAAAAGGAAATTGTTTATATTTAGAATTAGAAATAGATACTTGTTGGTCATCACCAGGGCTTGGAAAATTTGTCCTATCTTTCATAGGTTTTTCTTTTTTAATATTTTCTGAAGCTTTACCTTCGTTTTCTGGTTTACTCATTGCTTTTTCAAATTGTTCATGTGTTGAACAAGCCATGTAATATGTTTGACCATTCAATTCATATTCGTGTGCACCTTCACATCCTAAAACTTTAGCTCTTTCTTCTGCTTCTTTTCTAGTATCAAAAATTTCTGGTAAGACTTGGGCTTTCTCTTCTGTCATTTCACCTATCTCAAATTCCTGTTCAAATAAAACTTCAGCTTCTTCTAATGAAACTTTTAACTCTTCAACAATACCATCGATGTATGATTTTTTTGTCCTTTCAAAACTCTCATGAGAACTACAAGGCATATAGTAAGTCATATCTTCTATCTTATGAGTATGAAAACCTGAACAACCAATTTGTTCTGCTCTTCTTTCAGCAGCTTCCTGTGTTGTAAACATCCACATATTTCTTGATGGTGTAAATGTTACAGCTTGTCTTGTGGTTTCAGGAACTGCATCTACAGTGTCCATCTTTGCATCAAATAATTTTCTTAATAATTTAGCTTCGTAACTAGCTTCACTATCAGCAGCTTCAACTAATTGTCCAGCTTGTGGGTCGTTATTTCTAGTATTTTCTTGTTCTTGTGTAGGTTGTGGTGCCTCACCATCTACAGGAACTTGTAACATATTCATTGGTCTTAAATAAACATTATGATTTTCATCTACATCTAGTCCGACTACTTTTCTTGCTTCACCAATAGTTATCCAACCACCAGCTACACCCATGTTTACTCTTTTATACAAATCATCCATGTCGGTTTGTAAAGCTCTTACATTTTGAATGTCATAATCACAAGTTTGACCAGTATCTCCAAAATCAGGAATTAATAGTTGATGTGTTAATTCATTAGCAACTGTTTTCCATAATGGAACCAATCTCTGTTCAGTAAAGAACTCTCTTAGTTCAGCAGTATTGTTATAGGTAGCAGCATCAAGACCAGCACCGAGTCCAGCCAATATTGCTGGAACACCAAGAACAGCAGAAACTCTTTCTTCTGGAAGTTTTCTTAATTCAGTCAACTTCATTTGGTCAGGAGAAAAAGAAACAACTTCAACATTCATTGAGCCAGATAACACCATTGGTGCACCTCTGTTTTTACCACCAAACTTTTGTTTATAAAGTTCAGCAATAGCTTCTGCTTCTTCTCTAGTTGGTCCACCCATTGCATCATTTCTTGGAGAGAGAACTACACCTGGAACAGCTAAGTTTGTTAATAATGCAGTTGTATATTGACCTGCTGCTTCATCACCTAATAATTCACGAAGAATAGATTTAAGTGGTGCATGACCTCTTCTATGGTCATTTGGGTCAATTCCTTGTCGGATATGAATAATATCTTTAGGGTCAATTTTTACTGGCTCTCCAGAGGTTGCATTTTTTTGTGATGCATAATATTCGTAATGTGTAATTAATTTAGAAGTATTACCTCTTACATCTACAAGTCCTGGCATTAAAGGAACAAGTGAAACTACTTTACCATTGGCATTTCTGTTTTTAAATATAAATGCATCACCATGAGCATTTAGTGAGAGAACAATATAATGTGATAAAAGACTTGATGACATAAACTCATTAGGTCTTCTATATAATTCAGTAACTGGATGTTTGTAATCTACTTCTCTATCACCAAATACTTGGTCTCTTTTTACAACTTGTAATGCTGGTTCAGCGAAAGAAGTAGCAAGTACATTTAAACATGCAACCACAGCAGAGTTTGCTGTACCATCACCAATTTCTTTTAATTCTGCTGTTTCCCAAAAACCTGCTGTTGTGTTGTATCCATAAACAGAACTATCTCTGCTTGATGCAAGGCTTTGATTGTAACTAGCCATTTTCCTAAGTGAAGCTTCACTAGGTTTACTTAAATATTCTGTTGCTCTTTGTAAAAAATTTTTATTCTCTGCCATTAATATGCCTGCCAGCTTCTCCTCTGAACTAATGCCTGTACACCCAATACTAAAGCATCAACGATATCATCGTTTCTGCCTACAGGAAAGGTCATAAGCTCTCTCTCTAAATCTTCCAACCACGATGCATTAGAACGAAATAACACATCGCCTGCCTCCATCCTAGCCGATAAAGGCATAGCCTGTGTTATTTTATCTTTGCTAGCATCCATTTCTCTAACTCTCATACCTCTACGCTGTGCTTCTTGTATAAAAGTTTTAGTAAATCCTTGTTTTTCCATACACACATATGCCCACCTATACTTCTTATACATATTGTTTATCATTGGAATTATGTCAGGACCTTCTATTTTTATCCTTTGCATGTCTTCAACATAGAGTTTCATATCAGGTGACATAGCGTAAGATATTACAACTGTGTAATCAGATTGAGTATTTGTAGTTACAGCTAAGTCAGCAGCACCAAAGTGAACCATTTCTTCTGGTTGCCATTGAGAACCACCACCTTTATACATTCTGTCTTGTACTTGAAAATATTGCATCCACTCTGGTTTTAGCATGCCTTGTCCTGCATCAACAAACTCTGCTAAATACTCTTGTGCAAACACAATAGAACCAACTTCATCTTTTGCAGAGTCTATTTCTTCTGGGTCTATCGCAGGATTATCATATGTAGAATATTGAAATCTTTCCCAGTTTGGAGAATTGCCAGCTGTTTCCCATAAATCAAAAAACCAATTATTCATACCCATTGGTGTTGAAATAAATAATGCAGAACCTTTTCTTTCAGTAAGAGTTGGTCTTAATACTTCTTGCCAAACATCAGGTTTTATAAAGGCAGCTTCATCCATAACTAAGAAATCCAAACCCTCACCTCTAAGTCTTTGGGGATTGTCAGCAGACTTGCAAGATATAGAACCACCATTTGGAAATGTAACTTCCATATTCGCTAATGAAACTTTGGGTTGTATTTCTGGAGGAAAAGAATAAGCTGCGTTTTCTAGTGCTCTCCAACCAACTCTAGCTATTGCGAATGTAGGTGCAATCCACCAAGCTCTACCACCATTAAGTGCAACTTCCATGCACATATGAATACCTAGCCTAGTTTTACCAAATCGCCTACCAGCACATAGTATTTTCCAACGAGCATCAGATTTTGATACTTCTTTTTGGTTTTTATGTAAACCAGGTAGTTCAGGTATGTAGACAGGCATTAAATACCTAGTTCAGATTTTTTCTTTTTTATTTTATTAATATTATTTTCAACTGTAGTAATAGCTTGTTGCCATTGTAAATGTTCTGCTTGTTGTTGAAGTTTAGAAGGTTCAATCATCTTCATACCAAAATGTTGTGCTTCTAATTTTTTTAACTCATTTTCAACAATAGTCTTTTTATCTTCATCAGTTAAATAGTCATATTCTATACTCATCTCACCACCTAAATTTTTTCTTTTTAGCTTTGTTAAATTTACTTAAAGATTTTGTTGTTAAGTCTTTAGGGTCTTTTTCCCACTCAACATCAACAGGTGTCTCAAACATTACATTTTTAGAAATTTGCCTAGTACAAAAAGACTGACACAAAGGACAGTTAATTTCTGGTTCCTCTAAAATACTGTGAGTAATTTCATAAGATTTACCACAGTTCTCGTTTCTACATTTGTAATCATATCTCGGCATCTCTTTTTAAATAACCTCTTAATAAATTTTGATACTCTTTGTGAGCACCAGCTTGTTGTCTGCCATCAAATATATCATGATGTCTTTTACATAATATCGCAACATTCCATAATTCATTGGATATGTTTCTATTTTTTCCACCCATGCCTATAGCTTTGATATGAGCCATTTCTAGCCATGTTCTATCTGTACACTCATGCCACTCACATTGATAATCAGCTCTCTTTAATGCTTTTTCACGAAGTTCTGATTTATTTATCTTTCCTGTACCCTCACGCTTTTTTTGACCCATGCCAGAAATACCAGAGTTAGCACTTCTTCGTTTTTTAAATTCTTGCCAAGTTTCTTTTTCTGGTTCCCATTGAACACTCATAAAATATATTTTAACAGATAACAGTTATAGATACAGCTCTCCTAAGAGAGCCGATGATGGGAGGAGGTCGGTGTGGAATCCGACTAACAATACTTTATCAAAAAATATAAAAAGGCGTGGTATTTAAAAAACACACACGCCTTAGTATTCTTGCTATGGTCACCCATAGATGATTACTTAATCATCATAATCTTCATTTAGTGGTAATGGAGCCATTTTTCTTTCTTTTCTAATTGCTCTGCGTTCTCTCTCTGACTTACCACCCCATATACCAAATCTCTCACCTCGTTCTAGTGCTTGTTCTAAGCAAGGTTCTTTTACTGGACAACGATTACATATCTCTTTTGCCTTTTTTGTAGAACTACCTCGTTCTGGAAACCACCAATCTGGGTCATTTTCTGGATACTTGACTTGATTGCATAATGCATCTGAATACCAATATGGAACATTTAGGACTTCGCCTAATAAACTTACTGAATAGTCATCTTCTGACATAACTCTTACCTACATATAGGGGAAAAGAATCTAATAACACTCTACCCATTCATAGATACTCTACATAAATTTACTAAGCATTAAAAGATTTATTAAGGGAAAGTAATGCTAAACGCTATAAC
>Ga0222718_10003060_pt1 | contig 14537 bp, 22 predicted proteins | sample C33_27DmetaG_FD_165045 | JGI IMG/M metagenome (GOLD analysis project Ga0222718, IMG submission 165045) | Estuarine water microbial communities from San Francisco Bay, California, United States - C33_27D | ecosystem: Environmental > Aquatic > Marine > Unclassified | place: USA: California... | reverse complement strand
TGATGTTCTTGACCAGTGTCCTTTTCATAATGATAATCAAAAGATTTCAAGTGTGTGTCCAGCTTCTTTTGAAACTTAGCTTTATGCTCTGGCGATTTAACTTTATCAAGATGCTTGGTAACACGCTCATATGCATCAGCATGGCGATCTTCAATGTTCTCAGCAACCTTCTTAGCTGTTGCTGTAGCAATAGCCATCTTCTTGTCCATTGGCATTTTGGGATTGTCACGCTCGATTGCCTTTGCAACTTCTTCACGCTTCTTCTTCTCAGCTGGAGTAAGAGTTTTTTCGTTTACTTTCTTATCATTAAACGGAATATCAAGATGTTTATTGTAGCCTTTTTTTTGACTTTTGCCTGATCCAAGTCCAGCACCTTTATTGCCTCTACCTGATGGTCCACCGGTTCTAGCAGTTCTTTTGGAGTTAGCTGTTTCATCAACCATTTCTTCTGGCTGCTCTTCTTCAGCAACCTTGACTTCTTCTACAATCTCTTTAACCGATTCTTCTAGCTCCGTTAAATCCAAATTCGAGTTCTGGCTCTGAGATGCCATGATGTCTCTGATTGAGTTCTCCAGTGATCGATGCTTCATTTTGTTCTTCTAACCTCTTCTGGGCAGACAGCCATCTGTCTGCATATTGTACATTTTCGTAACCCTCGAACCAAGGACCACCTCTTGTAAAGTGAATTGCCTTAGGACTACCATCTTGTGGTTCCTGGTAGTGTCCTTCAAGCCAATTCCACTCATGACTCAGCTCACCAATCTCATCTTCTTCAAGCCATTTGAACTGATGCAAATAGCTTGGCTCTTTACTATTTATCACATCTAGACTTACACGTCTGTTAGATTCGTGACCGCAGTTCCACATTACCAAGCTAGACCAGTTCTTTTTAGGGTATATGTGCTGTTCGTGACCCAGGAACTTAGTCTTTTCTTTAGGAGCATAGTCGTGTTTGACTACCTGCACTGCTTTGGTGTTGTCAAACTGATCAATAAGCTCCTTGATGTCTGTCTCGAAAAGAAAGTCGCAATCACAAAAGATTGCCTTACCCTCGTATCCATTTAACCACGGCACCATAAATCTCGTGATTGTAAACTCGGTGCTATCTCTACTATCTGGTTCTCTCCAGTACAGCCTTCTTTCTATAAACTGCTGTCTCTTTAACGGTATTACTGATACTGGAATAGACGCATGCTCTTCAATACTAAACCTACATACATCAAATGCTTCGGGCTCCTTAGAGTCCCAACCAACATAAACTGTTAACATAATAACTCACTTGAATGCTAGTACTGCAAGTATAAGCAGCAGTAGTATATTAGTAAATCCAATCTCAATAGCAAGAATGGTATGATACCAAACCCACCTTGCTTCATACACCTTGTTTACTTCTGGGTGCTGACCTTTTTCAGTAATCACTTTATCAATTGGGTTATCCTCTAAGGGAAGCCCCATCAATCTATCTAGCCACTTCATAACCAGTCTCTATTAAGTCGTACATTCTCTTCAATCATCGGTCCAAGCACCTTCCATGCTGAACCGTCTTTAATTTCTTCTACCGTCCACTCCATGTTAGCTAGCTTACCGTAGTGGCTTATAATCTCATCATATGATGGGTAGTGAGTAAGGCTCTCTACACACAACTTGTTCTTTGTTATATCATACACGAAGTTACCTGGATGCATGGTAACATTACTTGTTCCTGTCAGTAGAGACATTACGCTATAGGTTGAGTTATATGTGATAGCGCAGTATGCATCCTCTAGTGGACCGTTGTCAGCTTTCTGATCCGTGTAAATATCTATAACGTCTCCAAACCTATTCAATATCTTCTGACGCCAATCACTTGGTTCTATAATTGACTTCCTGTGCCATCTAAGTTGTATGGGACGATCTGTAATCTTCTCAAGTTCATCTAACAGCAAGTATGTCCATCGGTTAACGTCTTTACCAAACATCATAGGAGACGCTAGTGCGTTTGGTGCTATAACAATCTTGTCCCCACGCGCATGCTTACCGATGTGTTGTAATCCATGAAACGAAACCAACTTTAACAGTCTGTCGGGACTACTAGGTGGCATTACCGCGAAGTTGTTACAGAACCCATTTACATTTAATCTGACATACTTGTGAGGATTCTTCGTGTTAAACAAACTACCGGTTACAACAATAAAAGGTTTGCCACTATCAGCAACATACTTCTTTACCGGGCCAGCTCTCTCAGCATGGTAGTTACGAAAGTAGTTACCGATAACTACAAACATATCACACGTATCTAAATCATCACATAGTATGTTCTCGTTACCAACATACGTATCAACAAAGCGATCTTTAAAAGCTAATGCAGCTTCACGGTAGATAGCTCCGCTACCATTGCTTATAATACCAACTTTCATTACCAATTAACCTCATCAATTGATCCATCAAACCCTTGCTGGACATCGATAGGAAAGAACTTCGATAACCTATCTATCTCACCTCGGTCACTAGATATTCTTGGAAGATCGGCTGGCACTTTACGAACCAACACCGACACTTCGTTGTTGTAAGTAGCAACTCGAGCGTTACTACAATCAAATCCAGCTAGTATCAAATTGTAAAGAAGGACACCTGCATTCCAATATGTCATGTGGCCATCAACTACTTTAGTACCGTACTTCTCCATGCTGGGTACTGTAACAGCAAACAGACCGTTGTCTGCTAGATCATTATAACACTTGGTTAAGAATTGACCTACATTAGGTTGATGCTCTAGAGTATGTGAGCACCATATACAATCGAACTTTGGTAAATCAAGGTCGAGATAGTTACCAGTGTAGTCTGCATTGACATTAAAGTCGACCGTGCTTACTTTCTTACCATGACCTTGAAGATATCGAGCATGAGTGCCATTCCATGAACCAATATCAAGTACAGTATCAATATCGTCATACTGGACGACTCTTTCAATCGCCTGCATTCCTCTCATAATAAAACTCTTTTTACTTTAGACGTTTCTCAAATGACTGATACATTGGCATCAGATCTAACTCATGTCTCTGAATCACTATACCATCAAACCTAATAATAGTAATCAGCAACATGGTGTCACCATCGTCCTCAAGTACATTCTCCACTTCAAACTTACTTCCGAGAGTTTGAACCATGGTTGACTCGAGGCCGCCGAACAAACTCATTACCAGGCCTTACAGCTCCAGTACCTTGCTTTATCTTTAGGTCCTGGATTGTCACAATTGTGACGAGCTCTAAATGACTTTCGTCGAGCGGGAACATTCTTTTTAATCTTCATATTCTTGTCACCGAAGTTCACCTTCTTAGCTTTGCCATCACCATCTGGATCAACATATACCTTAGACTTTTTTACATCACCAGGCATTGGCTTATTAAGAGTAACCTTCTTACCTTGATATGTAGCCTCTCTGATGTAATCGCTAAACTTCATCATCTTTGTTATCCTCCTGCTCCTCTTGTCCAGGAGTCTCCTTCTTGTACTTCTTGGTCAGCTTGTCTGTACCATACTCACCAGCACCACCTTCTTCTGCTACAGAGGGGTGCAATGCAAAGCCACCCTGGATTTCAATGCCAGCTTCTCTAGCTGTTATCATTTGACCCAACCCAGCCTCGAACGACTCATCGAGTGACTCAGTTACATCAGCCTTACCCATGTAAGGACCAACGCGTACAGATTCCTTCTTGCCTTTTACCTGGCCGGCAAGATCCTTATCAGCACCACCCCAAGTACCTTTAGACTTAGTAGCGAAACTGTTTACTCTTGCAAATGCCCACTGCTGAGGAGTTGTGCCAGGTCTGTGTCCAGACTTCCAAGCGGCCATACCACGGTCGTATACTTTTTTGAGAATGCTATATGAGATGCCAGTCTTTTCTGACTTCTTCTTGAGAGCATCAATGGCCTTCTCTTCTAATGCATAGTTAGATCGAGGCGCAATTGCTGACGATCCTTTTTGCTGTCTAGGCTTCATCTGCTCATCTAAGAATGTTTCAAAACTATCATCCAGGCTTTCTGATCGGATGTCACGGATTTGTGATCGATCCATTTGACGATCATGAGTAGCTTTCTGTTGCTCTTTCTCGCGCTTGTGCTGAAGTTTCAACCTCTCGCGCTCACCCTTTTGACGTTCTCGTGTCCGCTCAGCACTATCTTGCTCACCGAGCTTCTCAAACTTATCGTTAAGCAGACGTTTTTTAGAACTAGAGATCATTGATATACGAATACGATCTGGTACAATATCTGCTACGTCATCAGTCTGACCATTAGACTCACCATACATCTTTTTAAAATTCTTAGTATGCTTTGATGGTTTGGTTTCAGCTGACTTATCGCCAGGAGCTGGTTTGTAGTTAGCTGGATCGCTATCATCTTTCTTAGCGTGCTTCTTAAAATGAGCATCGCGAGCAGCTTTAGTGGACTTTGGTAGATCCTTAAAGTACTTCTTAGGTTGAGTGCCCTTACGATCTTCGATATCTGGATCCTGTGCCACCTCTTCTTTACGCATGTTGAGCAACCAGTGTGCTCTTTGCTTCTGCTCTTTCGATGACGAGTCGCTGCTACGTATCTTTCTTAACTGAGCATTGGTAGCATTAGCTGGAATTCCAAGCTGTGCCTTGTTACCTTCTTCCAGCTGCTCATTGGTTGGCTTACGTGCTTGACGCAGTCTCTCTACCTCGGCCTTGCGAACCTTTGGAAGTAGACGTTGAGCTAGTTTACTAACAGCTGGCAGCTTCTTTTGGATCAGTTTGTCAATTGATATCTTGGCTGCTGGAGATAGTTGTGAATAGTGCTCGCCTTTTTCACCTGCGACCTTCTTTCGAAATAGTTTGATTGCTTGTTTGCGAGCTCTTTTCATCAGTATGTCTTTGTCAGCCATACGGAATTTCTTGATACGGCGAAGGTTCTTCATTCGAGGAGCAAGCCGTTTCATAGTACGAGCTCGCTTAATTCTCTGCTGAAAGGTCATTACAGCTTCGTCCAGCTCTTCTAGTTCGATATCGTCAATGTCGACAGTCTCTGCCCAAAGATCCCAATCAAAATCTTCTTGTTGTTCTCTAATGCTCATTGCTGACCTCAAGTCTAGATACATCCTGCCTGCCACTTGCTTGGACAGTCTGGATGGGACACCCTGCATAAAGGTTTGTTGGTCACCCGCAGCAACAGCTGCTCGCATCTTAGATGCAGACATCCCAGATACGCCTTCAGCGTCTGGGTCTCTTGCACCAGCTGATACAACGGTGATCTTTTTGAAAGTATAGTCCTTGCCATTGTATTTGTTAAGCAAGGCTCTGAATTCTTGTACACGATCCGAGCCAACTACCATGATGACTTCGCTGTGGTTCATCTTTTCCAGCTCTTTCATAATCTCGATAATCGTACGAGAGTTGGAACGGTATACCACATCACCAAACGCTTGCTTGGCATACTTGAACTTTTGCTGGTAGCTTAGAGGATCTTTCTTGGAGTTTTGACTATGAGAAAGAAATACATGAGGTTCTGCGTTGTGACGTTTGGCAAGTTGCTTAACCTTGTCAACTAACTTCTCATGTCCAATGGTAGGGGGGTTTAACCTACCAAATGTAATAACTGTTTTATCCATTTTAACTCCATAGGGTTTTGCGTACACTTACCTACAGGACAGATTTTATGTACCTTCTTATGGCTGGTGCTGTAAAGCCTATTTGCTTAGCCGTAGTATATGCACCAATGCCATTGTTGTAGTTGTCTAGGATCACTTTCTTATCTTGATCACTCATCCTTCGTCGCAGTTTGTTGGCTTGGCTAATCTTCTTCTTAGCCTCCTCACTGTGCTTACAACCTTTGTGACCTTTAATATAAAACCTAGGATCGTTCCTAAAGGTTTCTGCCATTCTTCTTCTTTTTAATATTCCATCTTCAGTGGAGCTAAAGTGTATCATTCCCTCACTTACGCTCTTACTAAAATTAGGATGGTTGTTCCAACCTATTGACTTCTTAGGTACAAAGCATTTTTCGACATTGTGCGGTTCATCACAGCTATCAATGTCAAACAAATATGATAACGAATCGAAAGACTTCTTATAATTCATGTTTTATTTATCGATCTGCAATCTTGTGGTTTACTTCACTGTGCTTTTGTTCGTCAGCTCTTACACATTTAATCATATCAGACAACTTAGCGTCCTTTTTGAGACCATAGTACTCAATCGCTAGCTGAGGAGCTGGTACATTTTCTATCTGCTTGCTTTCAATTAGATCCAAATAGTTGGTGTAGCTTCGCACAGCTTCTTCTTCGAAGTACGCAATCATCTTGTGTGCAGTGCGAGACGATACAAGGTATAGAGCAAGGTAGAAGTGCCAGAAGATGAACTGTGCGAATACTATCAATAATCTCTCAAACCAGTTAGGTTGAGCTATCTCTATAAAGAACATTAGATGCTTGCGCTCGTTGACAGCCTCATCCAGCATCTCTTTGATCATGGTTCCGTTGCCACGTTCCATCCGTCTAAGACTTCTCAAGTGGATAAGCATACCAGCAACCATACCGGGAACACCTGCAATAGTTTCTAACACTACTGCTCTGTGACCATAGCGCTTAGCAAAGAACACGTCCGCAAAGAAACGGAAGAACTTTGTCATTGACATTGCAAACCAATTACTCATTTTTGCCATCCTTTCAATACCTCTGGTGAGAAGTTAGCATACGAGAACTGAAGTCTGTCTACTAACTTTACTGCACCTTCCACTTTATCAATAGCAACAAACCCTTCTGGATTAGTTACTTTAAACCCATCACGAGTCTTCAAAAACATTCGCATATTAGATGCTCGGTTCATTTTGTCAATGATCATCTGCTTTGCTTGGATTACAACATTCATAAAAGCAAAGATGTTAGTAAGATCACTGACGTTCCCAAACACCTTACCAAGTACAGCCTTCTTCCTAGCAGTCCATTCATTCTTAGTCTTTTGCTGCTTCTTAGTTTCAATCTCTTTGTCGTACCACTCTTCAATGTATTTGTAAAGACCACTGACATGCTTCCGTGGATTGGGAAACGCAATACCTGCTCTTACGTATGTGTTGTTATACGTCTTAATCTTCTGCTTCAGCTCTTCGTCTGTAGCAACCATTCTAAGTATGTCGCCTGAAACTGTGTTCAGCATTTTACCTGCTTGACTAATCAAAGCTGTACACTCGGCAGTTTCTTTACTTGTAAATTTTGCGTTGCCTGTAACATCTTGGTATGTGGCATCATCCATAAACACAGATGGCACCTGACGCATCTTGCTTGTGATACCTTTACCGAAAGAAGCTGTCATGTCCTTTAATGTTCGTCCGGAATAACTTGTATGCCAGACAATGCCGATAGACGCTTTTCTAATTCGCTGTCCGAGACCAGAAGTAGCAGGCACAGCATATACAATCGTATTCGGATGGAATGTGAGCATCTTTTCATCAGATATGGTATCTGCCTTGACGTCTCCCTTAGTAAACAGAAGGTCGCCTTGATAGACTCCTTTCTTGATACCCAGCTTACTAAATTCTCTAAGCGCGATAGTAAACTTGTCTCGGAGATCACCCGATAGTGCTTTGTTGATATCTGCTTGAGTTTTGAAGAGTTGTGGATTAACATTGAATATCCCCTTCTTAGCTACAAAGAACTTACCATCACTAGGATCAATACCAGCAAAGATTGCTGGGGCACCGTCCCATTTTACACTAGCATTAACCTTTTGGCTACTGTTTCCTGCCAACATATCTCTGAGATTTCTGAGAGAATTAATTGCTCGTCGTGCACCAGCAGACCCCTCATTGAAGATCATATCCTCAATGTGCTCCATGTGAGTGTTCTTAGACTCTGTTAGTATTGTAGAAAACTTTTTCATTAATAGACCTTCACATAAGGGCCTGATAATACAGACTCGGAGCCAGCATAGTTAACAAGAGCTGATGCAAATTCGTCTTTTTCTTTTGTTGAAAACGACTCTACAATACTCATGAGCTGGGTAGTCATTATCTTTGATATGTACCACGTTTGATCCTTTTTAGCGGACTCTGCGTAAAAATCATCATAAGTTATATCGTCATGATATCGTATGGATGAGTACCAATCGTAAAACTGCTTCATATCATCATCTGTTCTACTCGACAATTGTCTCTGAGGTACAAAGTTTTTCTTGAACTGAAGTCGAATAATAGATTCAATAGGCCCACCAGAAACCTTACCCATGTTAGCATTCTTACCTTTCAACTCACCTTGCCAAGTAGATCCAAATGTTCTAAACTGGGCTTTGCCTCCATCAAACATCATATAGCCATCGTTAGACTGAAAGAAGCCTCTCAGGCCAGTAGTTGTAGATTCAAACTTGTATGTTGGCCTATTAAAACCAACATTAAGTTCTTTGTAGTTTGCTATGTTAACAACCTTCTTTAACGATACACCAACTATGTCTTTGGACTTGAGCATCTTAACAAGCAATTCATTCAACTCAACTATGTTATTTGTAGATGTAAGATCGACTCTAGAGCCAGCAGACGATACCATCCATATATCAGCTGGTGACCATTTATTGAGATTAGCAAATGGCTTACCCGCTTCGGTGTTTAATATTTTCCAATGGGACTCCAGCGCATTTACCCAAGAAGATCCTCTATGGTGTACGTAGGCTTTACCCCTGTCAGGAAATTGTTTTTTCAACTTCTCGGCAATAAGTTTAGATGAAACAATCCAATCATCAGGGAGCTTGTTAAGAATGTTATCTAGCTGCTCATCGGTGTCAGCTTTATTAGAATGCTTTTTGAGGTTAGCGTTAGTGAATTTATCTCCAGCATAATGACATGCATTGTACACACACTGTGCTGATTCAGTAAGTTTAGTTAAACTGGAACCTGCACCAGAACCTCCACCACCTTTTATCTTAGCTAGGACAGTATAGCCTCCGGTAAACTCTGACCGGCCGACACTTGATTCACTGGACTTGTCGTTATACTTACCACCATAGCTCTTGTACTTCGTGGCCACTTGATCTAATGTACCTGCCCTATCACCACCACGCGGTAAAAGAATCACAAGTTTACGCGACGACTTCTTTTCAAATTCAGTATAACCCAACTGTGAAATGGCAGTCTGAAGTTCCTGTATGCTTGCAAAAGATGGCATGTTAATCCAAAAAAATAGCCGAGGGGTCCCGGCTATTTATCATACCACGACAACCTATTAAGACCTAGGATCGTAATGGTTTCCGTGATTGTCGGTTCTAATTGCATGATGAGAAGCCGGCGCATTGGGTCCACCATACACACCAGCAATCTTGTGATCGCCATGTGTAATGTGCTTAGGTAGAGGAGCGTGAGATTGATCTGATTCACCGTGAGCCTGAACTTCGTGATGATGGTGAACAGCTTTAGCAGACTCAGGGTCCATCTTGTGACCAGTAGTCTTCTCTACGTGCTTTGCGTACTCACCTGCAGACTTGTAGCTTTTCCAGTTACCAGTGTCTCTGTGAGTGTGTGAGGGAATGTCTGAAACCTTGCCAGTGTGCGTATCGTGGTGAATGTAGTGAGCGTGCGGCATACCATCTTCGTAATGGTTTTCACCACCAACATTAGCGTGATACGTGTGGCGGCCATCTTTAGACTTATGAATTTGAACGTAAGCCGAATGATCTTCGTCGGGGTGGTGCTTGTCTAAATGATTACCAACAGCGTGCTTTGGATCACCTCTGTGGTTAGTAACGTTGTGTGAAACACCTGAATCCATACTTTCAACCAACCTACGACCTGGATGATTAATTTCAGAAATGTACTGCGCGTACTTTTTCATTGTCTTGCTCCTACAAGATATTTTTGATTATTTATAATCAAGAAGAACTACACTTCTCAGGATAACGACCACACTGGTATGCTTGATCTTTAGCCTTCTGCCATTCGATTCGCTCACGCTCCCACTTACCTCTCTGATAAGAACAAGTCACTGAGTCACCAGAGCATCGGAAGGGTGGAAAGTCACCATTGGGGTTCTCTGGATAGTACTGACTATCATCCTGTTTGTCAGCCACTTTCTGAAGGATCAATGTACCAAAGATGCCATACAGCACACCTGCTTCGGTGCTACCTATTGCTTTGCTTTGATTAGATCCAAGGATTAGGACAGCAGCAACAGCTGCTAAAGTAAATGCTTTCATGCTACACCTCCTGAAGTATTTAGTTCTCTAAGTTCCTGCATTCTATAATAGTCCCGTAACCACAGCTGTGGACTCTTAATAGTAGACGTCTGACTCATCTTCAAACCAACATTACGAAACTCTTGCTTGAGCTTCTTTGCCATGTCACGTCCCATAAACCGAGACACCAACTTGACAAGGATCTGTCTGAACTTGACATCATGGTGACGAGCACCACACTGGTGAGCCATCTCGTGAAGCAAAGTGTACTGGTTCATACCGTTACGAGGACACAACGTGATCTTTCCATCAGTGTATGCCATACCTGAGAACTGTGAACGGCTACCCATGTCCTTCTTAGCTACAACGTATGTGTACGTACCATTAAGGTCTCGATACGTCTTGGACTTCTGGATACGCTCACAATACTTTTGAGCCTCTTTGATATCCTTAAACTGAATGCCATAGCCATTGCGAGCATTGAAGTTCCACTCTGCTCGGTAGCACTTATTCTGAGACCCATCCTTACGATATGAGACGCGACCAGTTGCTACCTGACGAGTACGCTTGCGTACATACGCATTGTACTTTCTTACAAGCTCTACATCAAAGCCAGGAATGGATAACAGAATTTTGTTGTCGAGTTCTATCATTCTTCGTCCCTCAATACTAACCAAAAAACAATTAATGCACCGCCAAGCAAGATTAACGTGGTAGTCATTGCTGCATCACAGCTCCAGCAAACAAATCATGCTGGCCCGATCGGTCTGCACCTAACATCTCCTCGAGCTCATAGTTGACTGAGTCCAACAACAACTGGACCTCGTCGTACGCATCTAGCATACCCTGTTCGTGTTGAGTAAACCAGCCATCACCTCGAGCGGCCTGCTCATGAAACTCGGCAAAGTAACCCTCGCGTCGAAGCTTGACGGTCTGCGTAACCTTGTCGAGTGCTTGCTTGTACAACTCCAAACTACTAGTCATCATCATTCTCCTCGGGTACTAACATCCAGTAACTTTTGGTGTGATCGTTCACACCTTCTGACTGAGCATCCAATATTTGCACCAGGTCAGACAACACATCTTTTATTAATCTATCAACCTGACCATATGTATGTGCCACAGTAACATTTTCATCAGTCGGGTCTTGCTTTGCATACAACCGTGCTGCCTCTCTACGGACACCAACAGTGTTGACGATCTGCTCGAGAGCTTGTCTGTACAATTCCTCGGAGCTCGTCATTCGCCACATTACCGCTTGCCAACAAACTTATCGTAGTGGTAACCAGCACTATGCTTTGAAACTCTGAATTGTTCAACCAAGGATTGTATGACTTCTTGCCTAGAGTAGCCTCTAATGATACCACCGTGTATGGTAGGCACTATCTCATCGTGACTGAATACAGGAGGTCTACGTCTAAGACGAGTCGACTTCTGCTTCGCCTTGGCCTTCGCCTTCTTCTTGAATGCTTCGGGCACAGGCTTCTTCTCAGGAATGTCGCTAGCCTTGAAGTACTTAGGTTTAATCTCTCCGCTAACAACACCTTTAGCGTACTCAAGCTGAGACGCAGTATAGATATCGGGCAGCATAGCTACCACGCGAGGATCCAAAGCATGCTTGGACTTATAAACCATTAACCAAACTCCTTCTTGAACGCACGCTTGTAGTAGTGAGCATTAGCATACGTAATGCAAAGCGTCTTAGCAACGTCAGAAGCAGAAGCACCAGTGTGGTACATATCGAAAGCCATAGAGCGCTTGCTGCCCTTAGCCTTAGCTTGCTTAATGATCTGATCACCAATATTAGCCATCTGATCATCAGTCAGCTTGACAGCAGTCATACGATGCTTCTTCTTAGCAAGCAGAGCAGGACGATACTTCTTCATAAAGTGACGAGCGACAGTCTTAGGTGAGTCGTCAATCGTGTTCTTAAAGTCAAACAATCTTTCCATAGTGCCCTCCAAGGCGTTCTCTCATTCAATGGGGACATTATCAAGTAAACAGGCACAAACGTCAAGCGGTAACCCCTTGATCTTAAAGGGTTTATTTTTCCCAGTAGAATCAAGAAGTTACCGCTCAAATTTTCTAATATTTTTTTATGCACTATTGCATAATTTAGAAAGGGATAAGGCCGCACTGATTGCGGCCTTGAGGGGGGGTGCTTATACGGCGTTAGAAGCCAGAGCACGGTAGCCAGCAGCTACAACGGCGCGAGTAGGGTTACCAGCGCGGTAGAACGTAGAAGTACGTCCCTTGCTGTCGACACGCTTGTTAGCGTAGATAGCAAAGCCTTCTTGAGTACGAAGCTCAGAAACTCGAGCAGCGATGGTGTTAGGCGTAGTGCCGAACCATGATGCCATTTGCTTTGCAGACGCCTCACGGCCCTCAACTACCAGTACGTTAAACACTTTGTCAAAAATAGACATAATCATTTCCTATAGTAACTAAACAAATATGACCAGAGTGTGCCCAGTCATGTCGTCCATTATCAGGGCAGTGCCAGTAAAAGTCAACTACTTTTTGTTGTTTTCATTTCTAGATTCTTCGACAGACATGCCAGACAGTACAAAAGTCAAACCACCAGCAACCAAAGGAAGCATCATGATACACCCAATTCCAATCACGCCCCAATCAATCATAGCTAAATGCGTGTAGGATCTTATCCACGCCTTCGACCATCTCTAGTGCGTGCACGTACTTGTCTACCTGAGCTTCAACTGACTCTACAATGTCAGGATGCTCACCGATGCCAACGGAGTTGTCATACACCTCGATGTTGACCAGAGCCTCTTCCATAATAGCTTGATGTTTAGCCTTGACGGCTTTCAATAACTTCTCTTTCATCCTTCCCTCTCCAAATCCCATACACATTTGTTCTTCTTAGGATCAGGTACGTGTACTCGCTTGACCCAAAGGTGACCATTCTTCTCAGCATCTTGGAATGTAAGTGCTGTAATAAAGAAAGCACCAATGACGAGCAGGTGTGCTCCAACACTACCAATTCCAAAGTAGATAGTGTATCCTGTCCACACTGTAAACACGACAGTCCACATTACCGACAAATAGAACATCAGAATAAACTGAGTAAATGCATTGGGAATAAATCGAAGTGGATTAACTTTTAAGTTAAAGAAGAAGTTATATAGATCGTAAATCCAAAAACCAATTTTCTTAAACATTAGAACTGTGCCTTTTCTGTTGAATCTGCCATTGCTGCTGTGCTACTTGAACCCAGCGCAGTTGTAATAGCGTCAAAGTAACCAACACCTACTTCACGTTGATGCTTCGCACTAGTGTACCCATCAGACTGAGCTGCGAACTCCATCTCTTGCAAACGCGAGTAAGCCAACATACCATTTGTCTTGTACTTGCGAGCAAAGTCAAACACCGCATAGTTAGTGGAGTGAAACCCTGCAAGAGTAATGAACTGAAACTTGAATCCCATCTTACCAAGCTCCCACTGAAAGTACTTTAACTCCTCATCACCAGGAATAGATTGACGCCAGTTAAATGAAGGTGAGCAGTTGTACGCTAACATAGCATCGGGTACTGCTCCTCTTACCGCATCAGCGAATCGCTTGGCTTCAACTAGACAAGGCTTAGATGTTTCGCACCATACCAGGTCAGCATACTCTGCGTATGCCTGTCCACGTTCACAGCCCATCTCAAGACCACCTTCGATCTCGTAGTAGCCTTCTGGTGTACGTAGTGTTTTCTCGTATGCGCGCTTACCGTTCTTAATAAACTTACGATCGATCTCGTCGATGTCGCTAGTTAGAAGTCGTGCTGACTCTGCATCCGTTCTTGCGATGACCAAGGTATCGGTCCCGGCCACGTCAGCAGCAAGCCGAGCAGCATTAAGATTGCGAATAGCTTGGCTAGTAGGGATAAGCACTTTTCCGCCCAAGTGTCCACATTTCTTTTCAGATGCAAGTTGGTCTTCGAAATGTACTGCTGCTGCTCCTGCTTCGATAAGGTTCCTTGCAAGTTCATAAGAGTTGAGTACGCCTCCAAACCCTGCTTCAGCATCAGCGATGATAGGTGCGAAGTTAAACCCTGAACCACCCTCCTGTACAATGATTTGATCTTGTCTGCGAAAAGCATTGTTGATATTACGCACGACATTAGGAACAGAGTCGACAGCATACAGACTCTGATCAGGATAAGTTTCATCTGTTGAGTTCGCCGATGCTGCAACTTGCCATCCCGAACAGTAGATTGCTTTAAGTCCTGCTTTGACATGCTGAACCGCCTGTTGTCCGTTATACGCACCAAACGTATTAATGTACTCGTTCTCTGCGAATAGTTTTCGCAGTTTAGCTGAACCCATTTTGGCTAAGGTATGCTCAATCTGCACGGAGCCTTGAAGGGTGGATACCACACTT
>Ga0222718_10003059_pt1 | contig 14544 bp, 18 predicted proteins | sample C33_27DmetaG_FD_165045 | JGI IMG/M metagenome (GOLD analysis project Ga0222718, IMG submission 165045) | Estuarine water microbial communities from San Francisco Bay, California, United States - C33_27D | ecosystem: Environmental > Aquatic > Marine > Unclassified | place: USA: California... | reverse complement strand
TTACAGTCGGTATCCATTATGGATGCATCTGGGAGAGTGTTGCGTACCATACCGTTTGCGAATGCTACAGGCCTGGAAATTCAATTTTACGAGCCGAAGGGTATCTATTTCGCATTGATCGGTACAAAAAACGATTTCTACGCGCTCAAGGTTGTAAAGCAGTAGCTCGCATTTTGGGAAGTGATTAGAAAACACCTTGTTGAGCGCTTTGTAAACTGTTTTGACATAAATCACGTTATCCAGTTTTGCATGGTAATCCAATTCTGGGACACGTGTTTTCATGCAACATTTGGCACGATCGTTTCAGCTGTAAAACTTGGATAAAAATGCGACCCCCACGACACAAAATGTTGTTTCAAGATTTTTTTTGTTGAACTTTTTTTAAAAAAAATTCATTCAAAATAATACAAGAAAATTAAATCATTAAACCTTTGTAAAGCATTGGTATTACTGTGAAAGATTCTTAAACGGTTCGTTAAAAGATAGTTAAAAGGTAACATCTGTTGAGCCACATAACAAATAATCTTAAAACCCTTTTAGAAGTTTTATGTTTAATGTTGCATTAAATCTATTAAACATCACAATTATGTCAAATTTATTATTGGATATTCCTCTTATGGCAGCTGACGATTATGTCGGCTTTACATTCTTCATCGGTTATATGGCGATGATGGGTGCATCTGTATTCTTTTTCTTCGAGCGTGGCACCGTGGAAGGAAAATGGAAGACCTCTTTATTGGTTTCTGGATTAATCACGTTTATAGCAGCAGTGCATTATTACTACATGCGTGATTATTATATGACTCACGGTGAGTCGCCAACGTTTTTCCGATACATCGATTGGACTCTTACAGTTCCGTTAATGTGTGTGGAGTTTTACCTCTTGACCAAAGCTGCAGGCGCTAAGCTGAGTTTGCTATGGAAATTGATTTGTGCATCAGTTTTAATGCTCGTTGCGGGATACATAGGAGAGGCGTTTAATCCAGAAGGCGGTAGCATGACGCATTCCGTACTTTGGGGTGTCATTTCAACTGTAGGTTATGTATATATCTTGTACACAGCTTGGGCAGGAGAAGTAAAGAAATTGGCGGATGCGTCAGACAATCCTCAAGTAGCCAAGGGTGTGAACATCATGGCATGGTTTGTCCTCGTTGGATGGGCGATTTATCCAATTGGTTACATGTGTATGCCTGGAGGTTGGTTAAATGTAGGACTAGGATGGGACGCAAGCAACGTGGATCTTTTCTACAACATTGCAGATGCCATCAATAAGATTGGATTCGGCTTAGTAGTATACAGTGTAGCTGTATCAAGCAAGAAAACAGTATCCGCCTAAGGAGTTGGACTCCCAACCACGAATAGTTATCACAGGGTTCGGTTTATCCGGATGTCTACTCACAAGGAGGCTCCTCGAAAGGGAGCATCCTTTTTTGTCTATTACCATCATTGACGAGACCTTCCAAACCGAAGAAAAACACCTATGTTTCATTAGAAATAAGCATATACCTGAGCGCTTCATTAAAAAAGAATGGAATAGAATTTCCATGAAAGATATTGATGGCAATGAAGTAAAGAGATCGTTGTCAAATGAGAGCTACAAGTTGCTCGACTGGGTAGAACTGCAGAGGGATACACTGCAATTATGTAAAAACCATGCTCATGTCAATTTAATCAAAGGGCGTATCCAAGATATTGAAGAGTGCGATGAACATGTTTTGATAACCCTAGACAACGATAAATCTGTTGAAGCAGATAAGCTATATAATAGCGTTGTTCTTAATCCCTCTAAAAGCGACTTGATACAGCAATTCAAAGGGGCAATTGTTGAACTTGATCAAGATACGTTCGATCCAAGTGAGGTGAGGCTCATGGATTTCCACAGTCATGAACAAGATGAACATGTTGAGTTTCGATATGACTTACCCTACTCAGCGCGGAAGGCTCTCATCGAATACACCGTCATCACAACCACACCTATGTCACGTGCATTGCTCGATGCCCGCTTCAATAACCTACTATCACAATTCAATCATAATTACTCATTAAGTAGTGTAGAATGTGGAGCGATTCCCATGCCTACATCACAAAGAACGATCATAAACACTTCGAAAATCTTTAATATAGGTTTAGCAGGGGGCTTCCAACGCAGGAGCTCTGGGTACTTATTACAAACGGTACATGATGAAGTAAAACACTGGCTAGACTTTCTAAATGACCCGACCCCACTTCAGGCGAAAAAAGAAAAGCTGAAAGAGTACTTAGATACTGTATTTCTAAGCGTAATCAAAGCAAATCCTAGCTTGGCTCAGGGTCTGTTTCTTTCAATGTTTAGAGGCACATCAGGCGATCAATTTCTCAAGTTTATGTTCAACTCCATTTCGTGGAAAACAGCCTTACCCATAGTGCTATCTCTACCAAAAACACCATTTCTTAAACATGCTGCAGTACATATTAAAGGCCTCCTTTAAGAATGTAAAACTGTACTCTCTTCTGGCGGCATTTGCCTCTCTTGGAGTATTGCAGCTCGTGGGTGAATCGGGAAAGCCATTCTACTTCATCATCCACGTTTTCACACTTGGAATCGCACATGGGTCGTTAGACCGTTGGTTGTTTAATCTAAGTAATCCATCAAAGTCAATAAAGAAGACAACTTTTTATGGGAGTTATATCATCGTCATGACCATTGTGGCTGGGGTTTGGTGGGTATCGCCTGCTGTCGCCCTTGGTATATTCATATTATACAGTGCATGGCATTTCGGTGAAGTGGAATGGACACACATTATGTTTGAAAAAAAGTTCGTTCAACAAGTTTATTCAGCCGCTTGGGGACTGCTTCTTTTTGCTTCTATGTTTCTCTTCAATGCAGGTGAAACATTAGAAGTCATAACTCGAATCACTCCAATATCACTGGAAATACCCAAAACAACGATGAGCTTAAACATTGCTGTCACGGTCGTGTGGCTGTTTTATAGCTCATTGCCAATTCTTTTAGGATGGACTCTAAAAGAAAACTTTTCAGTTCAGATTTTTAATGTGCTTGTATTGACGGTGCTTTTCTTTGCTCTTGATCTCGCGACATCTTTTGCCGTTTTCTTCTTCTACTTCCACAGCATACCATCATTGACTTTTGAATTGAAAGCAATTGACAATAGCAACGTCAAACCTGTCTCGTACTACGATGTTTTTAAAGAAATGCTTGTTTTGAGTATTGCACCTATTATGGCCATAATTGCCATCACCCTCTTTTTTGATCAAAGTATGTTTAATACCCTGCTACCTGCGCTGGTGGTGATGGGGTCAGCAATTTCGTTTCCGCATACAATCATCTACTCCAAAGCAGCTCAAGAGTACTAGGCTAAAACCACTTTTTCATTTTGAAATAGGTAATCATACCTCCGGCCACGAGTAGAATAACTCCCCACATTACAAAGTAGCCATTCTCATACCTGAGTTCAGGGATGTATTCGAAATTGGTACCATAAATGCCTGCGATGAAGGTAATCGGGATAAATACCACTGAGAATACCGTAAGAAATTTCATGACGTCATTGAGCTTTGTACTCACCGTAGTATGATAGATATTCATCATATCCGTTAACATATCTCGATATCCATCGACAGTTTCAATGGCGAGGGTGATATTGTCTTGTAGCTCTCTCCAGTGCACACTCGTATTGTCATCATCAATAAACTCCGAATCAATCTTACCCATGGCAAGTATCATTTCTCTGGCTGGACCGATATTCCTACGCATAAAACTAATTTCTCGCTTTAGATCACTAATGCGCTCTAGCATATCACGCGATGGATCTTCGATTAACTCGTCTTCTAAATTCTCAATTTGTTCTCCTAGTACCGACAGTATATAGATATAGTTGTCGATCACCACATCGAGCAAAGCAAAGGCTAGGTAATCGGTTTTTGAGCTGATGATTTTAGGCTTTTGCTTTCTAATACGCTCACGCACAGGCTCAAACACATCGCCTTTCCGTTCTTGAAAAGAAATCAATAGCCGGTTTAGAATCACTAGCGAGAGATTTTCAATGTTGATTTCTTTGGTGTCCTCATTCAGCTGAATCATTTTAACTGAGGCATACAGACACTATTCGTACTCCTGAACTTTTGCTCGACTTGACACGTTCATCACATCACTCAAAATCATACGGTCTAGTTTAAAAACCTCTCCAATTTGCTTTACTAAGTCGGAGTCGTTCAGTCCGTCAACATTGAGCCAGGTTACCGTTTCGGTGTTTTTGTATCCGTTGATTTCTACAAACTCTTTGAGTGTAGCTTCCTTTAAGGAGTTTTTATTGTAGTCAATCACCCGCATCAATACGGGCTCACTTGTCTGTCGCCCCCGATATCTCAGCTCATATGGTGACTCCCCTATTTCAGATTTCAACTTTGCAATAAATCGCGCCATAGTGTTTCTATTTAAGCTTGATTAGATTCTCAATTAAAATAGTTGTCCGCGATAATCTCTTATGAAACGCTAACTGATAGTTTTCACCATTGCGAAAACGTACTTCATCTCAGTGGCAATCTGCCGACTTCGCTCTTCGTACATTTCTGCCTTGATTGGTGAATCGTCAAATTCATTAGGATCATCGTATGTAATAGAAATACGAGCGTCTGCACCTGTTATGAAAGGGCAGTTTTTATCGGCATGCGAACAGGTCATAACCGCAGCAAATCCACTAGATGGATTCGCTTTATCATCCCAACGTTTGGAAAAAGCTTGGATGGGAGGCCGTTCTTTAGAAAAAGAAATTCGGTACTCTGGATTCGCTCCACTCCCCGTTTTTATTATTTCAAAACCAATCTTCTGAAGTGTGGCAATAACCTGACCGTAGACCTCTGTGGCCTCGGTGCCGCCAGAGTAGGCTTTTATCCGATCCAACTTATTGTAAGCAGCCAACGTTTGAGCCCATATTTGGGCTAAATGGCTCCTGCGCGAGTTGTGTGTGCAGATAAAATTCAGATGTATTTCTTGAGTATCGTTTTCAGAAAGCTTAGTTTCAGTATAGGTCGATAATTGACTCAAGACTTGTCTGCGTTCAAGAGACACATCTTCTATTGAAAGACTTTCAATATAGTTTGATAGCGAGGTAAACAATTCAATGGGCATTAGCAACAACCTGACCCTGGAGCGCACGAACTACTAGAATGGATATCGGCCAGTTTCACCTTTGGTTTCATCACCGGGATTCCACAATTGTCTTTTGCCAAGCAATCGGTTTGCTTAGATGTAAGCACGAAATTTGTCCCATCGAACGCCAGGCCGTATTTACCAATGGTTTCAGCTTGATACTCTACTTCGATTTCTGCATCTTCCAAGCCAAGTTTTGACTCTGATAGCTCAATGATATTCAGTAGTTTGTCTGCATGTAGGCGATGGTTAAAGTCTATGCTACTCCAAAGCTGAAAGTTCACTACAGACTCGCTGCGCGTGGTTCCGCCACAATCGATAAAATCCTTGGTGATTTTACCTACTTCGGTAACGTGAAAATGAGCAGGAACCTTGGCTCCATTGGGTAGTTTAAATGTGATTTTATCGAGGCCACTCAAGGCCTGCTTTACTTCGGATAATTTCATTATTCTCTATTTAATTCATTAGATGTGGCGGTGGAATCAGCAGCAATCACTAACCTTCAAGTCTTGATTCAAGAAATCACTCACGCGGCTTTTCATTTTAGACCAGTTCTCTTTATCGATGCAATAACACATGCTGGTACCTTCAATGCTTCCTTTGATCAGCCCCATGCTTTTGAGTTCTTTCAAATGCTGTGATGTAGTGGCCTGCGCTAGGCCAATCTCTTCAACCAGCTCACCGCAAACACAGGCATTAATACTGAATAAATGCTGTAAAATAGCTACCCGTGCAGGGTGACCAAAGGCTTTTGCCAATGATGCAATTTCGTTTTGTTGGTCGGAAAATATTTCGGATTTGACTAATCCCATTCCTTTAATCGTTTAATTGCAATATTACGATTAATAGACCACTTCTTTATACAAAAAGACGAGATATTTAAAAAGTATTGTTAGTCGCACTCCCCAGGAAAATGGTCGAGAATCCCATATTTACACTCTGCTACGGCCACATTGGTGTAGGTTTCTCCATCGCAACCGCATACTGGTTGATAGAAGTTTTCATCATAATCAATTACCTCGCAATATTGAGGTGTAGGTTGTGAGCAATCGCCAGAACAGCTCTGAAGCGCTATAGCCGCAAAGCAAATTATACCTGAAAGAAAATATTTCATCATGATCATGGTAAACGCCAATTATATAGACAAATTGAGAAGCTTAACAACTTCATTGGTTTGAAATGATAAAAAGGTAAATCAGTATGAGATTTTGGTCTCACTTTTTTATGGAATCCAACTGGTCTTTGATCATATCCATAGTGTGAATCGCAGTAAAGGAAGCATAGCAAGACTTCATAACCGAGCGGGCTTGCTCAGCGCTTGGTGGCAGGTGATCGCCAGATGCTTCCCAGGTTTCGCGGTCGGGCCACTGAGCGTAGGCAATATATTCCAACTCATTAACGCGGTGCAACCGAGAACCCAAACCGCCCTCATATTTTTTAATCCGATTCGTCATCTCAGACCACGCTTCGATGAAATCCCGAATCCTATGCTTGGAATCAGGTTTGATTTTTATCTGATAGACGACACAAAACATTTTCGCTCTATTGATTAAACAAAACAATACCGACAGCTACCGAGAGGTTCAAGGAGTCTAACGTTCCCTTCATTGGAATGGTGATGGCTTGTGCAGATTCTTTCCAGAACTCGCTGATACCTTTAGCCTCTGAACCAAATACGTACGCCAATGGACCACCCTTCAAAGCCTGTCTATAATCAATACTGTTTGGGGCAATTGATGTTGCATAGACCTTGATTTTGTTTTGGCCCAACCAATCCAGTGCCTCGCCATTTGAACAAAATACCGCATTAACACTCAAGAATGCTCCTCTACTATTCCGAATTACATTCGGGTTGAAAAGGTCGATTTCCGCATCGGTGACTAAAACGTTCGTGATTCCAGCGGCTTCGCATGTCCTCAATATGGCGCCAAGGTTTCCAGGTTTTTCTGGAGACTCTAAAACCACTGTTACCTGATCTGGTTTAAGTTCATCAAGGCTTCGATGCCAAGTTTTAAAAATGCCTATGTAATTGCCCGGCACATTTTGATAAGTCAATTCATCAAACAGCGGTTTTGTTAGGCATATCAAGTCTATCTCGTACCCATAGCGTTCCGTCAATTCCTCTGCCTTGATGTAAGATTCGCTAAACAATACGGATTGCGGGCGTATCGACTTGGAATGGGCCATATCGAGCTCTTCCCTACCCTCCATGACGAACAATGCTTCCTTCTTACGATTGCGCGATTTGGCTAGTGATTTAAAGAACTTATATCGAGGATTTGAGAAGCTGCTGATTTCAATCATAATCGGCAAGTCAGCTTTTCAAAAACTGAAGAATTCCCAATCGATAACTGTCCATTCCAAACCCGCTTATGCTGCCAACACAAGCGCTACCCAAATAGCTCACATGGCGAAAGTCTTCTCGTTTGAAGATATTGCTAATGTGTATTTCGATGCACGGCACAGCAATGGCGGCTATCGTATCAGCTATCGCCACCGAAGTATGTGTATAAGCTCCGGCATTGATTAAAATACCCTCAACCTTTGAAGCGGCCAGTTTTTGAAGCTGCGTCACCAATTCGCCTTCCACGTTGCTCTGCACATATTCGATCTCTACATCTGTAAACTCATCTTTGAGTTTCGCAAGGTATGTCTCAAAGCTTTCATGGCCATAAATATCAGGCTCACGCGATCCTAACAAATTCAAGTTGGGACCGTTTACAATGGCAATCTTCATAGTTCGAAAATATAAACGCTTTAGCTTGTATAACCCATTCGGTCGCGATTTGATTGAAAAGCAGAAATACGCACCTTCACCATCAAGATGTGGGATTCACACAAAAAAGGATTTAAGGCCTACCTGAGATTAGAGCGAACCCTTAGCGAAAACAGCGTTGATGCATACCTCCGCGATGTTGATAAACTAAGTTCTTATGCCGAGGTTGAAGGTATTGGGGCACCATCAAAGGTTAAGCTCAAGCACTTGCAATCTTTTGTAAAAACACTGGTTGAGATGGGATTAGCTACCTATTCCCAAGCTCGTATAATAAGTGGAGTTAAAGCCTTTTTTCAATATCTAGAATCGGAAGGTGAGATTGACTCGAACCCAACAGAACTACTGGAGGCTCCAAAAATAGGTAGGTCATTACCAGACACCTTAAACAACGCAGAAATAGAGTCGATGCTGGCCAGTATTGATCGCAGCAAACCGGAGGGTGAACGCAATCGCGCCATTATTGAAACGATGTACGCTTGCGGGTTACGAGTGTCTGAACTGGTTACACTGTTGTTGTCGAACTTATATCTCAAAGAAGGATACATTAAGGTCGTTGGAAAAGGAAATAAGGAGCGGCTCATTCCAATACACGATGAAGCAATAAAGAGCATAAATAATTACGTTGAGAATGTGCGAGTACACATTCCAATTGCGCCAAACATGCAAGACTTTGTCTTTTTAAATAGGCGTGGTTCAAAGCTGAGCCGTGTGATGATCTTTTACATAATCAGAGACCTAGCTGAAAGAGCAGGCATTCGAAAAAAAATTAGTCCACACACTTTGCGGCACAGTTTTGCAACGGAATTGGTTGAAAATGGTGCTGATCTGCGGGCGGTCCAAGAAATGCTCGGACATGTGTCTATTACCACCACAGAAGTATATACCCATCTCGACAGAAAATACCTCACAGATACGGTGCATCAGTTTCACCCACTTTACAATGGGAAAATCAAATAAAAAGGGCACCACTTGAAAAGTGATGCCCTTTGATTTGAGGAGGTTATTTCTCGCTTATTCTAACAATCTAGCTCTAATACACCACTGTTCAGTGTGACTTTGGTGGTTTGATCCGATTCGAGAATCATTTCAAGCGTTGGAATGGTGGCAGAAAACACTCCATTCTCAATGGTGTAGTCAATTTTCTCCGTTGAGGGAGAAAGGAAATTTTCACCTTCATATTCATGCCCTGTATTCACAAACATGCTCATATAGAAATTGACTGAATCACTTGTTTCTCCTGGAAATCGGCTTTTGCTGAAATATGCGGTACCTGAGGTGGTGGGTTTTTCTTTAAAGGTAATTCCCAGACCGATGGTTGCTTCAGTATTTCCATCATTCCCTTGTAAGTCCAGTTGCTCTTTTGAGCTAAGATTTACTTGATATCTATAGGCAGTTTGCCCTGGTGAAATGCTCGTCCCACTTTGATAGAACGTGTCCAAATCGAATACTACGTATGTCTCAGGTAAGTTGTTGCTATTGTTCGAGTTGGTATTGTCTGAACCATCATCATCTTCGGCTTCTGCGTCAAAGTTTATGGCGGTTTCATCGGTACATCCTTCTTTTTTGCATGAAGTAGAAGTGAAAAAAAGCGTAGAAATTAGAACTATGCTTAGGTACGATTTGATTCTCATAAGTTTAGAATTAGATTGTGTGACAAATTAATCATTGATATTATTGACAACGAATGAGGCATATGCCTTATTCGAAAAAAAGCAAACAATTGAGTCTGGATTGGATATATAAAATTGTGAGTATTAGAGGTCTTAAAATGCCAATTGGCGCATTATTCTGCGCTGCCTTGGCCATCTCTCTATACCTCACCGCCATTGGTCATGGGTTTGTTCTTGACGACAACCTAGTCATCACATCAAACACCCATATTCAAGAGGGTATGGGCGGAATACCAGATTTATTGAAATACAACTATGCCCATGGGCATGATGGATATAATGACGGACTTTATCGCCCGCTCTCCTTGGTATCGTTTGCTATTGGGCAAGCAATGCATGAATTAAACCCGAGTATTCTGCACATTACTCAGGCTTTATTCTACGGACTTTTAGTGCTAATGCTTTATCTCTGGCTTAGCCAACTCTTCGTTGACCATAAAGCAGCGGTGTTTTGGATTGTTGTGCTCTTTACTGTGCACCCTATTCATACTGAGGTAGTGGCAAATATCAAAAGTAGAGACGAGCTTTTCGCCCTGCTTTTTTTCGCAATAGCCGCTTGGCAATTTACGCTCTGGTTAAACTCCAGAAAAGTCACGTCACTGATATGGGCCATGCTATTTATGCTTTTAGCCAGTTTCAGCAAGGAAAGTGCTGTCACCTTCATCGCCATTATTCCATTGATTGCCATTTATCTAAAATCCAATCGCAAGACGGTTGCCTTGGGATCTTTAGCCATGAGTGCTCCGGTGGCACTGTTCCTCATCATTCGCAGCCTAGTATTATCAAATCTGGGCGAAGTGGATTCTGGAGTAGCTAACCTGCTGCAGAATAGCCTAATTGAAATGGGAGGTATTGCAGAGCGCATAGTGACCTCTGCTACAATTCAAGGATTGTATATCGAAAAGTTGTTTTTTCCTGTAAAACTCTCGCATGACTATTCATTTAATGCCATACCTGTGGTAGGCTTTTCGTCATTGATCGGACTACTTTGGTTGATTATCAATGTGGGGTTCATAGGCCTCGGAGTTTGGGGTGCAATGCAGCAAAAGCTTTGGGCATTCGGCATATTGTTTTACTACATCACCATTTCTGTTGTTTCCAACCTATTCATTTTAATTGGCGCCATGGCAGCCGAGCGTTTTGTATTTACACCATCGTTAGGGTGGGTAATCGCCATTGTATTTGCACTGTTTGGTGTGGAACGAATAAAAAAGTTTCGAACGCCTGCCTTGGCTGTAATCACTTTGGTTTTTTCGGGGCTCACCTTATTCCGGATTCCGGATTGGAAATCTAATTTGGAGCTATTCACAACAGACGTTGAAGTATCTGATAATAGTGCGCGTGCCCATTATAATGCAGGCACCGCATTAAACGATCATGCCAAAGCAAAACCGAGAGAGGCAAAAGAAAGCTTTGCCAAAGCAGAGTACCATCTAACTAGAGCCATCGAAATTTGGCCAGAATATCAAGATGCTTACAACAATCTGGGTATCACGTACATGAACTCGGGTGCAATTGAAAAAGCATATGAAACATATTCAACATTGATAAAGCGATTCCCCACTTATAACAAAGCCCGATACAATATGGGAATGACATGCTACAACCTAAAAAAGTATCCTGAGGCAGAGAAACACCTAGAAGTGTACCTCTCAGCATATCCAACCAATGTGAATGCGCTGCTCTATGCCGCGGAAGCTGAGGGGTATCAAAATAAGTTTGGTGAAGCGCGTGAGCACCTATTGTCTCTTGTGGCGATTGACCCAAATAGCGTTAATGGTTACATGAAACTCGGAATTGCCAGTGGAATGCTACAAGACAATGAAAACGCTCTTAAGCACCTAAAAAAAGCTGAGCAGCTTGCTCCTAAAAACGCAGATGTCAAAATCAACCTTGCCGTGTATTACTTATCTAACGGTGTCCCAAACGAAGCAAAGGCATATTTAGAGCAATGCTTGCAATACCACCCTGGTCACCCACGAGCCACTCAGTTACTCGCATCAATCAATGCTCAGTAATCGCGTCTTTCAGTCTCCGACCTGTCTTTATAAAGTTCATTAAACAATGACTTAAATAAGGTCAACACAAGGCTGAATAATACAGCCCACCAAAAGCTGTCTACTTGAAACCCTGATACGATCCAATCGGCCATTATAATAATTACTGCGTTGATTACGAGTAGAAATAACCCAGTGTGAGAATTGTAGCAGGAATAGTGAAAATTATCAGTAGAGGTTTGACAAACTGATTAAGTATCGCTAAGGCTAAAGCAACCAATATGGCATAACCAAAGCCATCAACATGAACCCCTGATAATAGATAAGCACCTGCTAAAACGATAATGGCGTCCACCAGAGTTTTAATAAGAAAATCTTGAAGTGTCATACGCAAGGTTAACCAAATACACTCACACCTACAACCAACAGTAGCGTTGCCAATGCTGAAATAAACAGGGTAAATAATGAAATGAATAAAGCAATTACCCCAAGCGTTTTTGATTTTTTATCATCAATCTTTAGCGCCTTAATGGCAAATACAATGGACAAAAGTCCAAATGCCAACCCAAGGAAAGGGATGTACATCAATACCATAATATTCAAAATGGCAACCAACACCGCAATAAATCCAATTATGGAAGCGCTTACTTTTTTTGGCTCATCATCCTCGTCATCCTTGGGTTCCTCATAGTTATTCTCCTGCCATTTTAAATCAGGTATTTTATCCGAATGTGGGCGAAACTTTGAGTCGTTTTTAATCCGCTTTGCTTTCGCCAACTCAACCATTTTGGGAATAGTATGTGCAGCGCGCATAACAGCAGTTTGCTCCAAAGGCTGTTCAGAAACTTCGCCTTGTATTTCATGACTAGGGCCAACCGTTATTTCACCTGGTCGCTGCGCTACAGAACTCACAGTTGACCATTCTGTTTCTTCTGCGTTAGATATTCTCACCTTAATGGCGCTGCTGTAATTTCTGCAGCCCGTTATAAGCGTACTGCATAGTATAATAAGGATAGTGAGGTTTCTGCTCATGAATGAAGCAAATATGGGGGGATTACTTATTCGAAATGACAATTATTAGATTCTCTATGGTAAACTTAATTATGGAATACGGGAATTTCTATTTTTAACCTTTAAACTCTAAGACTAATGAAACTACTAACCACCCTTCTATTCAGCTTTCTCATAATTACACCATGCGCATTTGCAAGTAATTATAAACTCAACGAATCAAACATTAACCAGCTCTTTGAACATAGCAATGACATTAGCATGCACATGGTTAATAGTGATGCCATGAAAGCCTATTTCTCAAGCCTACCCGCAGATGAAAATGCGAAGTCTCAAACCACTGCTGCTATTATTGCGCTCGCTGTAACGATTGGAGGTGGAGTAGCTACGGGAGTTGTGTATCAGATCATTTCTATAGCCACAGGTGGTGTTGGTGCACTGTTTTGTTGGCCTATACTTTTCGCTCCTCTTATTCCTTTTCATAGACTTTACCTCGGCACGGATGGCAATGGCTTTAAAGTAAGCGCTTTGTATTGTGTAACCCTGACCTGGTGTGGCTGGCTCAACATTATTGATGGAATAATGCTGCTCATAGACGATTCAAAGTCGAAATATATTGGAAGCTCCAAGTATATAATGTGGGTAAATTAATCGGCAGCGTCTAGTTCCCGAATAAAATGGTCTTTTTCTTGACCGGTTAGTGACTTGGTGGCATTCACTTGGTTCAAATACTCGGTTCGTAATTCTGTAGAATGCGCCTCGTCTATTTCTAGCGCAATTCTGTACTGAAATAGTCGATAGATCAAGTTGTTTGGGTTATCAGAAACCAGGATATCTGCATACTTTTTGGCAAGCCTATAGTCTTTCTCCAAATCATAATAAATCCGCATTAAAAAGTAAAGCGATTCGTTTCGCAGAAACGCATCGCTGCTCTTTGTCATCTCCGTCAAATAAGCCAGTCCTTTTTCTTTATCTCCCTCAGGGTAAAGCATCAAATATGGTCTGATCCAGAAATAGTCTTCATAGGCCAACCACATGAAGTAATAATACAAGCCTGCGGTCAAATGAAATGGCTCGTATTCATTCTCTCTACCAAATGAGTCACTGATCTGATCGATGCACTTATTCAAATCGTTGGCTGCATTCAAATAATTATCATTTAGGAGCTCATGCCTTGTTTTGAAGGCATGCACAATGATGTAAGCAAAAAGATCCTCATTCGTTTCAAGTTTTGTTTCCTTAAGAATTTCTTTCGCCTTTCGAATATCCTTATTGAATCGATCGTTCCAGTAGTCATCTTCAAGCTTCCCCGCAAGTATTTGCGACCAAGCCACGTAGGCAGACATTAAATTCCATTTAGCAGATGCCGGATTGCTTTGGAGCTCTTTTTGAACAATGCTATCAGCCAAAACAAGTTCAAAATCATACAAATACCCAAAAGCCAAAGCAGCCTCTTTACCTTCCACAATCTGTGATTGCAGGGCAGCACTAAACCCAGAAAAAGATATGATAAGGATGTAAAACTTTAGCCGTTTCAATGGAAAAACTATGAGGTGGCAAAGGTGCATTTAAACTGTAAAATCGCGGGCTTTATGGGGAAATTCGATATTTCAATACAATTTGTCTTTCTTTAACATGCCCATATAAATTAGGCATCAAAGGTAATCCTAACTTCATTTCCTTTCATTTGTCCAACAAGATTCAAAGAACATGAGGTACAACGGAGTTTTCTGCTAGCCATTCAAACTTATTGCAAGGGACCTTTGCTGTATTTAACATAGTGGGGTTTGCGATATTAGTGGATGACATCAAACTTTCAAGGAACATTATCCTCCCTGCTGAGAAAATTATAAATTTTATTTTCGTGAAAGAAAAAAATGAAAAATGAAAAATCTAATTCTAATTCTATGTGTTCTCTCTTGCGGATTTAAGGCTCAAGCC
>Ga0222718_10003057_pt1 | contig 14549 bp, 1 predicted proteins | sample C33_27DmetaG_FD_165045 | JGI IMG/M metagenome (GOLD analysis project Ga0222718, IMG submission 165045) | Estuarine water microbial communities from San Francisco Bay, California, United States - C33_27D | ecosystem: Environmental > Aquatic > Marine > Unclassified | place: USA: California... | reverse complement strand
GCCTTCCAAGTTACCGTGACGAAGTCTATATCCTTCTTTTGTTGGGTGTGGAATATCGAATAATTTAGTTGTAGCTGATAGTATATTTAAGTTTAAAATATCAATAAATCCTTGTCCATCTAATCCATTAGGACCAGCTAAGAATCCTGGAGGGCCAAATTCTGTAAATCTACTTCCATCCCAATATAATAATTCTGGGGCTGATGTTGATAATAAGTTTATAGCAACATCATTTGTATTTGCTAAAATACCTGTACCAGCACCAACATTTATTGTTCTATCTGTACTTAAAACTCCACCACCTGTTAAACCATTTCCTGCAGTAATTGATACATAAGTACCTGAAGTACCAACATTTCCGGAAATACCACTTGTACCAGAAGTACCAGATGTACCTGAAGTTCTACTTGAACCTGCAGCACCACTTGTACCTGAAGTACCTGAAGTACCCGAAGTATTACTTACTCCGCTACCACCAGCATTTCCTGAAGTACCTGCTGTACCATTTGTACCTGATGTACCTGAATTTGCACTTACTCCTGAGGTACCTGCTACACCACTTGTACCTAAAGTACCGGATGAACCTGAACTACCGCTTGTAGCGCTTAATCCTGATTGACCTGCGTTACCTGAAGTACCGTTTGTACCTGAAGAACCAGCTGTTCCAGAAGTTTTACTTAATCCTGAAGTACCTGTATTACCACTAGTACCTGAGGTACCACTTGTACCACTTGTTTTACTTAGTCCAGATGTACCTGCGTTACCTGTAGTTCCACTATTACCTGAAGTACCACTTGTACCACTTGTTTTAGAAGCACCTGAAGTACCAGCAACTCCTGAAGTACCTAAAGTACCAGAGCTACCACTTGAACCGCTTGTAGCGCTTAATCCTGATTGACCAGCATTTCCTGAGGAACCATTTGTACCTGAAGAACCAGCTGAACCTGATGTTTTACTTAATCCTGAGGTACCTGTATTACCGCTTGTACCACTTGTACCAGATGTACCTGAAGTTTTACTTAGTCCTGAAGTACCATGATTACCTGAAGTACCTTGAGTACCTGAGGTACCTGAACTACCTGAAGTTTTACTTGCGCCTGAGGTTCCTGCTACACCTGAAGTACCTAATGTACCTGATGAGCCTGAACTACCGCTTGTAGCGCTTAATCCTGATTGACCAGCATTTCCTGAGGAACCATTTGTACCTGAAGAACCTGCTGAACCCGAAGTTTTGCTTAATCCTGAAGTACCTGTGTTACCACTGGTACCTGAAGTACCACTTGTACCTGATGTTTTACTTGCACCTGAAGTACCTGCGTTACCTGTAGTTCCGCTGTTACCTGAAGTACCTGAAGTACCACTTGTTTTAGAAGCTCCTGAAGTTCCAGCAACACCACTTGTACCTAAAGTACCTGATGAGCCTGAGCTACCACTTGTAGCTGAAAGCCCTGATTGGCCATTATTACCTGAGGTACCATTAGTACCACTTGAACCTGCTGTTCCTGAGGTTTTAGATAAACCACTTGTACCAGCATTGCCTGTAGTTCCGCTGTTACCTGAAGTACCAGAAGTACCACTTGTTTTACTTGCACCTGAAGTACCTGCGTTACCTGTAGTCCCGTTAGCACCCGATGTACCTGAAGTACCACTTGTTTTACTTAAACCACTAGTTCCAGCAACACCAGATGTACCTAGAGTACCTGATGAACCTGATGAACCTGATGTAGCACTTAAACCTGATTGTCCAGCATTTCCTGAGGAACCATTTGTACCTGAAGAACCTGCTGAACCCGAAGTTCTACTTAGTCCTGAAGTACCAGAAACACCACTTGTACCATTTGTACCTGAAGTACCTGATGTTTTACTTGCACCTGAAGTACCTGCGTTACCTGTAGTTCCGCTGTTACCTGAAGTACCACTTGTACCTGATGTTTTACTTGAACCACTAGTTCCAGCAACACCAGATGTACCTAATGTACCTGATGAACCGCTTGAACCACTTGTAGCACTTAATCCTGATTGGCCATTATTACCTGAGGTACCATTTGTACCACTTGAACCTGCTGAACCTGATGTTTTGCTTAATCCTGAAGTACCTGTATTACCGCTTGTACCAGATGTACCTGAAGTACCTGAGGTTTTGCTTAGTCCGCTTGTACCTGCATTACCTGAAGTACCTTGGGTACCCGAAGTACCTGAAGATCCTGATGATTTACTAGCACCTGACGTACCTGCTACACCTGAAGTACCCAGTGTACCTGATGAGCCTGAACTACCACTTGTAGCACTTAATCCTGATTGGCCAGCGTTACCGCTTGTACCATTTGTACCTGAAGATCCTGCTGAACCCGAAGTTTTACTTAGTCCTGAAGTACCTGTATTACCGCTTGTACCACTTGTACCAGATGTACCTGAAGTTTTACTTAGTCCTGAAGTACCATGATTACCTGAAGTACCTGAAGTACCTGAGGTTCCTGAAGATCCTGATGATGAACTTGCACCTGAAGTACCTGCTACACCTGAAGTACCTAGTGTACCTGATGAACCTGATGAACCTGAAGTAGCACTTAAACCTGATTGACCAGCATTTCCTGAAGAACCATTAGTACCACTTGAACCAGCTGTTCCTGATGTGTTTGATAATCCACTTGTACCAGCATTTCCACTTGTTCCTTGTGTACCTGAAGTACCGCTAGTACCTGAAGTTCTACTTAGTCCTGAAGTACCATGATTACCTGAAGTACCGTTTGTACCACTAGTACCACTTGAACCTGATGATTTACTTGAACCGCTTGTTCCAGCAACACCTGAAGTACCTAAAGTACCTGAAGAACCTGAACTACCACTTGTAGCTGATAATCCACTTTGACCAGCATTTCCTGAGGAACCATTTGTACCACTTGAACCTGCTGAACCTGATGTTTTACTTAATCCTGAAGTGCCTGCATTTCCGCTTGTACCATTTGTACCAGATGTACCTGAAGTACCTGAACTTTTGCTTAGTCCGCTTGTACCTGCATTACCTGAAGTACCTTGAGTACCCGAAGTACCTGAAGATCCTGATGATTTACTAGCACCTGAAGTACCTGCTACACCTGAAGTACCTAAAGTACCTGATGAACCACTTGAACCTGAAGTTGCACTTAATCCTGATTGACCTGCATTACCTGAAGAACCATTTGTACCACTTGAACCAGCTGAACCTGAACTACCACTTGTATTTGATAAACCACTTGTACCTGCGTTTCCACTTGTACCTTGAGTACCACTGGTACCTGAAGTACCTGAAGTTTTGCTTAATCCTGAAGTTCCAGCATCTCCTGAAGTACCTTGGGTACCGTTTGTACCACTTGTACCACTTGTATTTGAAGCTCCACTAGTTCCAGCAACACCAGATGTACCTAGAGTACCTGATGATCCACTAGATCCACTAGTTGCTGATAGTCCACTTTGACCAGCATTTCCTGAGGAACCATTTGTACCTGAAGATCCTGCTGAACCACTTGTTGAACTTAGTCCGCTAGTTCCTGATATTCCTGAAGTACCTTGGGTACCGTTTGTACCGCTTGTACCACTTGTATTTGATAATCCTGAAGTACCTGCATCACCACTTGTTCCATTTGTACCTGAGGTTCCTGAAGATCCTGATGATTTACTAGCACCTGAAGTACCTGCTACACCTGAAGTACCTAGTGTACCTGATGATCCACTTGAACCACTTGTAGCTGATAATCCACTTTGGCCAGCATTTCCTGAGGAACCTGTTGTACCTGAAGAACCTGCTGAACCTGAGCTACCGCTTGTAGCACTTAAACCACTAGTTCCGGCTATTCCTGAGGTACCTTGAGTACCATTTGTACCAGATGTACCTGAAGTATTTGATAAACCAGATGTTCCCGCATCTCCGCTTGTACCTGCTGAACCGTTTGTACCACTTGTACCACTTGTATTTGAATTACCGCTTGTTCCCGCTACACCTGATGTACCTAATGTACCTGATGAACCTGATGAACCTGAAGTAGCACTTAAACCCGATTGGCCTGCGTTTCCTGAGGAACCTGTTGTACCTGAAGATCCTGCTGAACCACTTGTATTACTTAATCCGCTAGTTCCTGCTACTCCTGATGTACCTTGAGTACCGTTTGTACCTGAAGTACCTGAAGTGTTTGATAAACCAGATGTTCCTGCGTTTCCACTTGTTCCATTTGTACCTGATGTACCGCTTGAACCTGATGATTTACTTGCACCTGAGGTTCCGGCTACACCACTTGTACCTAAAGTACCTGATGAACCTGATGAACCTGAAGTAGCACTTAAACCTGATTGGCCTGCGTTTCCTGAGGAACCTGTTGTACCTGAAGAACCGGCTGAACCTGAACTACCACTTGTAGCACTTAATCCGCTAGTTCCCGCTACTCCTGAAGTACCTTGAGTACCACTTGTACCTGAAGTACCTGAGGTTTTAGATAAACCGCTTGTACCTGCATTACCTGAAGTACCTTGAGTACCGTTTGTACCGCTTGTACCACTTGTATTTGAATTACCGCTTGTTCCCGCTACACCTGAAGTACCTAAAGTACCTGATGAGCCTGAACTACCGCTAGTTGCGCTTAAACCACTTTGTCCTGCATTTCCTGAAGTACCGTTTGTACCCGAAGATCCTGCTGAACCTGATGTTGCACTTAATCCACTTGTTCCTGCTACTCCTGAAGTACCTTGAGTACCATTTGTACCACTTGTACCACTTGTATTTGATAAGCCTGAAGTACCTGCATTACCTGAAGTACCTTGAGTACCTGAAGTACCTGATGATCCTGATGATGAACTAGCACCTGAAGTTCCAGCAACACCACTTGTACCTAATGTACCACTTGATCCACTTGAACCAGAGGTAGCTGATAATCCACTTTGGCCAGCATTTCCTGAGGAACCATTTGTACCTGAAGTACCTGCAGTACCTGATGAACCTGAACTACCACTTGTATTTGATAAGCCTGAAGTACCTGCGTTACCTGAAGTACCATTTGTACCGCTTGTACCACTTGTACCTGAAATATTTGATAAGCCGCTTGTACCTGCATCTCCGCTTGTACCTGCTGAACCGTTTGTACCACTTGTACCACTTGTATTTGAAGCTCCTGATGTACCTGCAACTCCTGAAGTACCTAAAGTACCTGATGATCCACTTGAACCAGAGGTAGCTGATAATCCACTTTGACCAGCATTTCCTGAGGAACCATTTGTACCTGAAGAACCAGCTGAACCTGAAGAACCACTAGTATTTGATAAACCACTAGTTCCTGCTATTCCTGATGTACCTTGAGTACCACTAGTACCTGAAGTACCTGAAGTTTTGCTTAATCCACTAGTTCCAGTATTTCCTGAAGTACCGTTTGTACCACTTGTACCTGAAGTTGCACTATTACCTGATGTACCCGCAACTCCTGAAGTACCTAATGTACCTGATGAGCCTGAGCTACCACTTGTAGCTGAAAGTCCTGATTGACCAGCATTTCCTGAGGAACCATTAGTACCTGAAGAACCAGATGTACCTGAAGTATTTGATAAACCACTAGTACCTGCATCTCCACTTGTTCCTGCTGAACCATTTGTGCCTGAAGTACCGGATATTCCTGAAACTCCTGAGGTACCAGATTCGCCTGAAGTACCTGAAGTGCCTGTTGTGCCTGAATTACCTGAAGTACCACTTGTTCCTGAACTTGCACTATTACCTGATGTACCAGCAACACCCGATGTACCTAAAGTACCGGATGAACCTGATGAACCTGATGTAGCACTTAAACCTGATTGTCCAGCATTTCCTGAAGAACCATTAGTACCTGATGAACCACTTGAACCGGAGGTTGAACTTAATCCGCTAGTTCCTGCTATTCCTGATGTACCTGCTGAACCATTTGTGCCTGATGTACCAGCTTCACCTGAAATACCTGAAGTACCTGAATCTCCAGAAGTACCTGAAGTACCAGTTGTGCCTGAATCTCCAGATGTACCTGAAGTACCTGAGTTTCCTGAAGTGCCTGAAACACCGGAAGTACCTAATGTACCACTTGATCCACTTGAACCGCTAGTTGCGCTTAATCCTGATTGACCAGCATTTCCTGAGGAACCATTTGTACCTGAGGAACCTGCTGAACCACTTGTATTTGATAATCCTGAAGTACCTGCATTTCCGCTTGTACCGTTTGTACCAGATGTACCACTTGTTCCTGAATTATTAGATAAACCACTAGTTCCAGCATCTCCACTAGTACCATGTGTACCAGAAGTACCTGAGCTACCTGAAGTTGTACTAGCACCTGAAGTTCCAGCAACACCACTTGTACCTAATGTACCTGATGATCCACTTGAACCACTTGTAGCTGAAAGTCCTGATTGTCCAGCATTACCTGAAGAACCATTTGTACCACTTGAACCTGCTGTACCACTTGTAGAACTTAAACCACTAGTACCTGCTTCTCCACTTGTTCCTGCTGAACCTGATGTTCCACTTGTACCTGATTCTCCATCAATACCTGAAGTACCTGAATCGCCTGATGTACCTGAAGTACCAGTTGTACCTGAATCTCCAGATGTACCACTTGTACCGGATGTTGAACTTGCACCTGATGTACCCGCAACACCTGAAGTACCTAATGTACCTGATGAGCCTGAACTACCACTTGTAGCACTTAAACCTGATTGACCTGCGTTACCTGAGGAACCATTTGTACCACTTGAACCTGCTGAGCCTGATGTTGAACTTAATCCACTAGTTCCAGCTATTCCTGATGTACCTGCTGAACCATTAGTACCTGAAGTACCTGATTCACCACTTACACCAGATGTACCTGAATCTCCAGAAGTACCTGAAGTACCAGTTGTACCCGAGTTTCCAGATGTACCACTTGTACCACTATTTCCTGAAGTTCCAGCAACACCACTTGTACCTAAAGTACCTGACGAGCCTGAGCTACCACTTGTAGCTGAAAGTCCTGATTGACCAGCATTTCCTGAGGAACCATTTGTACCTGAGGAACCTGCTGAACCACTTGTATTTGATAAGCCACTTGTACCAGATATACCACTAGTTCCTGAAGAACCATTTGTACCTGAAGTGCCTGAATTTCCTGATTGACCTGAGGTACCAGATTCACCGCTTGTACCTGAAGTACCCGTTGTACCTGAATTACCTGAAGTACCTGATGTACCATCTTCACCTGAAGTACCTGAAACACCTGAGGTACCTAATGTACCTGATGATCCACTTGAACCACTTGTAGCTGAAAGTCCTGATTGACCTGCATTACCTGAAGAACCATCTTCACCTGATGTACCTGAAGTACCACTTGTTCCTGAGGTACCACTTATATTACTTAAACCACTTGTACCTGATTCACCACTTGTACCTGCTGAACCATTAGTACCTGAAGTACCTGATTCACCACTTACACCAGATGTACCAGATTCACCTGATGTACCCGATGTACCTGATGTACCTGAATCTCCAGATGTACCGCTTGTACCACTATTTCCTGAAGTTCCAGCAACACCTGAAGTACCTAAAGTACCAGAGCTACCACTTGAACCACTTGTAGCACTTAATCCTGATTGACCTGCGTTACCTGAGGAACCATCTTCACCTGATGTACCTGAAGTACCAGATGTACCTGAAGTACCTGAAATTGAACTTAAACCACTAGTACCTGCTTCTCCACTTGTTCCTGCTGAACCATTAGTACCTGAAGTTCCAGCTTCACCTGAAATACCTGAGGTACCTGAATCTCCAGAAGTACCTGAAGTACCTGTTGTACCTGAATCACCCGAAGTACCACTTGTTCCTGATGTTGAACTTGCACCTGATGTACCCGCAACACCTGAAGTACCTAGAGTACCTGATGAACCGCTTGAACCGCTTGTAGCTGAAAGTCCTGATTGACCTGCATTACCTGAAGAACCATCTTCACCTGATGTACCACTTGTACCTGAAGTACCAGAAGTACCTGATTCTCCAGATGTACCTGAGGTACCTGAATCGCCTGATGTACCTGAAGTACCTGATTCACCGCTTGTACCTGAAGTACCTGATTCTCCTGATGTGCCACTTGTACCAGATGTACCTGAGTTACCAGAAGTACCGGATGTACCATCTTCACCTGAAGTGCCGGAAACACCTGAAGTACCTAAAGTACCTGAAGAACCTGAACTACCACTTGTAGCTGAAAGACCTGATTGACCAGCGTTTCCTGAAGAACCATCATTTCCTGATGTACCGCTTGTACCTGATGTACCTGAAGTACCACTTATATTTGATAAACCACTAGTACCTGCATCTCCACTTGTTCCTGCTGAACCATTTGTGCCTGAAGTTCCAGCTTCACCTGAAATTCCAGATGTGCCTGATTCACCTGAGGTACCAGATGTACCAGATGTACCTGACTCGCCTGATGTACCTGATGTACTTGAGTTACCACTTGTTCCGGCTACACCACTTGTACCTAAAGTACCAGATGAGCCTGATGAGCCGCTTGTAGCACTTAAACCACTTTGACCGGCGTTACCTGAAGAACCGTCCTCACCACTTGTACCTGAGGTACCTGAGGTACCAGATGTACCTGAATTTCCACTTGTTCCTGAAGAACCTGATTCTCCGCTTGTTCCTGATGTGCCTGATTCGCCTGAAGTCCCAGATGTACCTGATTCACCTGATGTACCGTTTGTACCTGATGTACCTGAGTTACCTGAGGTTCCTGAAGTGCCCGAATTACCACTAGTTCCCGCTACACCTGAAGTACCTAATGTACCACTTGATCCACTGGAACCACTAGTTGCTGATAAACCACTTTGACCAGCATTTCCTGAGGAGCCATCATTTCCTGATGTACCACTTGTACCTGATGTACCTGAAGTACCACTTATATTTGATAAACCACTAGTACCTGCATCTCCTGAAGTACCAGAAGTACCATTTGTACCTGAAGTACCGCTAAATCCACTTATTCCATCATCTCCAGCAGTACCGTTTGTACCATTTGTTCCTGAAGTTCCACTATTTCCTGAAGTACCAGAAGTACCTGATTCACCACTAGTCCCAGAAACACCTGATGTACCTAAAGTACCGGATGAGCCTGAGCTACCACTTGTAGCTGAAAGACCTGATTGACCAGCGTTTCCTGAAGAACCATCATCACCCGAAGTACCCGAAGTACCACTTGTACCTGATGTGCCTGATTCACCACTTGTGCCTGATATACCTGAAGTACCTGATTCACCGGATGTACCTGATTCGCCTGAGGTACCTGATGTACCTGAATCACCACTTGTACCTGATGTACCTGAGTCTCCTGAAGTACCGGATGTACCACTATCTCCTGAAGTTCCTGAAACACCACTTGTACCTAATGTACCTGATGAACCGCTTGAACCTGAGGTTGCGCTTAATCCTGATTGGCCAGCATTTCCTGAAGAACCATCATTACCCGAAGTACCTGAAGTACCACTTGTACCTGATGTGCCTGACTCACCTGAAGTACCAGTTGTGCCTGAATCACCACTTGTTCCTGATTCACCTGATGTACCGGAAGTACCTGATTCACCTGATGTGCCTGAAGTTCCTGAAGTACCAGAATCACCTGAAGTACCGGATGTGCCGCTATTACCTGAAGTTCCAGCAACACCTGAAGTACCTAAAGTACCTGAAGAACCTGAACTACCACTTGTAGCTGATAATCCACTTTGACCAGCATTTCCTGAGGAACCATCATCTCCTGAGGTACCAGAAGTACCACTTGTACCTGAAGTACCTGATGTACCTGATTCTCCGCTTGTTCCTGATGTACCTGATTCGCCTGAGGTACCAGATTCACCTGAAGTACCTGAAACACCTGAGGTACCTGAATCTCCTGAGGTACCTGATGTACCTGAATCTCCTGAAGTACCACTTGTACCACTATTTCCTGAAGTTCCAGCAACACCACTTGTACCTAAAGTACCTGATGAACCGCTTGAACCAGATGTAGCTGATAATCCACTTTGACCTGCATTACCAGAAGAACCATCATCACCTGAAGTACCTGAAGTACCACTTGTACCTGATGTGCCTGATTCGCCTGAGGTACCGGATGTACCTGAGTCTCCTGAAGTACCAGATTCACCGGATGTACCTGAATCTCCTGAAGTACCACTATTACCTGAGGTACCTGATGTACCACTATCTCCTGAGGTACCTGATGTACCTGAATCTCCTGAAGTACCTGAAACACCAGAAGTACCTAATGTACCACTTGATCCACTTGAACCTGATGTCCCACTTAATCCTGATTGACCTGAGTTTCCTGAAGAACCATCATCTCCACTTGTACCTGAAGTTCCTGATTCGCCTGAAGAGCCCGATGTACCTGATTCGCCTGAAGAGCCCGATGTACCTGATTCTCCACTAGTTCCAGTAGCACCCGAAGTACCTGATGTACCTGAATCTCCTGAAGTTCCTGAAGTACCAGAATCACCTGAGGTTCCAGATATGCCTGAAGTACCTGATTCACCTGATGTGCCTGATATACCTGAAGTGCCTGATTCGCCTGATGTGCCTGATGTGCCATTAATTCCTGAAGTACCAGAATCACCTGAAGTACCTGAAGTACCAGATTCACCACTAGTACCTGATGTACCATTAATTCCTGAAATACCTGAAGATCCTGATTCACCACTTGTACCAGAAGTACCTGTTTCTCCAGAAGTACCTGAGGTACCTGATTCACCAGAAATACCTGAAGATCCTGATGTTCCATCTGCTCCTGAAGTACCTGATGTACCATTTTCACCTGATGCTCCTGAAGTACCAGAATCACCTGCAGTACCAGAAGTACCACTTGTACCTGAAGTACCTGATCCTCCTGAACCACCACTAGATCCACCTGATCCAGCTCCTCCTAACATTAATAAGAAAGGAGGTGTACCTGATACACTATATATTCCTGAACCACTTGCTGATGTTATCCAATCTCCTTGGATTAAAATATCACCACCATCAGCTCTTTCTAAAGTTAAATATTTTTCTAAAGCAGGAGCATTAAATGTTCCTGTTGGTAAACCTGTACCTGAACCATTCCCTACTAATGGAGCACCAAATGGATCATTTGCTACTTTATCAATTATTAAAGAACCTGTTGCTGTTAAAGTTAAGGTTAAAGTATTTGTACCGTAAGAAGCAGTTAAAGGAGCACTTGCTGCAAATGCAGCGGCATTAATATCCGCTTCTAATTGTGATTCATCTGCTACAGGATATCCTGAATATGTTGTATTTGCTGTAGTAGGGTGAACTTCAAATTCTACTCCACTAGCTGTAATAGCAAATTTACCAGGGGCTGAGGGGTAACTACCTGCTCCTCCTGGAGTTCCTGAAAGAACTGCTATTAGCTCAGGGGAATAAGCTAAAGATCCTGCTTCTCCACCAGATCCAGCTGAACCTAACGTTGTAGCTGAAGCGAATCCTCCACCTTGTTCATCAATAGAAGCAGATACGTAAGTAACACTAGCTGATTCATTAATAGATTGAGTAATTTGCTCAATACTTAATATACTTCCCCCTGCATCTTCTGGAATTACTTCAATTCCGTTAATTATAAGGTTATACTGAGTTTCATCAAATGTAGTTCCATCTACACTACCTGTTACAGTAGCAGCAATAGGATCAGTTAAATGAAAATAAGAAGCAACTCCTGAACTTGAATCTGTTGAAGAAATATCTCCACTACCTGAAAGGTACCAAATATCCCCAATATTACCTTCTACTAATTGCTCTGGGGCTGAATAATTAGTAATAATTTTATTATATGGGCGTACATTTACGTTATTTCCGCCAAATAAATCTGAGACAACACCTATAATGGTTGAACCACTAGTTGCGGGTATCAACGTATAAGGATTTCCTGAACCTGTAATTGTAACTAAATCACCTTGTACTAAACTTCCTGTGTTTTCTGGGTAAAAAGTAAATCTTTGAAAAGGTTCATATACATCAAAATAACTTTGAATTTGATTAAAGGCTTGTGTAGTAGTAAATGAACCAAATTGGTTAGGAGCAACAAGAGGATTATTATCATCATTACTTTCAAAAACATAAACCCCATCTCCATTAACTAAAGTATTATTTCTATCACTTCTAGTTCTAGCTATAGACATTCCTGTATCTTGGAATGAACAAGAAATATATGTATCTGCTTTTGATGATATAGCTGTAATCTTAAATACTTTAAGACCATTTTGGCTAGCTATGTAATCACCAACTTTTATATCTATACCAGTATAACGACCACCAACTCCTAAACCTAAAGAATCTCTAACACTAGCATCACCAACTGCTTGAGCACTAATAGAGGCAATTACAGTATCATATTCAATATATTTATCAGCCCCATTAGGACCTAAACCGGTTGTGTCGCTTACTCCATATTTTGTTTTACCCGTTGGTGTACCGGATATAGTTCCCGCTAAACTTAATGCAGGTAATTCAGGATTATATTCTGCCATGGATGAATTTTTCTTATTCTTAAACTATAGTCAGATATAAATATGAAAAAAAAACCCCTCAAATGAGGGGTTAATTAAAGTTTTGTTTATTTCTTTTTAATTATCCAGCAAATGTAAATACTAAATAAGCATGAACGTATACTGGTGGGAGATTTTTCTTAACACCACCATAATTACCTGCTGTTAAATCGAACTTTAATTCATTACTTCCTGAGAAGTTAGTAAAGAAATCATTTGAAGCTTGGTTACCAGAAACTGTAGAGGTAAAACCTTGTCCAATTTGATATCCATTATTTCCTAATCCAAATGTACTTACAGTATAATCATCATTATTAGCATTGTAAAAATAACCTTGAACGCTTACTGGAGGGGTAGATTCTGTAGCAAATTCAAAAGTTACATTATTTGTTGCGTTTAATGTTACAGTTACAGAATCACTTGACCAGGGAGATCCTGAAATTTGAGTAGCTGTATCAACATCTGTATTAGTATCATAATTAATTCTAATTAAATAAGCAGTAGCTCCTCCACCTGCAGGAGAAGTACCTGAAGTTCCTGCAGTACCTGCAACTCCAGTTGCTCCTGATGTTCCTGAAGTACCATTAGCACCTGATGTGCCTGAGGTGCCAGCATCTCCATTAGCTCCTGAGGTACCAGAAGTACCATTTGCCCCAGATGTTCCTGAAGTACCATCAGCACCTGATGTTCCTGAGGTGCCAGCATCACCTTGGGCTCCATTAGCACCTGAAGTACCTGAAGTTCCAGGATTACCTTGAGCTCCATTAGCACCTGATGTACCTGACGTACCATTAGCACCTGAAGTACCTGAAGTACCAGCATCACCTTGAGCTCCATTAGCACCTGATGTACCTGATGTACCTTCAGCACCTGATGTTCCTGATGTACCAGCATCACCTTGAGCTCCATTAGCACCTGATGTTCCTGATGTACCAGCATCACCTTGGGCACCGTTTGCACCTGATGTTCCTGATGTACCGCTATTACCACTTGTTCCTGAAGTACCTGAATCTCCAGTAGCACCTGAAGTACCTGAAGTACCTGAATCTCCTGAAGAACCTGAAGTACCTGAATCTCCTGAAGAACCTGAAGTACCATTTATACCTGAAGTACCTGAAGTACCGGTGGCTCCGTCTGCACCTGAGGTACCTGAAGTACCATTAACACCTGATGTGCCTGAGGTACCAGCATCACCCGTAGCTCCTGAGGTACCAGAGGTACCAGAATCACCACTTGTTCCTGAAGTACCTGGATCTCCATTAGCACCTGAAGTACCTGAAGTACCGGTGGCTCCGTCTGCACCTGAGGTACCTGAAGTACCGTTAGCACCCGAGGTACCTGATGTACCAGCATCTCCATTAGCACCTGAAGTACCTGATGTACCAGCATCTCCATTAGCACCTGAAGTACCTGATGTACCTGAACCTGACCCTCCTCCTGATAGACCAATAGTAGCTGTACCAGCAACGATAGAAACACTATCTACTGCTGAGCCACTAAAATTAAGTGTACTAGCATTACCAATATCTGAACCATCGTTTTGGATTCCTATTAAGCTAGATCCACTACCAGATAGTGCTACTGCGGGATATACATTACCATCTGAATCTTTAAGATATAATCTACCTTGATCCTCAGATTCCATAAACAAAGAAACCGAACCAGATGATGGTAAGGTTATGCTTCCTGAGGGTGTGAGTTTTGATATTATTTGAGCCACGTTCTTCTAACTATTTTATTTATAAATATTAACCATTTTATTAAATTATATGGAACCACTAATATCTACTCCAATAACTAAATACCCATCATTTATTAAAGTACCATCATTTTGGAAAGTTGTTTCAACTTGTAATAAACCATGAGTATATATATCAGTTCCTTGTACTTGTTCTCCTCCTGTAATTGTAATTAATCCTCCTCCTAAATTATATAAATCATATCCAATACCTTGAGTATTAACAGGGATAGTTAAAGATTCCCCTGCTTGAATAACACGAGGAATT
>Ga0222718_10003056_pt1 | contig 14550 bp, 24 predicted proteins | sample C33_27DmetaG_FD_165045 | JGI IMG/M metagenome (GOLD analysis project Ga0222718, IMG submission 165045) | Estuarine water microbial communities from San Francisco Bay, California, United States - C33_27D | ecosystem: Environmental > Aquatic > Marine > Unclassified | place: USA: California... | reverse complement strand
CTATCAGTTCTTCCTGCTATGTAGTCTCTATGAGCTTGGCTAGTTAAGTCTCCTTCGTGTCTAGGGAAGTACTTAGCTATGTGCCTTACCTTCTCAGGCGAGGCTTTTGTATTGGAGACAAGATAGCGAGCCGTTGCTAATCCAACGCTTGTACCACCTCGTCCAAACTTCTTGCGTAGTGCCAGTCCTTGCTCGGCTTGTCTCTTAACTCCTTTAGGTATCGAGAAATTCAGGTCATCGTATTTTCCTTTTTTAAGAGTTCCGTTTACGCCTGTGTCTATCTCTCCGACCATTTCCAACTCCCCTGTATCAGTATCTAAATCAGACTGAAACTGTATCGTAGACGATACACTAGAACTATCCTTACTACTCTCTATCTCTGTATCTACCGTATATGCAGTAGGAGTAGAATTTATTGCGAGGTTTTTATCCTTCAGAGTCATAGGCTTCATTGTTGTCAACTAAACCTTCGTACACTTCGTGTGTTGCACAAGGCATATATATTGTATTACCATTGTCGTCCATACTATGTGTACCTTCACAACCTAACTCTTTAGCTCTAGCTTCGGCTTCATCTAACGTTGTAAATTCGTCCTTGCCTACGATAGCCTTCTCTATTGACTCATCTATACTAAATCTCATTATTTGTCTAAGTCGTATCTCAGCTAACTCTTTAGTAGGGTAACAACCCATATTGCGACCTGTCTCCTCTGTTATGACACAGTACTCTCCGTCTATCTCCTCAACTACCTTTAATTCAGCAGATTGCATACTTGCAAGGCTTATAGCTTCAGGTACGACATCAGACTGTTCTTCTTGTTGTATTGAAGCAGGTTGATAGTCTTGAAGCATATTTGCAGGAATAGTTACTTTACCTTCAGGAAGTAAATAGACATCTTGCTCAGGTGTAGTAGGTAAGCCAATGCTTTGTCTTGCTTCAGCGATTGTAACCCAACCACCTGTGACTGCTAAGTTCATTCTCTCATAAATCTCATTTGTATCTGTTTGTAAAGCTCTAACGTCTGTGTAATCGTATCTAGCTTCTAAGTTACTTGAGTTAGGGTAATCTACTTTAAGTATCTGATGTGTTATCTCTTGCGACACCATATCCCATAAAGGTATGAGCTTTTGTTCTGTAAAGAACTCTCGCAAAGTCTTAGCATTCGAGTATGTTGCGTATTTCAATCCCACTTCGAGACCTGCGATTATTGACGGCACGCCTAAAACAGAAGATACACGAGACTCGAATGACTCTCTTAAGTCTCCAATCTCTAAGTCTTTAGGACTAAATGCTAACTTCTCTACATTCACGCCACCTGATAGTACTAAAGGTTTACCTTTGTTCTGACCACCAGTCTTACGTTGGAATGCTTTGGAGATAGCTTCTCCTTCTTCTTCTGTTAAGCCATACTCATCTTTTGGTGTAATCATAAAGCTAGGGACACCCATATTAGCGAGGATTGATGTAGCCATTTGTCCTGCACTCTCATCTCCATAAATCTCTCTAAGTAATGTTCTAACTGGCGAGAAACCTTGTCTATGGTTTGAAGGGTCTAATCCAAGTCTAAAGTGTGCAACCATATCTCTATCAAGCAATACTTTTTCGTTTTTAACTTGGTATTCATAATGCGAGATTAAAGTCTCATCATTACCTTTAACAGTTACATTCTCAGGCATAAGAGGATAAAGTGCGACCAACTGACCTGCTTCATTCTTTTGTTTAAGTAAATAAGCGTCTCCTGATATGTGCATTGATTGTACTAAGTAGTTTTGTACAACATCTCCTGACATATAAGGATTAGGTCTTTTGAAAAGCATTGTGAGTTGATGATTAGGAAGGACATCTAATTCTCCTACTTCGTTTCTTACATAAACTTTAAGTTCTGCTTCTCCGAATGCAGTTCCAAGAACTGATAAGCAAGAAACAACAGCACTATTTGAAGCACCATTACCAAGTCCACCTACATCAAATTGTCCTGCGTTACTTTGATAACCCTGAATGAAGTTAGTGTTGTTATTGTTAATACCTTGTCTAAAAAAATTATATCCTGTACTTCTCTTTGTCTCAGGTGTTTGTCCAAAGAATACTTCTCTGAAACTTCTTCTCTCTACCATTTACTTTTCCTTCTTTGCGAGCATTTGAGTAGTAATGGACGCAACCCTTATCGGCACTACTACTCTATGCTCTTTTATCTTAACTTAATTTACAAAACTTTTATACTTTTGCGTACTTTTGATTCTATTACTGCGTATGCCAAAGAGTCAACTATGTCGTCATGCTCGGCTTCGGGAAACCTTAGCAACTCTGTTTGTACATCAGCAAACCACGTTGAGTTCTTAGGGAAAAATATGTCGCCTGACTCCATACGAGCTATTAATGGATAAGCACGAGAAATCTTATCTCTGTCAGCTTTAAGCGACTTTACAACCAACCCTTCTCTTTTAGCCATTTGAATAAACGCCAACTGGTAACCTGCTCGCTCAATCCCGACATACGCCAAGTCAAACTGTTCCACTTTTCTTTGTAGTAAGGGCAGTAAATCAGGTGCTTCCAATCTTCTTCGGTCAATGTCCAATATGAGAATCTTGCCTTCAGGTGTGATTGCCACCGAAGTAATAACTGTGAAGTCAGCACTTTGCTTAGTTGATGTTGCAAGGTCAACAGTTGCATATCTACGGCAGTCCTCAAGCCTGCACTCTTTATCCTTATATTTGTAAACAATTTCTGTAAATTCGTTTTTATCATTATCAATTCCTATTCTTTCTTCTATTTTGTAGTGGTCAAACCAATCGGCTTTGAATAAACCACCACTAGCTTCTATAAATTGAGCTTCGTACTCTTGAGCATATAAAAAACTTCCTATTTCTTGTTTTGCCATTTCTAACTCGGCAGGGTCAATAATTGGGTTTGTTATTGTCGGATATGTAAATCTGACCCAGTCATCAAGCATATTTGCTTCTGAATACAATTTCTCAAAAAAGTTATATCCTTTTGGCGTGCTTATAAAAAATGCACTACCTTTTTTTTCTGTTAGGGCAGGTCGGATAACTTCTGCCCAAGTTTGTGGCTTCATAAAGGCACACTCGTCTAAAACAACAAAGTCAAGACCTGCACCTCTTAATTTCATAGGGTCATCTGCTGACCTTACTTGTACTGAGCCACCAGTAGCAGTAACTATTGTTCGTTCTGCTTCTTTTACTTTGATACCATATTCGATACCAATACTTCTTAAATCTGCCCACGCTTCATTAGTCATAGAGTAAGAAGGTGCAATCCACCAAGCTCTCTTGCCTTCCCAAGCGTATTTTAGACAAAGCCAAACGCCTAGTTTAGTTTTACCCCAACGCCTACCTGCTGATAGAACAGTAAACCTTTTCATATTCTTTACAACTTCCATTTGTGCTGAGTGTAAAGGTGGTAACTGAATATCTAAGCCTGATAAGACATCATTATCTAAAGCTGATTGCATATTACTCCTGAGTTTTGTACCAAGTAATAAATGTTTCCAATGCTTTTGATGATATTGGAAGTGAACTATACATCAGTCCCATATCTGTAATCATTGGAATAAATACTACGGCAGGTATTTCAAAATCAACCAACTCCTCAAGAATTGGGTCATCTAAATCTTCATTAATTTCTAATGCGTCAATGTAAAGATTATTAAATTCTATAATCTCAGCAAACGATTGGTTTATATCTTCATTCTCCATTGTCTAATCCTTTTGGCTCTACTATTTCGCCTTCTATAAATTCTTCTTCTTGAGCTTTGTCTAGTAAGTTACCGTCTGCCCAACGCAGTCTAACTTGTTGGTTGTCTTGATTTTCAATGGCAACTGTATCTCTTTTACCAAATAAGTGTGGGTATCTTCGCTCTAAGTACCAAGCGTCTGCTTGCCAAGAGCCACTCTCTCCTGCTTCCTCTATTCTTCTTATCCTACGTTCAATAGCTTTAGCTTCTGCAATCTGTATTTTTTTCCATACTTGGTCGTAAGGTGTTATGCCTTGCTGACCTTTTCTTTTCCATTCGTGAAGTGTTGATGTGCCTATGCCTACTGATTGGCAAGCGAGGTTAACATACATTCCTGTTGCGATTGAATCACAAAGGGCTTGTACTAAGTCGTCATTATGAGCGAGTGTTTCTTTTGGCATTATGCACCCATAATAGCAAAGTCGGTCTCAAAAGAAACCGACCTGTAAGATTTGTTATTAAGAAATTATCTCTCTCCAAGATTTAGTAAATTTCTTCCATTCTTTATATTCATTAGATGTAAATTCATTTCTAAATTCATTCCAATCATTATGATATTCTTTACTATCAAATCCTAATTGTAAAAATCTATGCTCATTATTTTTTAGGATTACTTTGTTACCATTTAGAAAAGCACCTTTTTTAACTTGAACTATTACATAAGCAATTTTATTTTCTTTTTCTAATTCAACATAGTAATAATCTTTTAGTTGTTTTTCCATACCAAGTTGAATTCCTTGACCAAAATCTGTAACATTTAAAAATATTTTTTCTTCGTTGTCAATGTCATCATTGCTTCCGATAAGCAAACCTCTTAAAGCAACAAATTCATTTTTTACTTCTTCTTTTAAATTTAATGTTTCAAATAATTCACAAGTGTTTGTAACTTTGTAACCAAGTTCTTGAAGTTCTTTTAGAACTTTAACTTTGTTGATATTAAATTCTGTGTTGGTCTTTGTTTCATTCATACTTATATTTAACTATAATCTACGATTATATGCAAATTTAGTTAGTATTTCTGCAACTAAAAATCCCAATGTTTATAGGCTTTTATAAATTTTTTTTATTTTTTTTGTAAATTTCTACTTTTTTTTCTCTAATTTGCACACAATACAGTACAAGAAGTAGTTATGGTCAATGAAGTGATGACCCTTCTCCTCGCATATTAAAGTTGGATTCTCCTGCATTTGTTTCTTTCGAATCTCATCTTTACCTAGAGCTTCAAACTTACCAAACCATTTGTTGATTGCGTAAGGCGTGATGTCTATGTTGTTCCAATGCTTCTTGTATGCGAGGATTGAGCCTTTAAGCATATCAGTTGTGACACCAACCTCAGCTAACTCCTTGCAGACTTTAAACCAACCTGACTTCTCCATTTGACTTCTTGGCTCATATCCAAGTTCATCAACAAAGACTCGGTAAAGTGCCTTGCGTTGTTTAAGTACATCTTCATCAATCTTCTTTACTTGTGGCTCGTCCACATATTCTTGTTCTATTGGTTTTAGTTCATTGGTTATAGTTCTATGTATTGTCTCCGATACTACCCTTGTATCGTCAGCAATACTACCCCTAGTATTATCTACAATACTACTAGATGTAGTAATATCATCTGCGACACTAGGTTTGCTTGTAATTAAGAAATACAAGTTAGTTTGCTTAACATTATCCTTGACTCGATTTTGTTTTGTAATAGCACCCAAGTCCAGTAGCTCATTAATGAGCTTGTGTGTATTTGCACGACTAACACCTACTCGCTTTGACAAAGTGGTAACACTAGGAAAACAAGAGTTGTCTTTTCTATCAGCATAAGTCCACAAGATACAATAAAGATTCTTTGCTCTTGGGCTAATGTCTGCGTCTAAAATCCACTCAGGTATTATTGCAAAATAATTATCTGCTTCTATTTTCATTCTTCTCCGTTTCTTTGTTTAGATTATAAGTCTTTGTGAGTCCTATGCGTCTAGGACTCACTTAGACTTGAACGTATCAAAATGGAGATACATTGTCCTCTAGCTCGTCTAATGACTTCGCTACTGGTACACTTGGCTCTTTAAAATCAGGGAGACATTCGATTGGAATATCATCTGACCAACTTGCAAAGGGAAATCCATTGTTTCCACCTGTACATTGTTTGTTCCCACATTTAAAGTTAGGACTCTTGTCTGACTTCTTGTCAGCTCTGTTGTCGTACACCTTAGACGCACAAGCAGGACATTTAAGCTCTACTTGACCAACTGGGCTATGTGACGACACATTTGGTTGGCTTGGTTGCGTTGTAGGTGTACTGACAACAGAATTAGTAGATTGAGCAAACGGATTTAAAACCCAATCTTCTATGTTTTGTGCAAACTTAAATATATCTTCATTAGAAATAAGCGTAGGGTAACCACTACTTGCTAGTTCTATTGCTGACTTGATTGCTACTTGTCGTACAATTAATTTATCTTTATTATCCATTTACTAACTCCTTATAAGAATTTACTCTATCTTCTACCCAAGCGTTATCTTCTCTCCACTTGAGTAATGTTTCTTTAGTCCATACAGGCGTTGCTTTTAACTGATAGTCAGGCTCAGGTAATTTACCTTGAAACTTCCATTGAGCTACTTCTTGACGAGTAACTCCAAGCCATACTCCAATTTCAGCACTACCCATTATCTCTTGCGTCATACTCTCTCCTTTAGATATTCTGCTACGTTTATTTCTTTTTGGTTTTGTAGTTCCTCATACAACTCATCAAGAGCTTCACTAAGACTAGCTTCGCTCTTATGTAAGTGTGGAAAATACTTTAATGATACTTCTTCTACAATCATAAGAATAATTCCTATGCCTGCAAGAATACCAAGCGTCCACATTAGTAACCAATAAAAGTCTAATTCATTCATCATTCTTCTTCTCCGTTCTTTATTGTGTCATACGTTCCTTGTGTTAGTACAAACTTAAACTGTTGGAACTTTTCTCTGTTTAAGTTCGAGACTGCTTTAAGCACGTCCATAGGACTTTGATAGCTCAATACAGGCTCAAGGTTTATCCAACCACTTGCCTTGTACTGCTTACCATAACTTTGCTCAACGACAATATCTACTCGTCCTTGTACAAATCCTCTAAGTGTTATTTCATCTGTCATATCAACTCCCTATGCAATCAAAACAAATAATTTGGTTTTTATCTGTTAATCCATAGTCTGTATAAGTTACATCTGTTTTACATTTGTAACAAGTGTCTATTAATCCCATTCTTATCAACTCCGTTTCATTAATATATATATCTTAATCTCAGATTAATTATATGCAAATCTTTTATTATAATATTTTTAAATTATCCCAACCGTCTTTAGTTACAGTCATAGTTACTACACCCATTGATGTTGAGTAACCTGTTCTTGTTTGGAAATCATCAGAAGGACTCATGGCAGGTACTCCCATAATTGTTCTACCACCCTGCTGAACGGCAGTAAAGTGATGATAGTGACCGTGTACAATCATTCGAGCAACGCCAACTGGGTTGTCTCCTGCTTCATTTAATCCAAACATCTGACCCTTCCACCAGTTCTCTATCTTCTTTGCAGGCGTTCCACCACCTGCCGTAAGATGTCCGTGAGTGAAACCCATAGCATAACCTTTAACATCTAAGAGTAGGTGTGGAGAATCAGGTACAACAACTTTAATATTCTTGTAACTAGATTCATACGCTAGGTCTCCAACTTGTTCTAGTATCTGCAAGTCAAGGTTATCTAGTTCTTCTGTTGTTAGAGATTGCTTACCACTTCTGTTCTGACCGTGATTAGAAGTTACTCCTGAGAGAATGACTGTATAGTTTTGGTCTGCAAAGTTCTTTACTATCTTCCAAAGTAATCTTCTTGCAACTGTTATTTGGTCTCTAAGATGTAAGTCTGTATTCCAAACTTGGCTTGAGTACCAACCACTCAGATTACAATTTTCGCAAATATCCCCTAATCCTATGACATACACTTCATCAATCTTGTGACCAGTCTTTTGCAATTCTTTAAGTCTCGCATTAGCAGTTGTAAGTGAGTCAAGAACTTTAGAGACAATACCTTCGCTACCTTTTCCGTCTCTCTTACCCATTTGCCAGTCTGCAACATAGTACATAAATGCCGTGTTACCTTTTTTAACTGGTGCAGTCTTTGGCTTATAAGATTTAATCTCAGCAAGAAGCTGACCATAGTCTGTATCTAAGCTAGGTATCTTTTTTCTAATATCTGCTTTGTAGTACCAAGCCTGTTGGGTTTCTCCACCACCCATATTCATATCCCAAGTTCTGACTTGCAGGTTTCCTACTATCTCATATTCCTTTGGGTCGAATCCCCATTCAAGTAAGAGTGTTGCAAACTCAGGCTCTTGTTCTTGTGTACCTCGTGAGACTAATGTACCTTTATTAGACTTAGGGTCATACTCTGCGTGTGGTTGCCAACCAATCGGGTACTTTTCTTTTGCTAATTTCTTGTTAGATTCTTTGTCTTGATAAAGTTCAAGAAACTGATTTAGCTTTACGGATTCTGTTTTTTTCTTCATTAATGCGATTCCTTATTGTCTTGGGTGCGATTCCTGTCCAACCACATTCATCAATTAAGTAATCAACAAGTGGAGTTGTTTCAAGATAGCCTTTGTGTAAGGCACTAAGGACTTCTTCCCATTGTTCAGTCCTTTTTTCAGTCCCATAAAAATAGCCTTTTTTGATTGGCTCTCTTGTATAAGACTCAAGATAATCGTTAAGTGTCATTTGCGTCCTGTCTTTTAACTACTTTAATTATAGATTATGACTAGGACATATTAGGGTATTTGATTAGGATTTGTTCGGGAATAATAATCTTGTTTTATACTTGTATATAATCTAAGATTATGTATAATTTTAATATGAATGAAATAACAAAAATGATTGGAGATAACAATGAGTAAGTACGATTTAATTTGTGAAGATTGCGACCAAAAATATATGTCAATACCAACTAAAAGAGACTATCAAATAGCTTTGTTATATAAAGATACAGTTGTAATGACCGTAAAAACAAAACACGATATTACTTGTATTCCATTAGAAGATTATTAATATAAAAAACTAAACCCACCTGCTTCGGTAGGTGGGTTTTTTTTATGCTTGACTATCCCAAGTCTCTATCAAGGCAAACACAATTTCTTCTAGCTTGTCTAACTCCATAACAACCAAGCCATTAGATGTACCGTCAGGCATAGCAACAAACAGGAATGGTCTTGTATCTCCTATGCTTGTGTTTGTATCTGATTGTTCTTTAGCTTTTAGATACTTTGTCCATAAGGTTTGTACTTGTTTTCCTGCTTTAACTTCTACTCGGACTTCGCCCTTCCAAGATTCCTCATTACCCATTTGGCTTCTGAACTTTGTGTCAGGTATGTTGAGCTTCTTCCTTGCAAGGTTTTGTTTCCTGCGACCTTTGTTCTTATTAGTTAGCCCACGCTTTTGATTGTCTGACCAACCTTCTCTGTTCTTAACAGTCTTTTGTCCCATACCTTGTAACCCTGCGTGCTTCCTTCTCTTATAATCTGAGAACGTTTCATCAGGTTGCCACTCTATCTCACTCATTACAATCCACACATACCTTCACAATCGTCTAATTGTAATGTCATTTGATATTCTTTTGATTTATGTGTAAAGTTTATATCTTTAAGAGGTATCATTGTTCTATGTAAATAATTTACATATCCGTCTTTACCCTTGTTCCTAATTTTTTCATCAAACTCAACTGCAAATTTAAAGTCTCTAGGATAGTTATTTTTCATATCTAACCACTCTGCGTTGCTATGGTAAGGACATACAATACAAGCACTTCTAGGTGGTCTACTAATGTCTTTTGCGTCATAGTAATCTAAACAATCTTGCCTAGTTATTTGGCTTGGAATAAAAGGATAACAATGCACCTGCCATTGATTCTTTGGAGTCTTTGCTCTTTGTTGTTCATCAAAACTTATACCCATAACTATTTCAACACTTTTACCACGCAAATTTTTTAGACCCATTAGCTCTCTTATTTTTTTGTGCAAAGGTTGTATCTTATAATCATTTGTACATTGTCTACGACCCATAGATTTTTTACCTTCTTCATTCTGTGCATAAACAGGCATTGTCAAAAAACCTTTATTAGTTCCTACTTCTGCTTCTGCTAATGAATCTTCTACAATATTTGATTTCATTATTTGATAAATTGGTATTTTATTTTTTGTAAATTTAATTAAATAATCTAAATATTCATATACTTCTTTAGGCTCATTACCAGTATCAGCAAAAATACAAACATCAGCAGGTTGTATTTCTTCTTCAATCATTTTTAACAATAACGTAGAGCTTTGGACACCAGCACCAAGACTTAATACCCTAAAGTCAGGTATATCTTTTTGATTACCATTAGTTAGTTTTAATTCTTCAAGATAACTATTTTTATAAATCTTCTTCATTTAAAACTCCTTGCAATACATCTAGGCTTACTAAAAAACTATTTACAAAGCTAAGTTTATCAAACTCAGATACAGGTACAAGTAAACAATGAGCAAACCATTTCTTACCTTGAGCATTCTCATTAATTACTTTTATACTTCTATATTTATCTTCTTTAATCCAAGTCAGTAAGTAAGGTTGTAATACTCTTGGCTTCCAAAATCTTACAAAGTTTGTTGGATAAGTCCAGTACATCATAAAGTCTGCAAACGTTTTCATTTGACAACCTATTTGCAACTCTCCATTCTCTTGCTCAATTAGATATTCCAATGCCACGTTGTTTGTATCTTGAATTTGTGTATCTGTCTTGACCTCTATGTAATTGTCTTTTAGTTCTTGGTTGAACACCCAAATATCTGCACCTTGTAGTTGTTCTGACATACGAGTTGGTCTTGCGTGATATTTGTTTCCTGTTTCGTCTGTTATGGTATTGTAATGCTTTAGTATTAACTGCTCGCCCATTTTTCCAACCTTATCTTGCTCTGCAAAATTGTAAGTCTGTATCATATAACTCCTCATCTAAATCGTCTAATATTACTTCGTTAAAAATCATAGTCCCAACAATGCTCTGAACTGTACCAATGTCTCCCCCTTCCGTCATTATAAAAAAGCCAACTAGCAATCCTTGTGTTTAATACTGGGTCTCGTCTATCTCCAGTAAACTTTAATTTATCTTCAAGCCACGACCAAGTCGAGTCATTCATTGCAAAGAGACCAATATCTTGCGTGCCATTAGTATTGTTATTATAACTTCTTGGTCTGCCAGTTGATTCGCAGAATACCATAAGGCTAGCTTGCAAGACATCTTCTTCTTTGAAGTATGTTTGTAATAAAGGAATCCACTCTTGGACTACTTCTACTTTATTATATTGTTCCCTGCAATCAATAAACTGTTCTAAGTTATCCACACTTGGTGGCATAACCAAGAGACAAGAGATTACACCTTCGATAATTAAAGAAGGCATTACTACTCCTTACTTTGTTAAGTTAAGACGTTCTCTGTAAGTCAGTATGTTTCTTATGATTGTGAATACAAATTTTGTTATCACAAAACAACGCACCACGATTTGTGGTAAGCTGATTTCCACAGAACATACAACTTGTTCCTTTTACTTTCATAGGAATAAGTTTAATCGTAAATTTTGTAATTTGTGATTAATATATAAAAAAAGACCTTTGATACTAGCAATAGCTTCAAGGGTCTTTTTAATTAAAGAACACCGAGTTTTTCAAGTTGGTCTTTAACTTTATAGTTAAGATATTTTTTTAATCCTAATCCTGCAAACTCCCAAAAACCTAATGTTCTAATAGAGTTGTATTCAGGCATATAAACAACGAATGTTACACCTTTATCAACACCTACTCTGTAAAGTGTTTTTTCTTTTGGTAGTGTATCTAAACTGTTTAATTGTAAAGCCCACATTAAGTTAAAAAAACTACTATCTGTATTATCTTTAAAATTAGAAACCCAACCTTTTTCACTATCCCACCTATCGCCAGTATAAAAAGATTTACTTTTAGAATAAAAATCTGTGTATTGTCTGACAAAACCCAAAGTATTATCTCTATTATTTACATTTACAACCTCTTGAAAACTAATTTTTTTAGATTGTTGATTAACAATTTTTACAGTATGACCAGTCCAAGCTGAATAAAAACCAATATTATTAATTTTAGTATTCATAAAGTCTAACCATTTATCACGGTTAAAACTACCGTCTGAGTTGTTAAAATTTACTTTATTTGTTTCATTCATACTATGAATAATAATCGAAGATTATAAACTATGCAACTGAAAATGTAAGTTTTTTAAATTAAGTTCTACATTTCCAAATATCAATTATTTCATTTACTTTAAATTCTTTACCGTGTTCTTCATGTAGTGAAATTATATTTATAAAATTAAATAAAACTTTGTATTCGTAACCACCTATATACTTTTTTGGATTGCTTGTTGTACCAGTAAAATTGTAAAGTGGTTTATATTTTTTAATGTAACCTGCTTTTATCATACACCTCAAACACTCTACGCCTTTTCTAATATCAATATTTTGTGCTTCGGTTTTTTTATAAGTCTTAAAACTTGTACCACAAATACCTTGTGCGTAAAATGGGTGCATATTTTCAAATGACTCTTGTTTGAGAATATGTGTGATTCCACCTGTTGTTCTTGTTTCTTTAAACCCCCAAGTATTAGTTTGTGAATTTAATACTTTGTGTTCTTTGTAATCTAAAGGTGTGTTTCCCATATTATAGATATACGCAGACTTTTTAATTTTTTGTAATACTTTTTTATTTTTAATTACATTTTTGTAATTGCACCAACAACAAGCAATATAAGGGTTGATGTAGCAAAAAGTTCTTGTCTTGAGATTTTAGTATTTATCTTATCTTCTATGTCGTCAATTCTATCGTGTAATCTATCTTGATTCTTCAATATAAGTTCTAGCATTTCCTTGTTTGTGTATCCGTTACTCATTACTCTCCTCACAACTCATTAGACCATACTTGGCATTACATATTGTTACATACGTTCCTCTATCATTCTGAGTTGTTGTACACATTATTTAACTAGCACTTTTTTATTTGCACAATCGTAACAAATATTATGTAAGTCTTTTAAACAACCTAAGTAAATTCCGTCTGTACCACTATGTACAATGTTCGTTTCTGTTTTACAATATTTGCACATTTCTTTCATTTTCTAAATCCTATCGTTAACAACCATATTGCCAATGTTATTACAGTAGCTATGGCAGTTATCTGTTGAGCCTGACCAGTTAAAGTAAGTGTTGCAATTACTAACCCACTTAAAGTCCAAGACAAGTTCAATGTTTCTTTTACTGCTTGTATCAACCAAGACCACAATTTATTTATCAATCAAATCTCCTCATAGCAAACGATACAATCCTGACTAATATTGTTGGCACGATTACTTCTTGTGCCTTTTCTTTTTGGTCAGTCGTCATATCATTAGCGATACTATTTAAATTTATTGCGTCTAAATCTATGTCTATAATAACACTTACAGGCGAAGCAACAAAAGACTCAAAAGCTATTTCTGTTGTAGCGTCAGCAAGTGTAAACGCTTGGTCTGAATTAGTCTTAGCAAACTCAACGGCTCTCTCTACAAACTCATCTACTGCTTGTGCTACATTCTTGTCTTTCTTAACTGCTTCTGCAATTATCTGTACATCTTTTGTTTCTTTAAACCCTAGAACTTCTGCAACAACTTCTGTTTGTTCTTGAGTTAGTACTTCTTCTTGTGCAATCGTTATAGCTTCTTCTACGACTTGTGCTACAACTTCAATAACATCTTGGCTAACTTGTGCAATATTGTCCAGTCCGACATCATTAACTTCTTTAAGTATCTCCACAACTTCTTCGGTCTCAAGTTCTTCGACAAATTCTTCAATGGCTTCTTCCTTTGCTTCTTCATATTTAATAAGTTCTTCTTCTGTAAATTCTTTAAGTTCTTCTTCTGTAACTTTAGGAATGTCTATTACAACAATTTCTTCTATAACTTCTTCAAGTTCTGCTACTTCTAGCTTTACTTCTTCTTCTGTAAGTTCTACTTTTTCTTCTTTAACAGGTGTATCTTGCTCTTGAACTTCTGTCTCTGCTTCGGACTCATCTGTAAATACTTCTTCGACCAACTCATCTTCTACTATCTCATCTTCTACTATCTCTATAATTACATCTTCAATTATCTCAATTACTATTTCTTCTTCTTCAAATTCAAATTCTTCTTTAACATTGTTAATATCAATTTTAATTTCTTCTTCAACAATATCTTTATCTTCAATAGATTCAAGTTCTTCAACTTTATCTTCAACGACCACCTCAAGTACCAAATCATCATCATTGAAAAGTTCTTCTTCGGTATCTGATTTTTGTTCTTCATATTCTTCTTTATCCTCTATGATTTCGGATTCTATTATTATAATGCAATCTCCACGTTCAATTTGTGCATTAGTCATAAAGCAACCATATTCTTTTTCATTGTCTATTCTCTCTTGGTCACGCTCAACAGTTCCGTCATTAACTTCGCTTTCTGTATATTCTGACTCAGTACCGTCTGCCATAACAACAACATAAAGAGTTGTAGTCGTAGTTGGTGGTGGTGGTGGTGGCAAAGTAGTTGTAGTTGTAGTCGTAGTTGTAGTACTTGAAGTTGTAGTTGTACTAGAAGTTGTTGTTGGTGCTACATAAGTTACAACATTAATAGTTAAAGTATTGCTATCGTTACAATCGTTCTCACTACCACAGGCAGATACCATAAAATCATAAGTATCATTTGTTAAATCACTC
>Ga0222718_10003053_pt1 | contig 14556 bp, 17 predicted proteins | sample C33_27DmetaG_FD_165045 | JGI IMG/M metagenome (GOLD analysis project Ga0222718, IMG submission 165045) | Estuarine water microbial communities from San Francisco Bay, California, United States - C33_27D | ecosystem: Environmental > Aquatic > Marine > Unclassified | place: USA: California... | reverse complement strand
CTGGTGCCGTCACAGGTTCGTCATCGAGCACGGGCAGTGCAGCAGGTAGCGCAGGCCTTGTCGGTTCTGTGGCTGGTTCACAGTCCAGCGCAGGCACCGTGGTTGGCGTGGAGAACGCCAACGGTTTGGTTGCGGGATCGCAGGCGAGCGCGGGTGCTGCAGATGGTGCCCCTGGCTTAACGGGCGACGTTATTGGCTTCAGCGCCAACGGCGGCGCTGCTGGTGGCACACCTGCCATGGCGGGCACCTGTACGGGTTCCAGCACGTCAAGCGGTTCGGTTACAGGGACGGCACCAACGCCACCCACGCCACCGACACCTACGCCAACCAAGCGCGGCGGTCGCCGCGTCTACGTTCAGCCACCTCGACGTGAGCCGACCATCGCAAGCGGCAGCACGTCGGGTGCTAACGCATCACAGGGACGCGCACGCGGCAATAGCGGACTTGTTGGTGGCTCGGTCGGTAGATCAACCGCACCCGGAAGTTGTCGCGGCACAAGCCGCCTGAGCGTGTCACCGATTCGTTTGCACATTGACCATGACGGCCTGCGGCGTAAAGCCGAGGACGAATTACTGCTGTTGGAGTTCATTTGATGCCGTACTACATCAGCGACACAAACCCAGGATGTTCAGGACGCTGGGCAACCGAGAAGGACGACGGCGAAGTGATGGGCTGCCACGACACCAAGCAGGCGGCCATTGACCAGATGGTTGCGCTGTCACTTGCCGAGGACATGGAGCCTGGCGGAGAAAGGAACAACATGACCAAGGTTGAGATGCGCCAAAACCAGGTGCAGGACTTAGAGCTGCGCCAAGAGGCTGACAAGGCCACGTTTGTCGGCTACGCCGCAGTGTTCAATTCTGACTCGGAACCCTTGCCGTTTGTTGAGCAGATCCGTCCTGGCGCTTTCCAGCGCACGCTGTCGGCGCGCAACAACGTCAAGATGTTCGTGAATCACGACGACACAATGCCGCTGGCCTCAACCCGCTCAGGCACGTTGCGCTTGATGGAGGACGACCGCGGCCTGAAGGTCGAGGCAGACATGCCCAACACTACCTTTGCCCGCGACCTCGTTGAGTTGATGCGCTCTCGGATTGTGGATTCGATGAGTTTTGGTTTCCACGTTCCTCGCGGCGGCGATGACTGGAGCGACGACGGCCAGCGCCGTTACCTCAACGAGATTGCGTTGCGCGAGGTCAGCGTAGTGACCGGCTTCCCGGCCTACGAGGAAACCAGCGCAACCATCCGCAAGGCGCAGATCCTCGCCCAGCGCACCCAGACCGACGCCGACGCGCTGGCTGATGCCATGACAGCGTTGGAGAACGGCCAGGAGTTGAACGACGACCAGGCCGACTTGCTGGTTGATGTTGTCAGCCGCCAGCGTGCCAAGGACGATCCGCAGGTTGATCCCGGCGAAGTTATCGGCGTACTGCGTGACAAGTTGGAACTGCTCGCCAAAGCGGTCTAAATCTAAGTTGGCACTTTAGAAAAGTGCTCGGGGGTGAATTGGTAAGCCGTGCATGAAAGCCCTACAGGGACCTTGCACGAACTCGGGTTCGATCCCCGACACCTCCACCATCACCAGCTGCGGAGCCGCGCTGGTGTGTCCCGGTTGCGGAGCCGCGCCGGAATGTCCCCCCTGCGCATAAATCCCAACCTGTAAAGGAGTAGTCGTGGACTACATCAAGCACATGCAGGAGGAGCGGGCTAAGGCTTACGAGTCGGCCAAGGATGTCCTTGACCGGGCGGCTTCTGAGTCCCGCAGCCTCGATGCAACCGAGCGGGAAAGCGTAGATCGCGCTTTCGCGCACATGGATGAACTGAAGGCACGCATTGACGACATGCGCTCGTTGTCTGACCGTGAGGCTGAGATCGCTGAGGCGACCGTGGCACACGCTGAGGCGCGCACCGTTACCGAGCCTGTGACCGAAGCCAAGAGCGACGACGACCTGATCCGCTCGCTGTACCGCGGCGAGGTTCGCACGGTGAACTTCGAGCAGCGCGACGTCACCAAGGGCAGCACTGGCGCACCAGTTGCTACCAGTTTCCTTGACCAGGTCCTCTATCTCGCTCGCGAGGTAGGACCGATGCTGCGCGTGTCCACCGTTCTGAACACCACCAGCGGTGAGACCTTGCAGATCCCGTCGCTGTCGGCGTACAGCACCGGCACCATCACCACTGAAGGCAACACCATCGGCGAGTCTGACCCGACGATGAACTCCTTTGTGGAACTCGGGGCGTTCAAATACTCCTTCTTGACGCAGATTTCTACTGAGCTTCTAGAAGACAGCGCCGTGTCCATTACCGACATCTTGAGCACCAACGTCGGCAACGCTCTCGGCTACGCCGTGAACACCGCGCTTACCACGGGTGACGGCTCCAGCAAGCCCAAGGGCGTTGTTGCTGCTGCTGGCTCGGGTGTTGCTGGCACCACCTCAGGTGGCCTGTTCACCTACGACGACCTGGTTGAACTCATTTACAGCACCGACGCTGCGGCTCGCGCCCTGCCCGGTTTCGCTGTGATGGCTTCCACCTCGGCCATCGTGGACATGCGCACCCTGCAGGACGGCGCTGGCAACTACGTGTTCAGCCCGACGCTGGACCAGGCGACCGCAGATCGCGTGATCGGCTATCCGTTGGTAGAAAATAGTGCAATGGCCGCCGTCGGCACCTCGGCGAAATCGGTCGTCGCAGGACATATGCCTTCTTATTACGTAAGGCAAGTTGGTGGTATTCGTCTGGACCGCTCAGACGACTACGCCTTCGCTGACGGGCTTGTCACCTTCCGCGCAACTTTCCGCGTGGACGGCGACCTGCCGCAGACCAGCCACATCAAGTACTTCATCGGGAACGCTTCCTAAGTCTCGGTGAACCCCTCGTGAGGGGGTCGCGGGCGCGCAGGACTGCGGCCCCCTCACACCCTGCGCACAGTGAGGACGGCACATGCCGAAATCTGGAAACCCTGCAAAGTCGGCGGGCATACCGCAAACAGACAATCCACGCGCAATTTTGTGGAGTTCCAATTCCCCGTACACAGCGACGGGCTATGGACAACAAACCGAGCAGGTCACCACACGCCTGCACGCAGCTGGGCACAAGGTTGCTATCGCCAGCAACTACGGCCTAGAAGGCACGGTTACTGAGTGGCGCGGCATCAAGCACTTCGCTCGCGGCTTCGACCTGTACAGCAACGACGTGGTGCCGGCGCACTACATGGCATGGGCGCACGAGAATCAAGGCTTAGACCCGCTGCTGGTGACGTTGTTCGACACCTGGGTGTTCAAGGGTCAGCAGTGGGATCTGGTGGACAACATCGCTTCGTGGGTTCCCATTGACCACACGCCCTGCCCACCTGACGTGCTGGCTTGGTGCGCTCGACCGAACGTGACACCTATTGCGATGTCCAAGTTTGGCAAGGCGATGCTGGACCGCGCCGACATTGAAGCGCTGTACGTGCCGCACGCCATCGACACCACGGTGTTTAAGCCCACGGAGAAGTTCGACGCTGGCGGCAGGCGGATGACGGGCCGAGAGTTCATGGAGATACCTGGCGGCGAATCGTCATTCGTGGTCGGCGTGAACTCAGCGAACAAAGGCGGCAGGCAGGGCCACAACCGCAAGGCCTACCCCGAGATGTTCTTGGCCTTCGGCATGTGGGCGCAGAAGCGCAAGGACGCTGTGCTCTACGTCCACACCGAGGACAAGGGCGCCATGGGCGGCATCAACTTGCGCGAACTCGCGCAGGCCTGCGGCATCGCTGACAGCCAGATCCAGTTTGTGGATCAGTACGCCTACCGCACCGGCATACCGCAGAACATCCTGGCGGCCACCTACACCGCCATGGACGTGCTGCTGCAACCGTCACTAGGCGAGGGGTTCGGCATCCCAGCCATTGAGGCGCAGGCCTGCGGCACGCCTGTAATCGTCAATAACGCCACGGCACAACCCGAGCTGTGCGGCGATGGCTGGATCTGCGAGGGCCAGCCGGTGTGGGACGAGGCGCAGAAGTCCTGGTGGCTGACGCCATCGGTTCCCAGCATCATCGAGAACCTAGAAGCCGCCTACCAGCGAGGCCAAGGCCGCAGCACTGAGGCCATCAAGTTTGCCAAGGACTACGACGCCGACAAAGTGTTTGCCGAGTACTGGGTGCCGGCGCTGGAGATCCTGTCGTGATCGCCTGGCTGACCCACCACCTGCCGCGCACTTCAAGTTCTGCCTGGCATTTACCGGGCGAGCACGTCGGCGGCGCGGAAATGACCGACGCCGCCATGGCTGAGCGAGCACCCAAGCCAGTGACTTGGTTGAGTCCTCAGCATTGGGAGAAGGCGTTGGACGCTGACCGCATCATTGTGACGGGCACCGACCTGCTGACCGACGAGGCCATGCAGGCGCTGGCTGCACGCAAGCCGCTGGTCTGGGTGCACCACCAGCAGCAACCATCAAAAGCGCGCCAAGCCTTGTTTGCTGCTGCCGACCCGTTTGTGTGTATGTCCCAGGCGCACGCCGACATTGAGGCTGCCTGGTGCGGCACAAAAGCACAGGTGTGTCACGGCTGGATTGACGTGGCCGCCTTAACGGTCGCAGCCGACGACAACCGCAACGGCCAGGCTTTGTGGGCGGCGCGCAACCATCCACAGAAGGGCAAGATCGCAGCACGCATTTGGGCACGCGAGCGCGGCCTACAACTGACGGAGATGCACGATAAACCGCGCAGCGACGTGCTGGACGCCATGCTGTCGCACACCTGGTTTGTGTTCCTCCCCAAAGGCTTTGACGCCTGTCCGCGCACGCTGATCGAGGCCGAGGCCGCTGGTTGCCATATCGCCACCAACGAAAACGCTGGACGGCGTGAGCCGGGCGATCTTCTGACTGTGATGGCAAACCAAGCCGAGCGGTTCTGGGGCTGGCTGTGAGCGTCGGCATTTGCACGGTGGCCTATGGCACCACCTATCACGACTTTCTGCCGAGATGGGCTGCAGCGGTGGCAGCCTTGGAGCGCCGGCCAGACCTCATCACCATCGTGCACGACGGGGTGAGCCGCGACATTCGCCAGCAGGTGCACGATTTGCTGACTGTTCTGTGGGTGGAGGATCGCGGCACCACCCATGAGCTGCAACCGCAGGTGCACGTCAATGCGGCCATTGCGGTGACGCAGACCGACTGGATCGTCAAGTTGGACGCCGACGACGTGATCTTGCCGCACGCGCTGAACGGTGTCACCGACTGCACCGCAGACGTGCTCAACTTTGGCTACCGCATCGGCGAGGCTGACCACGTATCACAGCGCGTGACCGCTGAGCAGGTGCTACGCAAAACCAACAACGCTTTGAGTTCGGCGTCGCCGTTCCGGCGGTGGCTGTGGGATCGCAACAAGTTCCGCGACCTGCTGTTTGATGATTGGGCTTTTTGGATCGAGGCCGCACGAGTCGGCGCCACCTTCAATGCGACGGGCCGCGTGGATTACATCTACAGCGTGCACGACCAGCAGCTGACTCGCCGACATGACCAGCGTGCTGCCCGTGCGCTGATTGACCAGTTGTGAGGCTGTGAGATGACTGCGCTGATATTGGCCGCCACATCCGATCAGCGCTGGCGCAACCACCTAGGTGTGCCTAAGCATCTTGTGCCCATCAAGGGCGAGCCGTTGATTCACCGCACACAGCGGGCGTTGATGGAGCGCGGCGAGCGAGACGTGATCGTGATGACGCAACCTGAGTGGGCTGAGGCCTACGTGATTGACGGCGCTACGTGGCAAGCACCTAAGCCAAGCCCGCGCGAGTTCGTGCAGGAGTGGGACGGCTCACGGCATTTGTGGAACAACGCCGGCAAGACGCTGATCGTCTATGGCGACTGCTACATGACCGACGAATTGCTGGATGCGATGACGCAGGACAGCGGCGAACCGTGGAAAGCCTGGGCGCGCTGGAACCCCAGCCCGGTCACGGGCAAGGAATACGGCGAGATGTTCGGTTGGACGTTTACGTCCGACGCGCACGACCTGCTCGACCAAGCGCGGGCCGACGCCATTGCCGCCCATTTGAATGGCCGCTGGCATCGAGTCCTTGGCTGGGAGGTGTACCGCCTGGCGGTCGGTTTCCAGGTCGGCCAGCACGAGCGCGAGGACGTGCACGGCGTTGATTGGTCGGACGCTTCAGATGACTTTGACAGGCCACGTGATTGGGACAAGTGGCTGGAACGCAACAGGCACTTGGCCGAATAGGAGACACCATGACGCTGTACGCCAGCACCGCCGACATCAAAGCGGCATTGCGCGTCACCGACAATGTGGACGATTCGCTGATCAACATGGCCGGGTCGGCTGCCTCGTCGCTGATTGACGGCTACTGCGGGCGCACGTTTGGCACGGTGTCCGAGGTGCGTTACTTCGCGCCAGACAACGGCTACCTGCTGCAGATTGACGACCTGGCCGGCACGGCGATCACGGTCGAGTCCAGCACGGTCAGCGACCAAGTGTTTGACGTTACGTGGGCCGCGACCGACTACCAGCTGGAACCGTTGAACGCCTACGCAGACGGCCTGGACTGGCCCTACACGCGGCTGCGCGCCATCGACACCAGGTTGTGGCCGTACGCCTGGGGTGAGGCGACCGTGCGCATCACGGGCAACTGGGGCTGGCCGGCGATCCCAGCGCAGATCACTCAGGCCGCCGTCATCCAAGCCATGCGCATCTTCAAGCGCCTTGACTCACCGCTAGGTGTTGCCGGCTTTGGCGACCTCGGCGCTATGCGCGTGTCTAAGGGCTTAGACCCTGATGTGGCCCAACTAGTCGCGCCGTTTGTGAAACACGTGGGTGTTGCCTGATGGCGACGATCTCGGCTATCCGCACAGGCATCGCCACCAACCTGGCGGCCATCTCAGGCTTGCGTACAGCGGCGACGATGCCCGACCAACCGAACCCGCCCATCGCCATCGTCATGCCGCAAAGCGTGTCTTTTGACACCGCCTACGGGCGCGGCCTGGACACCTACGAGTTCGTGGTGCTGACCATCGTTGGTCGAGTTGATGAGCGCACCGCCCAAAACTTGCTGGACGGCTACTGCAACCCAACAGGGGCCACCAGCATCAAGACCGCCATTGAGTCCGACAGGACCCTTGGCGGTGAAGTGCAGGACCTGCGCGTAACCGAAATGCGCAACTACTCGTCAGTCCCGGTGGGAGAGATCACCTACCTGGCTGCTGAGTTCGTTGTGACTGTCTACGCAACCTAGAAAGAAGGGCAACGACATGGCCAAGTTCGTGGCTACCGACTACAGCATCACCATCAACGGTGACGACTTCAGCACCTCGCTGGCGTCCGTTGATCTGTCCATTGAATCCGACGACGTGGAGACCACTGCCTTCGGCGGCGAGTGGCGCACCCGCGTGGGTGGCCTGAAGAGCGCTTCAATCACCCTCGACTGGCACCAGGACTTTGGAGCTTCCAGCGTGGACGCCACGTTGTACCCGCTGCTTAACACCATTGCCACGGTCGTCATCAAGCCGACCAGCGACGGTGTTGGCGCCACCAACCCCACCTACACCGCTGAGTGCTTGGTGAACGCCTACCAGCCGTTTGCTTCGTCAGTCGGCGACCTGGCCACCTTGTCGGTGACCTGGCCGGTGTCGGGCACCGTCACTCGGGCCACGGCCTAGTCCTAACCCTTAGCCCCCTGTAAAGGAGTTCTGCGCCATGATGAAGGTTGCCCTGCACGTCACACACAGCGACGGGTCGGGGGTAGACGTAGAAGCGACTGCCCCCGACCTGATCGCCTTTGAGCGGCACTTTGACAAGCCCTTCACGGTGTTTGCCGACAACCTGCGGCTGGAGTATCTGCTGTGGTTGTCGTGGGAAACATGCAAGCGTCGAGGTCAAACCGAGTTGGACTTTGATCCCTGGTGCGAGACCGTGGACAGCATCGTCATCGGCGACTCGGAGGAACCGGCCCCTTTGGAGAAAACAGCGCCCACTGGCTCTTAGTCCATCTGGCCTATGAGTGGCGGGTGCTGCCACATGAGTTGGCAAACGAATCACCGCGGATGCTGACGACGATGTACCGCTACCTGCGCTGGCGCGCTGGTGAGCAACGGAAGGCGGCGAAAAAATAGTGCCTGCTGGGATGAACGTTCAGCTGCAAGGCGACGCTCGCAAGATTGAACAAATATTTCGCTTTGACAAAGAGCTGTGGAAAGAAATACAGCGCGGCACCAAGGATGCGGCAAGCGACATACGAGCAGCAGCCAAGGGCAACTACCCAAGCCAAGGCTTGAGCAACTGGGGTTCCTGGATGACACCAGGCGGGCGCGACCTGTCCTTTGACAGCAGCGCAGTGCGCTCGGGTGTCAAGGTTGGATTTCGCAGCCGCAGGCGTCGAGGTGTTCGCACCATTAGCGCGCAGGTCTACAACAAGAACCCAGCGGGCGCTATTTATGGCTTGGCTGGTTCGCGCAACAGGAGCGGTGAGCCGTTCAACACAAACATCAACCGCAAGCATGGTGGCAGCACCACCACTCGCGGAACAGGCACATGGCCGAGGGCTTTGACCCCAGCCTGGTCTGACAACGTAGAAGCGGCCCGCCGCGAAATAGCGCGGGTAGTTGAGGCCGCCATTGCCAAGGTCAATCGGTAGGAGGACGCAGCATGGCTCGCAGTTACGGCGGCATTAGCGTCAAGATTGACGGCGATTACAACAACAAAGACATCAAGCGTGCCATCTCTGACTTAAAGGCGCTGGACGATAACGCTGACCAAACAAGAAAAAAGTTTGGCGCAATGTCCAAGGGCATGAAAATTGCCGGCGCAGCTATTGCCGCTGCTGGCGCCGCTGCCGCTTACGGCATTGTCAAGTTCGCTGGACAGAGCATTGCCGCCGCCAGCGATCTTGACGAAAGCCTCAGCAAAACGCGCACAGTATTCGGCGACGCATCGGCAAGCGTTGAAAACTTTGCTGCGGATGCGGCAAAGAACTTGGGCCTATCGGAACAGGCAGCCCTTGAGGCAACTAGCACCTTTGGCAACTTGTTCACCGCCATGGGCATCAACGCTGGCAAGGCTGCTGGCCTGTCCACCGAGGTTGTGCAGCTGGCTGCCGACCTTGCATCGTTCAACAACATTGACGTGCAAGAAGCCATCACGGCTTTGCGATCCGGCCTGGTTGGTGAGACTGAACCGCTGCGGCGCCTGGGCGTCAATCTTTCTGCCGCACGCATTGAGGCTTACGCGCTAGAAAGCGGCTTGGTTGCAACCAAGGGCCAACTGGATGCGGCCACGAAAGCGCAGGCCGCCTGGGCGTTAATCACTCAGGACGCGGCTACGGCATCGGGAGACTTTGCCCGAACGTCTGACGGTCTGGCCAACACTCAGCGAACTCTCAAGGCTGCTGTTGATGATGCCACGGCAAGTGTCGGCGTTGGCTTAGTCAATGCGTTGCAAGATGTCACTGAGGCCATGGGCGGTCCCGGCGGCGCGGCAGACATGATCAAGGAGACCGGCACCAGGCTTGGTCTGTTTGTTGAAGGATTAGCGTCAGCCAGTAGCGGACTAGAAGACGTAGAGGTTGGCGCTCGCAGCCAGACTCGTGAGATTGAACGACTGGCGGATGTGTACCGCGATGCAGGCGGCGGCGTCAGGGGCTTCATTTCCATCATCACCAACATGGATCGAGACAGCACAATCTCGCCCATTGAGGTTATTGGCCAAGCAAGCCGTGATGCTGCTGCTGCCATTGAAGCCATGGGTGACGTTATGGCGGGCACAACTAAGCCTGCCGACCACCTCGCGGATCGGCTTGAAAATCTGCGCGTGCGCACCGACGAAGCAGCCAACGCTGCTGCACGCTACGTTGAGCAAACCGGCGTGCAGTTGTTCCAAATCCAGGCAGCCAACAAGACCTACCGCGATGCTGCTGTGCGCTCGCAGCGTTTGGCTGAAGAGCAAGATGAAGTAAGCGATTCCAGCGGCAGGGCTGGCGGCAGCATGAGTCGCGCTGCCCGCAGCGCCGACAAAATGCGCATCAACTTCAAGCAGGCCGCCAAAGACTTTGGTGATGCGCGGGTCAGTATTGAAGGCGACGCAGTCAAGGTCAGCGAGGCCCTTGGTAATGCCTTTGAGGCTCGCACTGAGGTGTTCCGCAACGTCGTGCGAACCCAAATAGGTATCATTCAATCGGCCACGGCTGAGTTGGACTCCTACGCCGACAGCGTCACCAACACCATCTTGGGCAGCCTTGACTTTGCCACCACTGACACTGAGGGCAACCCGATGACGCCTGAGCAGATCTTCCAGGCGATCATGGGTGACATCGACAACCGCGAGGCTGCGGTGCAAGCCATTGCTGAGTCCAACATCATGACGCGGTTGCCTGAGGCCTTAGCGCAGAAGATTCTGTCGCTGCCGCCTGATGCCGCTGTGGCGCTTGCCAACTACTTCAGCGCCAACCCGGCGCAGCTTGAGGCGCTGACTAATAACTACAACGCTTTGGCCACGTTCACAGAGACGGCGCTTGGCATCCCAATGGCGGAGACGTTTGCCACCATCGGTGACGAGTCAGCCATTGACATGATTGAAAAGGCCAAGGAACGCATTGGCAAAGCCGCCAAGGCTTTCAAGCGCTACGTCAAAAACAAGCTGTCCACGACAATCACGGTCAGCGTGCGCTACCAGGCTGTCAATAGCCTGCCTGGCGTCAGCGGCGGCAGCATTGACGTGCAGACAGCAGCCAACGGCGGCCCAATATCCGCAGGCATTCCGACCTTAGTGGGCGAGCGTGGCCCTGAGTTGATTCTGCCCAGCGTTGATTCCACGGTGGTGCGTAGCGAGTACATGCCCACAGGTGGCGGCTCAACCATCAACCTGACTGTCAATGCCGGCATGGGCACCGATGGCCGCCAGGTTGGTCGGCAGATTGTTGAGGCGCTGAAGCAGTATGAACGCAGCAACGGCCCGGTGCCGATCAAGGTGGCCTGATGACTGTCAAGGTTGTCTTTGCCTTTGACCAGGACGCTGGAGGCATCACCAACTTCTTTCAATTGGACGACACCATCAAGGGCGTGTTGGACAACACCACCTACACCCTTGGTGGCGCGTTCTCGCTGGTTGATGTCACGGAGTACGTGCGCAGCATCACTATCTCTCGGGGCCGCTCGCGGCTGCTGGATCGAACGCAGGCAGGCTCAGCGAACATCACCCTAGACAACCGTGCTCGACTGTTTGACCCCACTGCTGGCACAGCCATCAGCCCTTACTCGTCCAGCATCCTGCCACGAAAGAACGTGCAGGTGAGCGTAGATGACCAGCCGGTGTTCTCGGGCTTGGTGGATGACTGGAACCTGGACTATGACGTGTCGGGCGACAGCACTACCACGGCTGTTTGCGTGGACGGCTTTGTCACCTTGGGTCAGGTTGCTGTGGGAACAGCCACCCGCTCAGCTGAATTGTCTGGCACGCGCATTTCTTCTGTGCTGACCGAGGCTGACTGGCCAACGAGCAAGCGGGCGCTGGATGCCGGCGAGGTGTCGCTGCAAGCCGACACCCCAGATGAAAACACCAACACGTTGGCCTACCTGCAGACCGTGACCGACACTGAGTTTGGCGCGTTCTTTATGAGTCGCACAGGCTTGGCCACGTTCATTGACCGCGACGGGTCGCAAGACTTCACCAACCCCACGGTTCTCGGTGGCACGGGCATCCCGATCTCTAGCGTGCAGATTGACTACGGCACGGAGCAGCTCTACAACGATGTGACGATTAGCCGCGATAACGGTGGCACCGCTGTGGTCACTGACAGCACCAGCCAGACTGCCTACGGCATCAGCGAGTTTTCCAAGAGTGGCCTGCTATTTGACAATGACACCGACTTGGACACGCTGGCCGACTATTTGCTGAGCAGGTACAAAGACCCGGTCTACCGCATCCAGCAGGTGTCGGTGTTGATGGAAGGCCTAGGCACCGCTGATCGGGCCGCTGTGGCGGCGCTTGATGTTGCCGATCCGTTGCAAGTCACATTCACCCCAGCTGTCGGCTCAGCCATCACGCAGTACGCAACGCTTGACCGCATTGAGCACACCATCAGCCCTGCCTCGCATGTGGTCACTTTGTCCATGTCTCAGGCGCAGCCTTCCTTTGTCCTTGATTCGTCTTTGTTCGGAATCCTCGACACCAACCGGCTCGGGTTCTAAGAAAGGAACACCATGGCAGTTACAACATGGACCGCTGGCCAAGTGCTGGCTGCCCAGGATCTCAACGACACTCTCGCAGCCAAACCTACCTTTACGTATGGAACGGCGACGCCGACCGCTGACGCTGACGGCGCGATCTGGTACGACGAGAACGACACGCCACCTACGCCGAAGTTCTGGGACGGGAGCGCATGGCAGCCTTTTAGTTCTGGGGCTGGTGATGCCGTGATCTCCAGTCCCGCAGCCACAGGTCAATACACGGACACAGGCATTACCTACGATTATTACGTTTTCAATAGCAGCGGCACGCTCACGGTGGACACGGCAGGTTTCGCTGACGTCCTCGTCGTCGCGGGAGGCGGCGGCTCAGGATACAACCGCGGCGGCGGCGGCGGCGCCGGTGGATATCTCGCAATCACCGACGCTTACTTACCTTCGGGAAGTTTGACAGTCACAGTCGGCGCTGGCGGCGCCGGAACAAGCGGCAGCGGATTCGGTAAGACCGGCAATCATTCCCGCCTAGGCAACATTTTCGTCGAAGGCGGTGGCTACGGCGCACCCAACTCACAGCCAGCAGAGAACGGCGCCAATGGCGGCGGGGGCGGATCAACGGGTGGCGCACCGGCAGCCGGTGGCACAGGCGTTTCGGGTCTAGGCAATAACGGCGGCGATTCCGGTACGACGACACTCGGTAGCGGCGGCGGCGGCGGCGCTGGTGGCGCTGGCGCGGTTGGCAGTTCAACATCCGGCGGCAACGGCGGCGCTGGCCTTTCATCGTCAATCACAGGATCAAGCGTCGGTCGCGCCGGTGGTGGTGCAGGCTCAGGTTCGACGGGCGTAGCCACAGGCACAGACGGCGGTGGCACTTCAGGCTCTATCAACGGCACCGCCAACACAGGCGGCGGTGGTGCTGGCGGTGGACAGTCGTTAGATGGTGGCGCTGGTGGTTCAGGCGTCGTTATCGTGAGAGTGAAGGTGTGACTATGACTTACCACAACGCACACGCGGCACGTATTGAGGACGGCATTGTCCGCGAGGTGATCGTCATTCCGTACTGCAACGATGACGACGCGGAGATAACGGCCTACTGCAACGGCATCGGCCTGCCGGGAACGTGGCTAGACACGAGTTACCTCGGCAGCAGGCGCGGCAAGTACGCCGGAGTGGGTGACCGATACGACTCGGCACTAGACGAGTTCGTGTCACCGCAAGCCGACGAGCCTGCCGATGAGTAACTGACCGTCACGTTCGTAGACAAATCAAACGCACCTGAGCATGTGCCGAAACTGCTCGCCTTCTTGGCTGTCAGCCAAGGTTGTGCATATTGACATAACGCGACCTGCTGCCGCGTTTGACGATTTCAACATAACGGAGTCCAAGTGGAGCCAGCAGAGATCATCGCCCTCACCGTTGGCATCATTGCCATCTTGTCAGGCGTCCTTGGCGGCGTGCTGTGGCTTATCAAAGCCCAACTGGCAATGTCTCGGGAGTTCAAGCCCAACGGTGGCAGCTCGACCCGCGACGCGATCAACCGCATAGAGGATGACGTGCGCCGCGTGGCCGAGAAGGTGGACGACCACATCGACTGGCACATGGATCAGAAGTAGCCCCAACCAACCCAAGCCCCCACAACCCGTGGGGGCTTTGTCATGCCCGACAACCCTGCGGAGGTAGATATGTGGGCACTGTCCTTTTGGAAGCAGACCGCCGAGCGGGCGATCAAGACAGCGGCCCAGGTGGCGCTGTCGTTCTTCGTCGTCGGCCAGACCGGCATCTTGGACGTGGACTGGCAGCAGTTCGCCTCCGTCACCGCCATCGCTGCCATTGCCTCGGTGCTGACCTCAATGGTGTCTAGCGGCGTGAACGATCCCGAGAACCCCAGCGCCGTGTGGGTGACCGATGATGAGGTTTGACGAGCACCTGGAGAAGGCGCTGGACAAGCGCCTGCCCGGCCAGGTGGTCTACATGAAGGGCTGGCGCAAGGTGCAGCGCATGGACTGGCCGCGCAAGGGCGCGCCCGTGGCGTTGATGGTGCACCACACTGCCGGCGCTGCGACCACCAGCCGCAACCCCAAGAACCCTGGCAACCAGAAGGGTGCCAACGACGGCATCATCAACTTTGTCCAAAACCATTTCAAGGTGCCCGCGTCCAACTTCGTGCTTGACCGCGACGGCACGGTTTACGTCTGCACTGCCTTCCCGTGCTGGCACGCGGGCCGTGGATCATTCAAGGGCGTCAAGCGCTACAGCCGCCTACGCATCCCCGACGACATGGGCAACGACTACATGCTCGGCGTTGAGGTGGTCAGCAAGGGACACCGCCGCGACTTCACCCAGGCGCAGAAGGAATCGCTAGGCAAGCTCGCCAACGCCTGCCGCGAG
>Ga0222718_10003052_pt1 | contig 14559 bp, 15 predicted proteins | sample C33_27DmetaG_FD_165045 | JGI IMG/M metagenome (GOLD analysis project Ga0222718, IMG submission 165045) | Estuarine water microbial communities from San Francisco Bay, California, United States - C33_27D | ecosystem: Environmental > Aquatic > Marine > Unclassified | place: USA: California... | reverse complement strand
CACTTATTATTCCTGATGATGCAATAGTTATAAACAATGAAAATAAAAGTATTGATGAGGTAATTAAAATTATTAAAGAGAATTTAAAGCTTCAGTAGCAGTCCATCTTTTATCATTATTAATTCCATGTTCTGACTTTGGATTATTATTAGAAATATTCAAAATACTCAAAAATTCTGAAATATTTTTAATATTGGATCTTAGCTGCTGGGGTAGTGGAAAATATTCGTCTTCTTCTTTTAATCTAAATTGCTCTAGATTAAGAGGGTTTATATTATCTATAATTTCGTAAACTAGATGATCTGGTGCAGACGCCCCAGCTGTGATTGCAACATTACCATTCAAATTTAGATTTTCTATATCGTTAACATTGTCCACGCGATAGGCCTCAACACCTTGGTTATTCACCATACTAACTAATGCTTTTGTGTTACTTGAATTTTCTGAACCCACAACAAGAACAGTATTAACTTCTGGAAGAATTTCTAATATCGCTTCCTGTCTATTGGTGGTTGCATAACATAAATCACTCTTCCTAGGCATTTTTAAATCATTAAATCTCTCTTGAGAGTATTTCATAATTGGTTCCCACTCTGATAAAGCTAAAGTAGTCTGTGCAAGTAGAGCAACATCATTTCCGATTTCTAATGCCTTAACATCTTCAATACTCTCAACTAAATGCATGTTGTCAGGTGAAACACCAATTGCACCTTTTGCTTCATCATGATTTTTATGACCAACATAAATAATTTGTGTATTTTCTTTACTAAATTTTTTGGCTTCATGATGAACTTTTGTAACTAATGGACATACAGAATTAATAGTTAATGAAGATATATTATTAAACTGAAGTTCAATTTCAGGAGCAGTTCCATGTGCAGATAGCATAACAATTGCTCCTTCAGGGATTTCATTAGGGTCTTCTACAAAAACCACATTGTTTTTTTCAAACTCTTCTACTATCCATTTATTGTGTACTATTTCGTGATAGCAATAGATTGTTTCATCATAAATTTTTAATAACCAGTGTAAAGCCTTTATAGCCATTTCTACACCAGCACAGAAACCTCTAGGAGTAACTAAATATAGTTTGTTTACCATATAAATAGAATAGCTATATTTATAATATGACTAAAAATAAAATCCCAGAGGTTTTAATACTTGGATTACCTAATGCTGGTAAATCAACATTAGTAAATGCTTTATCTAAAAGAAAAACATCTATTATTGGTTCTACACCAAATACAACAAGAGATAAAGTAACTACAACTTTAGAGTTTGAAGATGAAAAAAAGTTATTAATTTCAGACTTACCTGGTTTTTTAGAAGACCCAGATGATATTAACATTAAATTTCAAGATAATATTTTAAGATACATAAACAAAGCAGAACATGTATTGTTTTTGATAGATGTACAATCAAAAAATTATTCTGGCTTGGATTCTATTTTTAAATTAATAAACAATAATAATCTTCAAAATAAAACTACAACAGTATTTAACAAGGCAGAAAATTTTGAAATTGAAAATTTAGACAAGAGAATGTACAAATATATATTCAATACTGAATTATTTATCTCTGCATATCACAAAAAAGGGTTAGACGTATTAGAAAACCTTCTTAAAAAACTTTCGAAGAAAAGTTCTAATGAGAATGATAAGAAATCTTCAATAGTGATTGTTGGTCGTCCCAATGCTGGAAAATCAACTTTGTTTAATGCTCTTTTAAATAGTAACAGATCGACCGTTTCAAATGTACCAGGCACAACTAGGGATAAAATTAACGAAGATATAAATTTAAATACTGTGTCATATCAAATTACTGATACAGCTGGGATTCCAAGAAAAAAACAAAAGAATCAAATTGATATGTACTCGTCGACTGTAGCTATAAGATCTCTTGAAAATGCAACTTTAGCATTAATTGTTATAGATAGTGAAGTTGGTCTTTCCTTTGAAGACAAAAGAATATTAAAAGAAGCAATAGAACAAAATGTAACTCCTTTAGTTGTTTTCAATAAATGGGATAAATTAGATACTTATGAAAAGGAAGAAATAAATAAAAATATTAAAAATGAGTTAAAGCAATACCAGTGGGTAAATGTATTACGTATTTCTGCCTTAAACAAAAAAAATATTACACAAATTAGTAAGAGTATTAAAGACGTAGAAGATCAATTACATACAAGAATTGGCACTTCAGAGTTAAACATTAAATTTAGAGAATTGTGGATAAAAAATCCGCCACATCCTTTTAGAGGTAAAAGAGCAAAACTTAAATATGTGACTCAATATTCATCTTATCCTCCTGAATTTTCCTTCAATCTAAGTTCTAGAATTCCAAAGAACTATCAGATGTTTATAGAAAACAATATTAGACAAAATTTCAATATGGAAAATATATGTTTTAAAGTAAAAATAAATGCATAGTTTTGGATTTAAATTATTAGTTTTTGTTGCGGGTTTTTACATTGCCATAAGGATATTTCAAGCTTTGTATTACTTAATTAGTTAATAATTTAATTCAAACAATTTATAAAATAATTTCAATTATGCATTGAATTAACAGATAAATTTTCTAATATTAGTACATCCACATTTATGTGGAATTTTTGTATACAAAAAGGAGAGAAATTGAGTAATTTCAGAGGATCCAAAACTTGGCGTCTTATATTACTTTTCTCAGTTTTTGCTATGGTAGTAGTCGCATGCGGCGGTGATACAGTAGAAGAGGTTGTTGAAGAAACACCTGAAACTACTGAAGCACCTGCAACTACAGCAGCAGCAACTGAGGCAGCTCCATCAGGACCTGATGGTGTTTATAAGGTAGCTATTTTTTCTGATCCACAAACAAATAATTACTGGCCTTCTTTAGATACTGAAAGTGACGTCTGGACAGGTTACGTTATGTCTGGTCAAGCAGTTAGCTTATTATCACTTTCTATTCCTAACTATCAACTAGTTGTTGGCATGGCTGAAGAATTAGTTGAGTCAAACACAGACAATGGTGACGGAACATTTACATATAATGTTCCAGTTAGAGAAGGGTATACATGGAGTGATGGCAACCCAATTACAGCTCATGATTGGGTATTTACTTGGAATACTGTCAAAGACCTTGGTTTAGGCAGTAACTGGTTGTTTTACTATCCATCAACATGTACTAAAGATGATCCAGAAAATGAAGGGGAAACACTACCACAGAACTGTGTTGTAGATATTGTTGCAACTGATGATTATACAGTTAGCATTACCTTCAATTATGATCCAGGGCTATCAACTTGGCAGTATGGTACTGCACAAGCACCAGCCCTAAGCAAAGCTTATTGGGAGCAATATGCAACAGATATAGAAACACTCTATGCTCATGATGCAATAAATGCACCCGTAGCAAGTGCTTTTCAATATGACAAGCTTGAAACAGGCGCATTCTATACATGGAAGTATGATCCAAATACTATGTGGTACGGAGGAACAACTACCATTTATGATGCTGGTGGTACAAGCTTTGAATGGGATAATGGTAAAGCACCTGCGTATAGCGGAAGTTTTGGTAATACATCAGGGGATTCATTTTCATATGAATCTGGCCCATTTGTAGGAACTGTAGAGTACACACTTTATAGTGATCAAGACGCTGCTTACTTAGCTTTTCAAAATAGCGAAGTAGATTTCGTTCTTAACCCATTAGGAGTAAAGAGAAGTCTCTTTAACACATTAGCTACAGTACCTGGTGTTGAAATAGTTCAAAACATGCCTTTAGGTATGAGATATTTTGCTCACAACACAAGGTTATTCCCAGGAAGCGATAAAGCATTTAGAAATGCAGTTGCATGTATTGTAGATAGAGACTTCATCATCAATAGTGTTCTTCAAGGAACAGTAGAAAGAATGGACGGAACTATTTCAAGTGCACTTACTGCATGGGCACCGGAACTTTCAGGTACCTTATTAGATTGTCAAGATCTTGACTCTGTTGGAAAATTCAACAAAGCGATCTCAATCTTACAAGAAGGCGGTTGGACAGCTGATAACTGGGGAGAACACCCTGGTAATGATACAAGAGCTATTCCACCAACTGGACTTAAAGGTCCAAATGGTGAAGTTCCACCATCAGATATGTTGATATACGCACCGGGTCCAGGTTATGATCCATTGAGAAATACATTCTCATTGTTCATTGCAGACTACATTAGACAATTAGGTTTTGATGTTACTGCAAGACCAACAGGATTCAGCGTTATTGTTGATATCTTATATGCAGATTGTGCTGAACAAGATTGGAATTTTTACATGTTGGGATGGAGTGTAGGAATATACCCTAACTCAGCTGTTTCATTCTTCCATTCGAAAAATGATTCATGCCCTCCAGAGGGACCGGGAGGATTAAACTTCCCTGGTTACAATAATCCTGAGTTCGACGCTGTAGCTGATAAATTCGAAACTGCTAAAACAGTTGAAGAAGCAATTGGCTATTCGAACCAGATGGAAGCAATATTATTTGATGATTTACCATATTTAGTATTGTTTAATCCACCTGTGCTTGAAGTGTACCGCGACTCTGTAGAGTTTCCATTTACTGATGTAATTGGAGGTCTAGTAGATGCTTGTGGATCATGTTCAGGAATTATTAAACAAAATTAATAATTAATAAAAATTTAAATGGCGGGTATTATATACCCGCCATTTATTAAAATTAAGGTGTTATGACCAGATATATTGTTAGACGAATTTACCAACTTATCATTGTTTTTTTTCTATTTCTTGTAACTTCGTATGTACTTTTTGATGCTATTCCAGGTAACGCTTTTCAGACTTTACTTTTAAATCCAAACCTTCCACCTGAAGCTTACCAAAGAGTTACAGAATTGTTTGGTTTGAACCAACCTTTACATGAAAGAGTAATACTTTATATTCAAAACTTTTTTAAGGGAGATTTTGGTTATTCTTATACACGTTATCCAAAAACACCAATTGAATTAATAGCCGAAAGACTTCCTAGAACACTGATGTTATTTGCAATGGTAAATGTAGTTTCATTTTATACTGGTTTTCTAATTGGAAAAATTTTAGCTTGGAGAAGAGGATCTAAATCTGAAACTTGGATTACTGTAACTTCAGTTTTCTCTTACACAGTATTTTATCCATGGTTTGCTTTAATGATGTTATGGGTATTTGGCTATAAGCTTGATTGGCTACCAATTGGTAAGTTTTTATACCCTGAAACATGGTATGAATCTCCGTACACATCTGATGAAATATTTATTTCTCTTATTAAATTTGTAGCTCTTTTCTCAATTGTTCAAATTTTATTTTTTATATTTTCAAGAAACATTGAATCAATATCAAAAAGACGTAATACCCGTTTAGCTAGTTTTATATCTTTGATTTTATTAAGTATTTTATATTGGAATAGTGGAGACTTTGTTAACCAGAAAGTTTACGCATTTGATATAGCTTATCATATGATTCTTCCAGTTTTTACAGTTACTGTTGTTGCATTTGCTGGGACCGCTTTGTTAACAAGAACTACAATGATGGAAGTTATGAAAGATGATTTTATTTTAACAGCTAGGGCAAAGGGAATTTCACAAAAAAGAATTAGAGATAGACACGCTGCTAGAAATGCTCTACTTCCAGTTGTAACTTCTTTCATATTTACTATTGTCACAATTATTGATGGATCGGTTTTAACGGAAACAATATTTTCTTGGCCAGGTATGGGACAGCTTATATTAGATTCTGTATTACAAGAAGATATACCAGTAGCAATGGCTTCATTTTCATTTATTGGTATTTTTGCATTGATTGCTCATTTTTTAGCTGACATATCATATGCATATTTAGACCCAAGAATAAGAATACAGTCTCAAGGATAGTTATGGAAAACGACAAAAATATTCCAAGTAGTATAAGAAAAGCATCTATTAAAAAAAATTGGGCGATGTTTAAACAAAGTAAATTAGGAATGATTGGTCTATACATTGTTGCTTTTTTTCTATTCTTATCTCTGCTGCAACCCTTTTTATTTATTACTGGAATTTGGAATTTAGGAACTTATGATCCTGTAGTTGGTTACTCTGAGCAATTCCAGGATTTCTTAGTTGTTGATTGCCCTAAAGAATATCCTACTGAAAAATATCAAAGCAGAACCGACTGTCCAGCTAGAAATGAAATAAATATTAAAACCTTATTTTATTCTGATGCGAAAGTAGGCGATACTATTAATCAAAACTTGCAGCCAGCTCCACCTTCTAGAAAACATATTCTAGGTACGGATCCTCTTGGGAGAGATATTTTCTCTCAGATTATGGAAGGTAGTCAGGTAGCTTTTGTTTTAGGTTTATTAAGCGCTACTTTGGGTGTTGGTATATCTACAATATTAGGTACCATTGCTGCTTTCTATGGTGGAAGAGTAGACGCATATTTAATGCGACAATCAGATTTAATTCTTATGCTTCCAACACTTCCTTTATTATTTATAATTTCAGCATTTTCAGAACTACAAGTATGGCATTTAGCTGTTGTATTAGGCACGATTGGAGGTTTAGGAGGTTCAGTAATAACTATAAAATCCCAAGCATTACAGGTGAAAGTTAAACCTTTTGTAGATTCAGCGAGAATAACTGGTGGTACTAAAATGAATATTCTATTTTCACACGTTCTTCCAAACGTAGCTCCACTTGCACTTTTATTTATGGTATTTAGCGTTACAGGTGCAATAGCTTCTGAATCAGTTCTTTCTTTTCTTGGACTATTAAATATTGACATGAGTTGGGGTCTAATGATCTATTTAGCTCAAGTAGAGGGTTACATATTTTCTGGCATGAAGTTTTGGTGGCTAATCTTGCCAGCTGGATTATCTGTAACTTTTTTAGCTGGTGGTTTTTATTTAGTAGGTAGGGGATTAGATGAAGTCTTCAACCCTAGGTTAAGGGATAGATAGATGAATATTCTTGAAGTAAAAAATCTTGATATGAGTTATAAAACACTCGATGGTGAAGTAGAAGCAGTTAAAGATGTTTCTTTTACAGTAAAAGAGGGCGAATCTTTTGGAATTGTAGGTGAGTCAGGCTGTGGAAAAACTTCTGTCGCTATGTCTTTGTTACAACTACAAGCTGATAATGGAAAGATTACAAACGGAGAAATTATATTTGATGGAAAAAATATTGTAGGTTTAAGTGAAAATCAACTACGAAAAGTTCGCTGGAATGGTATTAGTATTGTTTTTCAGGGAGCAATGAACTCATGGAACCCTGTAGTTAAAATTGGTGAACAAATACGTGAAGCTATTAGAGAGCACTATCCTGATAAAACTAAAGAGGAAAATACAAATAAAATATTAGAACTTTTTGACATTGTTGGCTTAGATTCATCAGTTATTGATAGGTTTCCACATGAATTATCAGGTGGAATGAAGCAAAGAGCTGTTATCGCTTTAGCATTATCTTGTGATCCAAAATTAATCATTGCTGATGAACCAACCACGGCTTTAGATGTGGTTATTCAAGATCAAATTCTCAATGAAATTAGAAAAGTACAGGATGTACTTGGTCTGAGTCTTATTTATATCTCTCATGATATTGCAGTTATTGCAGAGATGACAGATAATATGGCCGTTATGTATGCAGGTAGAATAGTTGAGCGTGGACCAACAAAAGAGATATTTGCTAATCCAAGACATTCATACACTAAATCTTTATTAGAATCAACACCTTCTGTAGTCGGTGATAAAGTGAAATTAAAGTCTTTAGAAGGAGAACCTCCAAGTTTAATAAATAAAGAACCGGGGTGTTCTTTTGCTCCTAGATGTCCCTACAGAGAAGAATCATGTGATCCGTCACTAGATATGGAACTTGTAGAAATTGGATCAGATCACTATGTAGATATATGTAGCGTAGGTAAAAAATAATGGATGAGAATTTATTAGAAGTAAGAAATCTTGAAAAGTATTTTGAAGTATCAGGAGGACTATTTTCAAGAAATAAATCAGTTGTAAAAGCAGTTGATGGTATAAGTTTTGATATCCCATTTGGTTCAAGTTTGGGATTAGTTGGTCAAAGTGGTTGCGGTAAGACAACTACAGCTAGGGCCTTAAGTTTGCTTGATCCAAAAACTAGTGGAGATATTAATTTTTACAATGAAGAAACTTCATCGATGCAAAGTATAGACGAGCTTGAAGGTGAAGAATTAAAGAAATTTAGAAGAAATATACAAATGATATTTCAAGATCCCTATGAATCATTAAATCCAAGGTGGAATATAAAAGATATAATTTTAGAACCTTTAAATATTCACAATATTGGAGATCTAAAAGATAGGGAAGAAGCTGTTTATGAGATACTAAAGACTGTTGGCTTAACTCCACCTGAAAATTACATGCCAAGATACCCACACGAATTATCTGGAGGGCAAAGACAAAGAGTATCTATAGCTAGAACTTTGATTATGAAACCTAAATTTGTAGTATGTGATGAACCTACTTCAATGCTAGATGTCTCAATACGTATATCTATCATGGATTTAATGCTTAATCTTGCTAAGGATTTAGAAGTATCTTATCTTTACATAACTCATGATTTAGCTGTTGCAAGGTATATGTGTGACAGAATAGCAGTAATGTTTAATGGTAAAATAGTCGAAATTGCAGAAACTGAAGAATTACTAAGCAATCCAATACATCCTTATACTAAACGTCTTATATCATCTATACCAATACCTGACCCTTCCTACAAAAGAGAAAGATATGAATTAGATTTTACAGAATTAGATTCAATTATTAAAAGTAATTCAAACAATGATCCTATGGTAGAAGTGAAAGATAATCATTTTGTTGCTACCCACGATATAAAAGGTATTCTTTGAACCTAAGGGATATTTTTCTAATACCTAATTTAATCACCTTATTAAGATTTTTTTCAGCTTTATTTCTATTCTACAATTACACGCCAAACAATTTTAACCCATTTACCCTTATTGTAATTATTGCATTGATAGGTCTTTCAGATTCTATAGATGGTATTCTTGCACGAAGATATAACCTAGTCTCTAAATTAGGTATAATTCTTGATCCTTTGACCGATAGGATTGTATTTATAATTTTATTAATATGGTTATCACCTCTGATTTCACTAAATCTAATTTATGCTGTATTAATTAGAGAATCCTTAGTTCTTATTGGTTCAATATACGTTTTAATTACTGGATCAAAAATAAATGTATCTCAAAAAGGAAAGTTTGGAACGGTTGCTTTATTTGTTTTAATATGTTTATTTGTATTAAATACATCAATATCCGTGCCATTTTTAGAACAATTAGCTTTAGTTGTTATTATTTTTTACTTTTATGTTGCAATTGAATATTTGTACAACTTAATATATAAGAGTGGATAACGAAACAATACCTTTAGATTCTTCAGGCAGCTCTTCTGAAGAGCCTTTATATATACTATCTTTATTGAACAACGAGTTAATGTCCTCTTCATGGAAATTAAGTAATAAAGATTACAAAATTGGAAGATCATCAGATAACAATATTATATTAGACGACATTACTGTATCAAGAAATCATGCTTTCCTTTCAGTTAATAATGAAAATATAAAAATCACAGATAACAACTCCACTAATGGAATTTATATAAATAATGTAATTAAAAGTGATTCCGAACTTAAATCTGGTGACAAGATACAAATAGGTAAATATTTATTACTCCTTACAGAGGTAATCCAGTGAATATTGGTGAAGTTGTTAAAGCTTTGCAAGTAAAATATCCATCTGCTTCAATATCAAGAATTAGATTTTTAGAAAAAGAGGGTTTAATTAATATTAAAAGATCCTCAGGGGGTACAAGAAAATTTACAAATAAAGATATTGAAAAAATTTCAAAAATCATAGATTTACAAGAAAACGAATTTTATAGCTTAAAAGCAATCAAAAATAATCCATCATTGCTAAAAAGTACTAAAACAAAAACTATTAAAATTGACGACTACTCAATTAGGGATATGCTTAAACAATCAGGATTATCTAACACTCAGTTTGAAGATTTAGTAACTTTTGGATTCGAAGAGAATAAAGTAATTTTTAACAATGAAGACTTAAATAGAATGAAAGCATGGTCGTACTTTTATTCCTTAGGTTTAGAACCTAAAAATTTTTCAGTATTGAAATCTATAAATGAACGTTCAACAGATTTTATTGAGTTCATCAAAAGTTTATTACCAGATGGTAAAGAAGATGAACATACTTTAATAATTGAAAACTATACCAGTCTTATCAGGGGTTATTTATTAAAAGATATCTCTTAATTTTCATTGTTTTAATATTTATAACTTCAAATTCATATGCATATGAACTTGATGAAGAAGTTTTAACTACTGAGTTTTATTTATCATATGACTTAGACAAAAAAACTATATTGTATAAAAAAAATATAAATGAGCCAATATCGCCAGCATCTATTACTAAATTAATGACAGCATTAATTCTTTATGAAAATAATGTATTGAATGAATTAATATCTATAAATTATCCTGATTCTTACAATTTTGAGGGTAAAGTTGCGTATTTAACCGCAGGAGAAAAGGTATCTGTTGAGCAATTACTCGAATTCTTATTAATTTATTCTGCAAATGACTCTGCATATGCAACAGCAATGCACATATCAAATTCTATTGATGAATTTGTTAAATTAATGAATACAAGAGCAAAAAAGTTAAATATGGTTAATACTAACTTTCAAAATCCTGATGGACTTGATCAAGAAAATCACTATACAACAATTAATGACTTGCTAATTTTGTCAGAATATATTTTAAGAAATACAAAACTTATCGATATTACAAATAAATCAAATTTTTATTATGAGCAAAATGGTGAAGTAAAAAAATATGAAAATACCAATTTAATATTAAAAAATGGTTTTCAAGGCTTGAAGACAGGATGGACATCTAAAGCTGGTTTAACATTTATCGGCTACAACCAAGAAAATAATAGAAATATTTTAACAATTGTTAATAGATCAATTGTTGATAATAACAAAGAAAATCATTTTGAAGACACTTTATTTCTTTATAAGGAATCATTAGCAAATTTTCAAGATTATTTGTTGTTAAATAAATCTGAATATGTATACAAGATTATTAATTCTTCTGGTTCTATATTCCAATCATATAATTACGATATTTTTAAATTTGGAAATATTAATACTGCAAAAAATTTAAATCTTAAATTTATTGATAGATCAGAATTATTATTTGGAAGTAATTTTGATGATGAGTCTATAAATATTAATATATTTAAATCAGAAAATAGTGTTAATTACAATTTTTTAATGTCAAATGTAATATCTAAATTACTCTCTTCTAGCTAGAAATAATTTCTATAAATATTAATCTTTTTTTATGAACAATAATGTAATTGTTGAAGTATCAAGAATAAGACTAGAAGAAGATTCTGAAACACCTATCATGCTTCTTCATAAACCTGAAACTTCTAGATTTCTCCCTATTTGGATAGGAACTATTGAGGCTGTTTCGATTGCATACGCACAAGAAGGTTACCTCCACCCAAGGCCTCAGACACATGACTTGCTTATCGATATTATTGAATCTTTAAATGCCTCTATCTCAGAAGTTTGCATTACAGACATTAAAGATAAAACTTATTTTGCAGAAATTACATTAACCACAATTGAAGGCAGTGTTACTTTGTCTTCAAGGCCTAGTGACGCAATTGCATTAGCTATTAGATCAAATTCGAAGATAACTGTTAACACTGACTTATTTAATCAAAATTCAATCATTTTAATTGAGGATAATAATCAGGAAATTAAAGAATTCATTGAATTTATTGATGATATTTCACCTGATGATTTTGTCTAAATCCTTGAATAACTGATTTAATCTAGTAGATTAAAACTATGCAACAGGGTTACACAGGACCAGAAGTTTGTAAAATAACTGGTATATCTTATAGGCAATTAGATCATTGGACTTCGACAGGTCTTATTAATGCATCTATTAGAAATATTAAAGGCTCTGGATTTCACAGACTATATTCATTTAATGACATTGTCTTAGTAAAACTTGTTAATAAGTTGCGTGACGCAGGTATAAGTTTACAAAAAATTAGAGTAGCTTTAGAAAATGTTTCTAAATTGCTTGGTAAAAAGAAAAATGTCATAGATGTATCTATATTTTCTGATGGAACCTCAATTTATGTATTGACTGAAAATGACCAAATGGTCGATTTACTTAAAAAAGGTCAGGCAGTTTTTGGTATTTCACTAGGGCCAGTTCACACCGAAACGGAAGCAGAAATATTTTCTTTATTCCCAGAAAAAATTTCTGTACAAAATAGATGAGCTTTGCGCACTATTCTGAAAAAATATTTTCTGAACATTTAGATTTATTTAACATCCAATGGATATATGAACCTACTAGCTTTCCTTTAAAGTGGGGTAGTGGGTCAATTAAGATGATGTTTACACCAGATTTTTACTTACCTGAACTTGATGTTTATGTCGAAATAACAACCATGAATCAGAATTTAATTACAAAAAAACAAAAAAAGTTGAAATTAGCTAAAAAATTATATCCAAATAGAAATTTTAAATTAATTAATGAATCTCAATTTTATAACTTTCTCAATAGTGACAATGAAGTGCTAATTAAGAAAGCTATCGCTAGTTGAGTATTTAAGTAGGGAAGTAGGGTCTTCAATTCCCGCTGCTTTAGCTATATTCAATTCATTATCAATACTTGTATTACTCATTAATCTATTATCTGTGTTCAGCGATATATTAAATCCTAAATTATGCAATCTTGATATAGGATGATCTTGAGGATTTTCATACATATTAGTATGTAGATTAGAGGTTATACATACTTCTAATGGTATATTATTTTGCAATATATAATCCGCAGTAGGTCCCAATTTATTATCATCACTAATATCTTCTATAATTCTCACACCATGCCCTATTCTTTTTGCTCCGTTATCAAGGGCTTCTTGAATTGAGTGTACTCCGTCACCTTCACCTGCATGTATTGTTATATTAATTCCCTCATTTTTAACTTTTAAAAAACTATCTCTATATATTGAAGGTAAATAATTTAATTCAGGTCCTGCAATATCAAAACCAATAATTAATTCTTTGTATTCAATAGCCAATTCAGCAACAGCTTTAACGTTATCTGGATCATGACGCATACCACAGAGAATTAAGCCAGAGACTATGCCAAATTCGTTTTCAGCCTGTTTAAAACCCGAATTAATCGCTGTTAGGACATCTTTAGGGGATAAGTCGTCATTTACTGAATAAAAGGGAGCATATCTTGATTCATAAAAATTAATTTCATTTTGATACATGTCAACAGCTGCTTCATAAGCTATTTGTTCTAAATTACTGTAAGATTGCATCAATGTAATTGTATGAGTAAAGGCTTCTAAGTAATCTTCAAGAGAAGTTGAAGAGGATCTGTCAAAAAAATTTGCAACATCGTCGATTTCATTAATAGGTTTATAATTTATATGTTTCGCTATTTCTTTAGCGGTAGAAGGCCTTAAACCACCATCTAAATGATCATGTAATACTTGTTTATACATAACGCAACATAATATATATTATAGGACATATGTCAGAAATTGTATATTTCATCAAGTACACTCTCCTTATGTGTTAATGGTAGCCAATGATCTGCATTAGGAATCTCTTTTACACTTATATCTGTACCGGAAGATTGTAATCTTTCTTTCATTTTCCTATTAAGTTTTACTGCTGCATCATTTTCACCAAATAAAAACGATACTCTCGTGTTTACATTCTTGCGCCACTTACTAGCTAAAGATATATTTAGATCTATATTTGAATACCATGATATTGGCTGAATTAATCCTTTTTTAAAGTGTGTAGCTAATTCTTCAATATTTATATCATGCACCTTAGTTGGTGAATTATATGAATTGAATAAATTATTTAATGATAAATCTAATAGTTCTCTATCTAAATTAGGTGTTACTCGGTATGCAGATCTAAAGAACAAATCTAGATTTTTAGATATTGCAATATTTGAAGAATAGGGTTCTTGAAAGCTAGTTATATAGTGATCCCCTTTTTTGAATATTAATTTTTTATATATTTCTGAAGGTGGAAACTCTGTACCACCTGATATGGATATCATTTTTTTGATATCAACGTATCCTCTTAAGACAATCGCCCACGCTACAATAGAACCCCAATCATGTCCTACAATAATTAAATTTCTATTTAAATTTAATACATCAATTAAGTATTCAATATCTTTGGATAAGAATTCGATATTAAAGTCGGTTTTTTTTGCATTTTCAAGCGATGATAATGGATAACCTCTTTGTTCAACAACTGTCACTCTATAGTTACGCAATAAATCATTTTTAATATTATTCCAAAAGAACATATTTGAAGGAAAGCCATGCAACAAAAGAACATCACTCCCCTCACCTTCAGATGTATAAGATAATTTAAAACCATCTAATTGAAGTTCTTTAATCATATTATTTTATTTTTCCTCAAGATAAC
>Ga0222718_10003048_pt1 | contig 14582 bp, 15 predicted proteins | sample C33_27DmetaG_FD_165045 | JGI IMG/M metagenome (GOLD analysis project Ga0222718, IMG submission 165045) | Estuarine water microbial communities from San Francisco Bay, California, United States - C33_27D | ecosystem: Environmental > Aquatic > Marine > Unclassified | place: USA: California... | reverse complement strand
TTAATTAAAAAATTATGCCTTCATTTGATGTAATCAGTAAAGTTAACTATCAAGAGTTTGATAATGCTCTAGCTAATTGCTTAAGAGAAATTAGTAATCGATATGATTTTAAAGGGCTCAATATATCAATTGAAAGAAAAGACAAAACCATCACAACAATAGCTACTGATGAATTAAAACTTAAACAGGTAAATGAACTTTTAGAAACACATCTTATAAGAAGAAAAGTTGATCCACGTGTTTTAAGTATCAAAAAATCGGAAGGTGCTTCAGGTGGTACCATTCGACAAGTTAGTGAGTTAAAAGAAGGAATAAGCCAAGAAAATGCAAAAAAGATTATTGGGGATATAAAAAAACTCAAACTTAAAATTCAAATAAAAATTCAAGGAGAAGAATTACGTGTAGATGGAAAAAAACGAGATGATCTACAAGATGCGATAGCTGCAATCAAGGCAATTGATATTGGTCTTCCTGTTGAATTTATAAACTTCAGAGATTAATTAATAATTCATACAATAACTAGCTTACCACATCTTTTCTTAAAAAAACTCTAAAACAAATATTTAACTTCGACTGTTATTATTTTTAGAATGCTCGTATGACTCATTAAATCCAAAAGAACTTTCAATTATATATAATGGTCTTTTTTTAGCATCTTTGAAAATTGATCCAATATATACTGATAATATTCCCAATATAAGACTATTGATACTTCCAAAAAACAACATAGCAACAAACAATGAGGTTGTGCTTATATTTGTTTCGCCCATAAAAAAAAGTATGATTGTTCTTATCATTATTATGAAACAAGCAATGAAGGAGACTAATCCAAAAATTAGTGCAAACCTTAATGGTGCATCCGTAAAAGGTGTAAAAGATATTTCAAAAAAATTATATATAATCCCAAGTCCTAGAGGGTGTTTTGTTTCCCCTTTCCTTCTTGGTTTCCTCTCATAAAAAATTTGTTTTCTTTTGAATCCAATCCAGTCAACAACAAACCTGAAAAATGGATAAACTTCACTAAATTTCTTATATTCATCAATTACTCTTCTTGAAATTAACCTAAAGTCACCCGAATCTTTTTCTATTGGTATATTTGTAAATTTTTTTAAAATTTTATAACCGACAGAGGAAATAACTTTTTTAATCATTGGCTCTCCTTGTCTTTTCGTTCTTGTTGTAAAAACAACATCATAACCTTCTGTACGCCAACATTTTACCATTTCTGCAATTAAAGAAGGTGGATCTTGTAGGTCTATATCTAAATTTATCAATGCATCACCTGAAGATAACTGGATACCTGCCATAATAGACTCCATTGGGCCAAATCTTCTTGAAAGATTAATAATCTTAATTTTATCATTTTTTTCTCTTTCAATCAGCAATCTTTGTAATGATTTATCTTTTGAACAATCATTTATAAATATAATTTCATAATCTAATTCTGGAATTTTTTTAAGTTCTTCACTTGTCTCTTTGATGAAGGTCTCAATATTTTCTTCTTCATTATAAAAAGATACAATAATTGAAATTTTTTTATTCATATTATTATTTTACTAACCTTATTAATTGTGGATTTGTAGGATGTTTAAATCCACCTTTATTATAAACTTTATCTTTAAAACTATCTGGAAAATGAAAATATGTTTTTTTTCCAATTTGAATAAAATCATTCTTCGAAACAGTTTCATTATCTCTAATTTTTTTTACATTATAATTATTTATCGAGGTTCTTTTAAAAGATTTAAGTTTTTTCATTTTTAAATCAAAACCAGTATCGATAGAAACACGTATACCGGCGTTCTTTTTTCTAAATGATTGATGAATTATTGTTGCATCAGCAATTATCATATGTCCTTTTTTTGGTGTATATTTAATTATTTTAAATTGTTTTGAAAATCTTTTACCATCAATAGACTTATTAAGAGGTTTTAGCCAACTTTCATCAAAAAATTTTGGAGGTTCAGCATATCTAATATTATTTTTTGCAATATCTCCTAGTAAAAATATGTGTATAGCGCACCAGTTAGGATTAGCACCAGTCCAGGTATCAGAATGCATTAACTCAGTTGGGTGTTTTCTTAGCATATTTTTTTTTTTTAAATTTGGTAATTTCAATCTTAAATTTGGTGGAAAATGAAATTTTTCTATAGATTTTTCTAAATTTAAAAATTTAAGTAATTGAACGTAACTTTTTAGAAGGTTATTAAATTCTAAAGAACTTTCTATTTTGGGAACTATTATTCCGTTAGGTGTTAAATTTTTTAATTTATCATGTTTTGATAAAATTTTTTTTATTAAATTCTTCTCTGTTACTACAGTTTCATTATCATTAAAACACCTTGATATGTAATTTATAGTAGCATTTTTTAAGTTATAAAATAAGTTATCTGGAATTTTAACTTCATACATTAAATCATTTATTTTTTTTGCTTTAAATTTTTTACTTAAATTTTTTAAATAATATTTTCTTATTTTTAAAGACATTGAAAATTTTAATATAACTTAATTTTTTTATATTGACCAATCATGAGTTTCATTTTTATCAATATCTTTACGTAGCTCAATGATGATTTCATTATTATATATGGTTAAGTTATACATATTTGACTGATATATTTTTTTTTCATTTTCAAGGTCTATATCAAATATAGGATCAAACCTTCTATTATGAATATTACATCTAACTTTACATCCCGACTCTTTAAAGTCTTTATTTGTAAATTTTATACCAACCTTATTATTTATTCCTAAATAGCCGCCTTCATGGGGACATATCAAGGGGAAAACTTTAACCACATTTTTATCTTTAAATATTTGAAAACTTAATATTTTGAAATCATCAAATATTGTTATTTCACTTTCTTTTAAGTTATCCAAACTTACTTGGATTTTATCGTTAATCTTTTCACCTAAGTCTTTGTAATTAAAAAAACAATTCTGTTTTTTTATGTTTAAAGTATCTTCGTATGTGAAGTTAGAAATATCATCTTTATTAAAAGAAAATCCTTTTTCTCTTAATTTAGCTCTCCTATTTAAATATGGATAGTCATCATTTTTATAATCATCAAAACTTTTTAAAAACATTTTTTTAAAAAAAGGAGTAAAAATATTGAGTAAAAATTTATTTTTTGAACCTATATAATAAGTAATTTTTGACCTACATCCCTTATTAGGTATATCTATTTCTTCATTTAATTTTAAGAACTGAAAAATAAAAAAACTGAATGTTTCTAAAACTCTATTTTCACCATCATCCTTCATCAATGTGAGTATCGGAAATGTCATTTTGAAAAATTTAAAATATCTTATGAATGAAACTACCTCACCATAATACACACCTTCATTACCATAACCTCCTGCTAAGTTTTTATGAAGATGATTAAAATGCGGAATATCTCTATGATTAAAAAGGGCATCATTAGATTTGTATTTACCCTCTATTGAAAAATTAAAAGTGTTGTATTTAAAGCCAATAGCCTCGCCTTTGTTTATTATCTGTTCTGTGGTAAATGATTGCATTTAAAAACTATTTAAAATTTAATGTATAATCTAATTATAAAGTTCGTTTATAAAATTCTTGATCATTATAAACATCAAAAACATTTGCAATTTGTGGAGAGAAGTGCTCACCTAATGGCGTTAAAGTGATATTGTTTTCATTAATTCTTATAAGCTCGTCTTTTTCAAAACTTTTCAAGTTGTCTAATTCTTTTGAAAAATAATTTTTAAAATTTTTAGAATATTTTTTACTAAAAAAATCAAATTCAATGTTAAAAAAAGTTCTTATATGTCTAATTACTTCTCGTCTGATTACGTCATCTTCTTTTAATCTTAAACCTCTATAAATTGGAAATTTACCTTCATCTAAAGATTTTCTGTACAAAGGTTGTTCGTAATAATTTTGGAAATAAAACTGGTTGTTTAATACTCCATGCGCAGAACTACCAACAGCTATAAAGTTTGTGGCCTCACCTTTTTGTGTTCCTAAAGAATTATATACTGCCTTTTTTTCATTCATTGATTTTGTAAGAGGATCATTTGGAAGTGAATAACTCTCAAATCCAGCTCTTGAATAACCTGATTTAATTAATAACTCAGATGCTTTTTGAAAAACAGCTTTTCTATCAAAAAAATCCAACATCGGTTCATTTCTTACCATCTTAATCATATATTTACGAGTTCCAGGCTTATAATGAACATACATAGTTTGAAGTTGTGATGGTTTTAGTTTGATCACATCATCTATTGTCTGAGAAATAGTGTTAATATTTTGTCTTGGTAATCCAATAAGCAAATCAAAATTGATAACTGGAAATAATTCTCTTACTTTTGGAGTTAATAATTTATCAACTAATTCAGGTGGTTGAGGTCTATTTATTTCTTCTTGAACACCTGGATCAAAGTCTTGAATTCCAAATGACAATCTATTTACACCCATTTCATGATAAAAAATAAGTCTTTCTTCCGTAACTCTCCTTGGGTCTATCTCTACAGTAAAGTCGCCTAAATTTTCAAAATTTATAAATTTTTTAAGTCTTTGGATTAAATATTTAAATTCTTCTTCCCTATAGTATGTAGGAGAACCTCCACCAAAATAAATTTCTTTAAAATTAAATTGTATCTTATTCTTGATCATATGATTTTCCAGAAGATCAATTTCTTTTGAAAGATACTTGTATAAATAATCTTTAACTTTTTCGTAATCTTGGGTTATTTCTTTGCTACATAAACAGAAGTTACACAACTGTTCACAAAATGGAGTATGGACGTAAAACAAAACTGGTTTGTTTTTATTATTTGGATACCATTCAATCATTGCATTTTTGTAATCATTTTCATCAAATGACTCTACCCAATGACCTTTGGTAGGATATTCTGTGTAATCATAAACCAAGTTTCCGTGATATTTTTTTATCAGATTTGCATTCTGTAAAACTTTACCTGCTTCACTTACTGAGTATTCAAGATCTAGATTTTCCATTTTTTAATTTTGTATAAGTAGATGTAATATAGTACTGATGCTATAATTCCAACAGTTTTGAATTTTTTCTTTTCAAAAAATTCCTCAATTTCAATTATATTCAACCACTTTTTTTGATTATTTTCTTTATTTTTATTCCTCATAATTCTAGCAACTTTTGCAATAAATATGTAGTCTTGACCACAATTATAAGTACCGTGTCTTGTATATTTAAATAAAAGTTTCCATTTTTTTGCTTTATATCCGGTTTCCTCTAAAAGTTCTCTTTTTATAGTTTTTAAAGGACTCTCGCCTTTTTCTATATGCCCACCAGGAAAGCCTAAAGTTTTTTTTTTAATACCTCTTCTGTATTCATTTAAAAATAAAATTTGATTTTTTTGATTTACCAAAATTACCATAGTAGCATTTTGAAGTTTAATTTGATGGAAGTTTTTTCTTGATTGATATTTATTTTTGAAATTTTCTTTATACAGTGTGATATATGGCTCGTGTTTATAAATAATTTTTTTTTGATTTTTCACTACTAACTTTAATTATTATATATATAGTTTTAAAATGAGCTTAAAGAAAAGATATAATAGAATAAATTTTATAACAAAACAATGGAAACTTCAGAAAACACACCCATTAATAACAAGATACAAAATAAATTCTAAATTTTTTTATCAATTTAAATTTAATATAAAACTTTATATATCTAAAGCTCTTAATATTAACTTTGATATAAATGATAAAATTTTTTTAAAGAATATTGATAGAGCAAGAAATAATAGAATCAATATAACACCAAATGGAGCGATTGTTCCAAAAAGAGAATATCATTTGGAATATAACTTAGTTTTAAGAAGTTGGTGTGAATTAGTTTCACAAATGTCAAAAAATAATCCTAAACTTTTAAAATTATTTAGAATTACTCCAAATATAAGAATTAAATTTGGAAAAGAATTAAAAGATAATAAAAATAGAGAGCTTTCAACTTCTTACCCACACTCAGACGCATGGGTAGAAGGACCATGGGGTATGAATTGCTACATACCTTTTTTTGGTGATACTAAAAATAATAATTTACAATTTTATGAACCTATTGATGAATTTAAAGAGTCTTTTATGTCAATTTCTCCATCTTATAAAAAAATGCAATGGGTCATGGATTATTATAAAAAAATAAAAAAAATAATTCCTCAAGCAGGTTATGTAAATTTATCTGACTATGCCGCAATTCATAATACTTTTAGAAATAAAGATTGTGGAACAAGAGTATCAATTGACACAACAGTATTTGTTGGAAATTATAAGCCTCATAAAGATAGATTGAAAGAATATACAAACAAAATACCAGATATTGGCCTTACAAATTTTATTGACTCGGGTCAATATCAATCAAACAAGTATGCTGAAAAAAAAAGTACCTACTCGCATTATACTTCAAAGGTTCTAAAATTAATTAAATTTTAAAATATTATAAAAAAGTTTATAATAAATTATGTCAAATTTAGATGTACTATTGATTACACCCCCATCAAGAATCGAAGTTTATCAAACTTTGTCAAATGATTATGCTGCAATAGAGCCACCAGTATGGTCTATGTTAATTGCAAGATATTTAAATAATTTAAATTACAATGTTGAAATATTAGATGCAGAAGCGGAAAATTTTAATCACGAACAAACAGCTGAGAAAATTGCTAATAAAAATCCCAAACTTGCAGTTTTTGTTATTTATGGTCAACAACCATCTGCTTCAACTCAGTGCATGCCTGCAGGAGCAAAAACATGCAGTAAATTAAATTCTATTACCAACAGAGAAATTAAAACACTAGTCATGGGTACTCATGCTTCTGCATTACCTAAGAGAACACTGGAGGAAGAACCTTACGATTTTGTATGCCAGGGCGAAGGTCCAATAACGATTTCAAAATTAATTAATGTTATAAAAAATAATAAAAAAGATTACGACAAAGTACCAGGATTATGGTTTAGAGATAAAGATAATAATATTGTAGCAAATTCCAAAACCAAGATGTTTGATAACTTGGACTCTCATCTACCGGGTCAAGATTGGAGTATTTTAGATATGTCAAAATATAAAGCTCATAACTGGCATACTTTTGGCAGATTAGACACACGAAATAAATACGCCTCATTACAAACTAGTTTGGGTTGTCCTTTTAAATGCACCTTTTGTTGTATTAATGCTCCATTTGAAAGAAACACAATTCGTTTTTGGTCAGCTAAACATATTTTCAAACAAATTAAAATACTTGTGGAAGATTATGGAATTTTTAATATTAAAATTCCTGATGAAATGTTTGTTCTTAATCCTAAACAAGTAAGAGAAATTTGTGATGAAATTATAAATAGTGGATATGGAAAAGATTTAAACTTTTGGGCTTATGCAAGAATTGATACTCTTGAAGATAATGTAATGCTAGAAAAAATGATCAAGGCAGGATTTAGATGGCTTGGATTAGGAATTGAGTCTAGCAATCCGAATGTTAGAGATGGAGTAATCAAAGGTAGATTTAGTAATTATGATATTGAGGGAGTAGTTAAAAAAGTCAGAGATATGGGATTTAATGTTGGGGCTAATTATATATTTGGTTTACCTGAAGATAATTATGATTCAATGACAGAAACCTTAAATTTAGCTTTAAGAATTAATAGTGAATGGGCTAACTTTTATTCAGCTATGGCCTATCCAGGTTCTCAACTATATCCACTTGCACAAAAAAATAAATGGCAACTACCTGATGATAGAGGAGGTCCTGGCTGGATTGGATATTCCCAGCATTCATACGATACTTTGCCTCTGAGAACAAATCATCTTAAAGCTTCTGAGGTTTTAGAATTTAGAGATCAAGCATTTGATAAATATTTTAATAATCACAACTATTTATCAATGATAAAAAATAAATTTGGTGAAGATACTCAAAAACATATTTCAAAAATGTCAGGTCATAAACTTAAGAGAAGGCATCAATTCGAAGATGTTAGTTATTAATATTGATTTTTAGATTATTTAAAATATAAATTTATTATGTTTTCATCAGTAATTATTAGTGGCGCGCTTGCACAAGATCATGAGTTCATCTACCCATACTACAGATTACTTGAAGCCAATAGTAAATTAGATGTTTGCCTTATAGGTGGTAAACCAGTACAAGGCATACTTGGAACTCAACTGCCACCAAATAAAAATCATCCAGTAAAAGATATTGATCAAATTAAAGTTACAGATTATGATCTTTTGGTTCTTCCAGGTGGAGTAAAAGCTATGGAAAAAATAAGACAAGACAAAAGATTAATAAATTTTATTTCGAGTTTTTATAATGAAGATAAAGTTATAGCCTGTATTTGTAGTGGAGCTCAGCTTTTGATTTCTGCAAAGGTTGTTAAAGGTAAAAAAATTGCAGGGTATTATAGTATGGAAGATGATATAATTAACGCAGGTGCGATCTATACAGATGAGCCAGCTGTGATTGATGGTAAAATAATTACTACTGCACACTATAAAGACATGGGACCTTGGATGAAATCAGTTCTTAGTTTTTTTAATGTATAAAAAAAAATTTTCTTACGACAATAGAGTTGTGGCAAAACCTTGGGGTAATGAGTATGTTGTATATAGAAATTCTAACAAATTATCAGTAACACTACTTAATATAGATTATAATAAAAAAACTTCTTTACATTGTCATCCAACAAAGAAAACTGGTTTTATTGTGCTGTCTGGTAAGGCATTAATACAACTTGGTTTATGGAAGGCGACATCTAAATATTATAGATCTCCTTCAAAATTAATGATTAGAACAGGTTTATTCCATTCTATAAAAGCTGTTTCTAAAAAAGGAGTTTGCGCACTTGAGTTTGAAACACCAGTAAACAAAAATGATCTAGTTAGATTTAAAGATTCATATGGAAGAGAAAAAAAACCTTATGAAGGTAAAGAATTTACTAAAAAAACCTCAAACAATGAAATTATTTTTAAAAAAACAAAAAAAAATATAGTTCAAAAATATACTTTTAATAATAAGGTTGAGTTATCGATGGAAACTCATAAAAATTTTAAATTATTAAATAAAGAAAAGATGCAAACTATATTTGCAATTTTAGATGGACAGGTTGTCGATAAACACAACCGAAGTGTACTCTCTTATGGAGATATAATTAAAACTGGAACTTTAAAAAAACTTTCAGAGGTTTTTAAGATAAAAAAAAATCTTAAGTTACTAAAGGTAAAAAATATATAATGTCTAATTATAAAAATTATAGATATGAGGTTTTTGAAAGAGCATCATTGGCAAGAAATTTTGAAGAAGAAGTAATAAATAATGTTAAAAATAAAAAAATTAAAATACCAGTTTATGTTTCAGCTGGACAAGAATTTATAGCTTCTTCTATTGCTGCAATTTGTAATAAAAAAAAAATTAAACCATTAATTTTTGGTCAACACAGATGTCATTCAACTTATTTAACCTTTGGAGGAAATAAAAGTAAACTAATTGATGAACTTCTCGGAAGAGAAACAGGTTGCACAAAAGGTAAAGGTGGATCTGCCTCAATACATTCAACAAAAATTAATATGTATGGTCATGATGGATTAATGGGTTCAAATGGGCCAATTGGTGTTGGTGCTTGTTATGCAACTAAAAAACCTACTATTATTTTTCTTGGTGATGCTGCTGCTGAAGAAGATTATGTCTTAGGGGCACTAGGTTGGGCATCTACTAAAAAATTACCTCTTTTGGTTATAGTGGAGGATAATAACTATTCAATTTTAACTGAAAAAAAAGTTAGAAGAAACTGGGAAATGAGTGATGTAGCTAATGCTTTTAAGATAAGGGGATTTACTTGTGATGATAATCCAATGAATATAATTAAATATTCAAAATTTTTTTTTAAACAACCATGTCTTTTAAATATTAATACTAATAGAATATATTGGCATGCTGGAGCTGGAAAAGATTCTGAAAAAACTTTTGATAGGTTCAAGTCAGAAAAAAAAATATTAGGCGCTTCTGCTGATTTAATAGATCATAAAACTAAAAAATTAATTAAAAATTTATGGAAAAAACGCTTAGAGAAGTAATCAAAGAAACTATATTTTTTCATTTAAAAAAGAAAAAAGGTTTTGTTTTTGGTCAATGTCTTACTGCAGTTGGGTGGGTTGGTGGTACATTACCGCATTTAACAGAAAAAGATGGAATGATTGATTTGTCTATGGCAGATGTAGCAAATGGAGGTATTGTTGCTGGAGCAGCATTATCAAATAGAAGACCAATATATGTAATAAGATATCAGGGCTTTAACTGGTTTAATGCGCCCATAATACTCAATTACGCCTGCAAATCTAAAGAACTATGGGGAGTTCCGTCGCCAATATTGATTAGAGGAATCGCAATGGAAGGTTCTATTGGACCTGTTGCTGGATCATCACACCATTCTATTTATTATAAAATGCCAGGTATAAAAATTATCTCACCAATGACGCCTAATGAATATAGGTATGCATATAAGTATTTCATGAAAAATGATGATGTATTATATATCTCGGAACATAGAGGCAGTTACGATAACAACGAAGAGATCAAGGATTATTTACCAAAAAATTGTGATTTATTATTATTTTCAATTTCAATTACTAGGTTTGAAGCAATAAAGGCAAAAAAAATTCTTGAAAAAAAAGGTTACAAAATAGGTATTGCAAATATTCTATGGATTAAACCTTTCAAAATTAAAAAAAAATGGATAACTACCTTAAAGAATACAAAGCATGGAGGTATTGTACTCGACGATGATTATTCAAAAGGTGTTGCATCAGATATTGCATATAATTTAATGAAAAAAACTGGTAATAAAATTGAAATTATGGGTTTAAAAGATAAATCAGCAGGTTTTTCAAAAAAAAGTGATAATTTACCACCTAATTCAAAAGAAATAATTAAAAAGATTTTAAAAATTATAAAAACTGTTTCATGATTGTTTCAAAAACACCTTACAGGATTTCTTTCTTTGGTGGTGGAACAGACTATCCAAATTGGTTTAAAAAAAATAAAGGCAAAATATTATCCACGACAATTGATAAATATATATACCTATCTTTAAGAGATCTTGGACCTTATTTTAATTATAAACATAGAGTTATTTGGTCAAAAGTTGAGAATGTTAAGAATACAAAATTAGTTCAACATAATGTTGTTAGAGAAATGCTTGAATATTTTAAGATTAAAAATGGAGTTGAAATTCACTATCAGGGTGATTTGCCAGCTAGAAGTGGAATGGGTTCAAGTTCAAGTTTTGTGGTGGGATTAATGAACGCAATATTACAAAAAAATGCAATTAAAGTATCAAAATCGAAACTTTCAAAAAAATCTATATTTTTTGAGCACAAAATTTTAAATGAAATTGTTGGAATACAGGATGCTATTTCTGCAACATATGGTGGTTTTAATAGAATGGATATAAAAAAGGATGGAAATTTTAATATCAAAAATATTAAATTAAGTAACCAAATTAATTATCTTAATAAAAATTTAGTTCTACTTTTTACAGGAATACAAAGAACCGCTAATGAAATAGCAGGACAATATGTTTCAAAATTAAATAAAAAAAAAATTATAGAAATGAAGGAAATTGATTCTCAAGTAGATGAGGCAGAGCAACTTTTATTAAAAAATAGATTCGATGATTTTGGAAAACTACTTAATGAAGGATGGAAGCTAAAAAGAAGCTTGAGTAAAGTTGTCAGTAATAAAAAAATTGATAATTTATATGAATATTCAATGAATAATGGAGCTCTTGGTGGAAAACTATTAGGCGCTGGAGGTGGAGGATTTATGCTACTATATTTACCATATCACAAACAAAAAAACTTTTTTAAAAAAACTAAAAAAATAATAAATGTACCATTTAATTTTTCTAATGAAGGCTCAAAAATTATTTTAAAGGATTAATGTGAAAAAATTTAGTCATCCATTGATGCATAATAATTTTACTTCATCTGATATTATTGGGGTTACTAAAATTTTAAAAAAAAAAAATATAATTTTAACACAATCAAAAAAAGTTGAAGAGTTTGAAAAAAAATGGTCAAAATGGCTTGGTGTAAAGTATTCTACATTTGTTAATTCAGGATCATCAGCAAATTTCATTTCAATATCTTTATTAAAAATTTTGAATAAGGATAAAATAAAGAATGAAATAATTGTTCCAACACTAACTTGGGTGTCTGATATTAATTCAATAATTATGAATGGCTTTAAACCTATATTTGTAGATATAAATCTTAAAAATTTATCCATGGATACAGAACAAGTGATAAAAAAGATTAATAAAAAAACCTTAGCTGTTTTCATTACTCATGCTCAAGGATTTAATGGGTTAAACTCAAATTTACTTAAATTTTTAAATAGAAAAAAAATTCACTTAATAGAGGATGTATGTGAAAGTCATGGTGCAACATTTGAAGATAAAAAACTAGGTACATATGGCCTTATTTCAAATTTTTCATTTTACTACGCTCACCATATGACAACAATTGAAGGAGGGATGATCTCAACTAATGATAAAAAAATATACGAACTCTCTAAAATATTAAGATCGCATGGTATGGTTAGAGAAAGCAAGAATAAAATTTTTGAAAAAAAAATTATAAAAAAATATAAAGAATTATCTCCTAAGTTTATCTTTTTATACACAACATTAAATTTTAGAAATACTGAAATTGGAGCAACTATTGGTATTAATCAATTAAAATCTCTAGATTCAAATAATTTAAAGCGTTCAAAAAATTTTGAATATTTTACTAAACATTTGGACAATACAAAATATTGGAATGATTTTGACTTAAATGGGAGTTCAAATTATGCTTTTCCTATTATTTTAAAAACGAATAACTTAATTAAAAGAAATAATTTTGAAAAAACTTTAATTAAAAATAAAATAGAATTTAGAAGAGGAAATGCTGGTGGTGGAAATCAATTAAGACAGCCTTATCTTAAAAAATACGTAAAAAATATAAACCCCAAAAAATTTAAAAACGTGGAAAAAGTACATTTTTTTGGATATTACATTGGAAATTACCCTAGTCTTAAAATAAGTAAAATTAAACAAATAATTAAAATATTAAACCAAATAAAGTTCTAAAAATTAAAAATGAAAAAAATATTAATAACTGGTGGTGCTGGCTATATAGGATCTTTATTAACGACTGATTTAGTTAAATTGGGTCATAAGGTTACGGTTGTAGATTTGCTAAAATATTCATCATCGTCTTTAAACCATTTATACAATTTCAAAAATTTTAATTTTGTTCATGCTGATGTTCAAAATAACAAAATAATGAAGAAATTAATTTTAAAAAATGATTATATAATTCCATTAGCAGGATTAGTTGGTGCACCATTATGTGAAAAAAATAAAAAAGAAGCAATCAACGTAAACTATAAAGCTATTAAAGATTGTGTAAAATATTCAAAAAATAAAAAAATAATATTTCTCATGTCTAACTCTGGTTATGGTGTTGGAGAAAAAGATAAATTTTGTACTGAAGATAGCCCCTTAAACCCTATTTCGTTATATGGAAAAACAAAGTGTGACGCAGAAAAAGAAGTTATTAAAGCAAAAAATTATGTATGCTTTCGTTTAGCTACAGTTTTTGGATTTAGCTATCGAATGAGATCAGATGTAATGGTAAATAATTTTGTTTTTAATGCTCTAAAGGATAAAAAATTAAAATTATTTGAACCACATTTTAGAAGAAATTTTATTCATGTAAGAGATGTTGTAGATTGTATTTTATATACAATTAATAATTTTAAAAAAATGCAAAACAATATTTATAATGCAGGATTAAATTCAGCTAATATTACTAAAATTCAATTAGCTCATCTTATTAAAAAGCAAATTAAAGACTTAAAATTAAGTACTATAAAAGGAGTTAAAGACCCTGATCAAAGAAACTACTTTGTAAGCAATGAAAAATTAATGAAAAAAGGATTTGCTGCTAAAAGAAGTTTGAATGAAGGAATAAAAGAGTTAATTAAAGGATTTAATGTTAAGGGACTTAAAATTAAAAATAATTATTAAAATCCTATAAAATTACTACTATTTAATAAGATTTATATAAATTAAAATACTCATGCTAAATAGTATAAAGTTTTCAAATCACTTAATTTTTTTTGCTATTTTTTTTGTTTGTTTATTTTTTAGTATTTCCCATTCAATAGAGCAAAATTCTTTAGATATGTCTTTAATAGCTGGCAATTTTATAGAATTGCCAAAAGAACAATCTCAAATGGGGATTATACAATTTTCTCTTTTGATTTATATAGGAGCTTATTTATTAAAATTAGGACTTAGCATTATATCGGTAAGTCAAATCTTACTTTTTTTTGCAATATTATCTCATTTCATAGGAATTTATTTAATAATATTTTCAATAATCAAACACATAAATTTAAATTATAAAAAATTAATCAGCTTCACATTTGCTTTTTTAATAATTTTTATAATCAAATTAAGTTTTGGTAATGTTGATTACCCAGCCATGATATTTACTGAACATACTTTTGGTATATACTCATTAGCTTTACCTACA
>Ga0222718_10003047_pt1 | contig 14585 bp, 15 predicted proteins | sample C33_27DmetaG_FD_165045 | JGI IMG/M metagenome (GOLD analysis project Ga0222718, IMG submission 165045) | Estuarine water microbial communities from San Francisco Bay, California, United States - C33_27D | ecosystem: Environmental > Aquatic > Marine > Unclassified | place: USA: California... | reverse complement strand
GCCAGAATTGAGCTCATACGCCGTAGGAATCGCTGATGGCTGCCGTTGATCTCAATACCGTTCGATCGATCATTGAGGGCCGGCTTGCGACTGAGCTGGCGCTTTCCCCGGCGATCCCTGTGGTGTTTCACAACATGCCGGACAAGCCCACGGCTCGATCATCTTGGGTTCAATGCCTTGTTCAATTTGGCGGGAATCAATATCTGAGCCAGGGCCTGACGGCAAGGGGCAGCACTAAAGTCATCGGCGTTTTGCTGTGCAACATCTTCACCCCTAAAGGCGTTGGGCCTGGCGCTAATTATGTGATTGGGAAACGGATTCGAGATCTCTACAATAGGGCCATAGTTTCTGGCGTCTTCTTTGACGCTGCTGACGGCCCTGCAGTTGTGGATTCCCCTCAACCGGAACCGTTTTTCCAAACAAGGGTTTCCGTGACCTTTGAATTTATCGAGGATCTTTGACCAATGGCAACAATCAGAGGTGAGCAGGGCGCCGTTCAATTTGACGCAGCCGGCAGCTCCAATGCAACTGTGGTAGGTACTCGGAGCTGGTCGCTCACTATCACGAAAGAGACCCTTGACACGACCCAGCACGGTGACACCGCCCGGAGCTATATCGGCAGCCTGATCTCAGGATCTGGAACTGTTGAGCTGGTCTACGACCCAGACGCAACAGGCCAAGCGGCATTCATTGAAGATGTCCTGACTGCGGCTGATGCATCAGACGCGACGTTTGAGCTGTTTACTACTGGCACAACTCCGGGCTCTGATTCCATAAGCTTTGCCGGCATCATTACAGACGCTGAGATTGGATCAGCTGTCGGTGATCTAGTGACCGTGAGCTGCAATTTCGTGACGAGCGGGGCTATTACTGGCAACCTTGAATAAGCTAGGCTTCTATTAAAGAAAGCCTATTCATGTCAAGAAATCGCCCGGTTGATTTGCTGGTTGAGGAATTTGACCTTAACCAGCGGCGAAAGTTTGACGTAAAGAATGCAGCCGGCAAAGTTGTGATCAGTTTGTATTTCAAGCCGATCACAAGGGCAGACCGCAAAAAATCCCAGCAACTAGCTGGCACTCATGAAGCGTTGGACCTGAGCACTCAGATGCTGTGCCAAATGGCAGAGCTTGAGGACGGCTCGAAGGCATTTGCACCGGCTGACGCGCCAAAGCTGCAGCGGCAGTTACCTGAAAGCGTGCTGAATGATCTTGAGCTGTTTTTGTTTGGTATTGGCGAAGAGGCCAGCCTTGAAGACGCAAAAAACGACTGAAGCAGGATGGGTGGCTCTTTTTTGAGTTTCACCTGGCCTGCGAATTAGGAATGACCGTTAGCAGACTGCGGACAGAGCTGACCGATGCTGAAATGGTGCATTTTGCCGCGTATTACGAGCTAAAGGCAGAGAAAGAGCAGGAGGCAATGGACCGCGCAAAAAGAGGAGGCCGGTAGAATAGGGTTATGGCTGAGTCGATCGTCAAGCTTATTGTTGATGCCACGCAGGGCATCCGATCGCTTGGGCGGTTCAAGAAAGCAACGGCGGAAGTTGAAGGCGCTGTTCTTGATGCAAACGGTCGGCTTCGAGATGCAAAAGGAAGATTTATAGCATCAGGGAATGCCGCAGATAAAGCGAGCCTAAGCTTTGGGAATCTAAGCAAAAAGCTTGTCAAAGCTGCTGCAGCCTATGCGACTCTTAGAACCGCTCAAGCGGCTGTCTCAGCAGGTATTCAAAGAGTAGAGTCAGAACGCAGAATTAAATTTTTAGCGCAAAGCTATGGTGAGGTTGCCAAGCTCACAAAAGCGGCAAGTGATGCTTCTGAGCGTTTTGGAGTCAGCCAAACAACAGCAAACCAAGCATTAGCTCAAGTTTTTGCGAGATTGAGGCCCGTTGGAGTCTCCTTAGAAGATATTGTAAGCACATATAATGGTTTCAATACTGCGGCCAGGATTAGTGGCGCCACTTCTGTAGAAGCCTCAAACGCTTTTACTCAACTGGCGCAAGCGTTAGGTTCAGGAGCGCTTAGGGGTGATGAATTTAACAGCATTTCAGAGCAAGTGCCTGGAATACTCACGGCAATTAGCAAGGAATCAGGTGTCGCGCAAGGGCAATTAAGAAAATTTGCCGCTGAGGGAGGCATCACTGCTGAGATCGTGATTTCTGCGCTCAAAAGGATTGAAACGGAAGGGGTTGATCAGCTGAACGCTGCACTAGGTGGGCCTTCACAGGCAATAGCAAATTTTCAGAACGCTACAGAGGATGTTCAAGTCGCTTTAACGCAAGAGATAATCCCTCAAATATCTGAAGCATTCAGAGGTCTTGCCGAATTGATTCTAAATCTTGAGCCCGCCATTAAGTTTATCGGCGGCCTAGCGGCTGGCACACTCAACCAAATTAATAGCCTTATCGTTGCAGCAACAAAACCCGGCGAGGTTTCAGCAAGAAGGGATATAGAATCAGGTCTTTTACCCTTAAACGTACAGGGCGCTGAAGATCTTTTTAGAGGTACTGGCCCTGATGGAACAGGGCTTAAAGGTCTCCAAGAGCAATCGATCGAGCTTGCAAAGCTAAGGAACCAAGGCAAAAAGCAAGTATTGCTTCAGCTTATGAAAGATCGGCTAAACGCTATCGATCTCGAAAAATTGCCTAAAGAAATTCAACTCGAAAGACCCGCGTCTTTGTTGCTGCCCTCAGGCAATAACAAAGGCACAGGACGCACAGGCAGCACAGGACGCACAGGCAGCACAGGCCGCACAGGCCCAGACCCTGTGGAAGAGGCTAGAAAGCTGGCGCAGCTTTCAAGGGATAGAGTTCAAGCTTTTGAGAATCAAGCGTTACTCGCGAGTGCAGTGAATGAAACTGAAAGAAAGAATTTTCAGCTAAATATTGACATCGCAGAACTGCAAAAGAATGCGAAAGGTTTTGCTCAAGAGGATGTCGATGCACAAATCGCGGCAAGAATTGCGTTGGAAAACAAGCGGAACGAGGCAGAAGCCTACAAGAAAACAATTGCAGAAACTGCGAAAGAAGAAGCCGATTCTTTGGCCAGATTCTTGAGTGATTTTGATGCAGCATTCCAAGAGCTCGACGCAAAAGCAAAAGCCCAAGCCGACAAGATGGATGCGCTTTACGCTTCGATCGGTCAGACGATCTCAACGAGCATTGTTGACAGCTTGACTGCTGCTGTCGATGGCACCAAGCGGCTGTCAGACGTTGCTTCAGACACGCTGAGGAGCTTGGCAAATATCTTGCTTAAGTTTGGGGTAAATAGCTTGCTCGGGCAGCTTGGCGACAATGGCGGATTCCTTGGGAAGCTGTTTGGCGGCTTTAGGGCCAAAGGCGGCACCGTAATGGGCGGCACTTCTTACATGGTTGGAGAGCGTGGGCCTGAGCTGTTCACTCCTGGCCGCAGTGGCAGCATTGCACCAAACAGCAGCATGGGAGGCGGCGCAAATGTGGTGGTGAATGTTGACGCATCAGGAACCAAGGCTGAAGGCGACGGACGCCAAGCGAACCAGCTCGGTGCAGCTCTAGGCGCTGCAGTTCAGGCAGAATTGATCAAGCAGAAACGACCCGGAGGGCTCCTAGCGGCATAAATGGCAAACTTCCCAGCGATCACGCCAACCTACGACCTATCAAAAAACTCTGCTCCCAAGGTGCGAGTTGCTCAATTTGGCAGCGGCTACAGCCAACGAACGGTCTATGGCATCAATCAAAACCCGAAGTCATACCTGTTCACGTGGAATGTCTCGGAAGCCGATGCTGACACGATCGAGGCATTCCTAGACGCAAGGGGAGGGCAAGAAAGCTTTACGTTCACACCGCCTGGTGAATCAGCTGCAGCTAAATTCATCTGTAAAGAATGGCGGAAGGACATTCCTTATTTAAATAGAGCAACGATTCAGGCATTATTCGAACAGGTATTTGAGGCATGAGCACACCGCAATCAATACAGGAGCAGCTGCAATCTCTTGAGCCGTCTGCCATCATTGAGTTATTTCAATTGCAGTTGACAGCTGCAGTCAATGGCATCGATACGACTTTTTTCTATCACGCCGGAACAAATGAGCTGTCGTCTGATGTTGTCTTCAACGGCCTGACTTATCAGGCTGTGCCGGTAGAGGTTGAAGGCTTTGATGTGACGAGCAAAGGCGCAATCCCTCGACCTACCTTTAGGGTCGCAAACGCCAACAGCTCTATTTCAGCATTGTTAGCGCTCTATAACCCGTTGCAAGCAAAGGTCACGAGGATCAGAACATGCAAGAAATTCCTTGATGCTGTCAACTTCTCAGCAGGCAATGCAACGGCAGACCCTAGCGCAAAGTTTGAGGATGAGATCTGGTATATCGATCGAGTGGCAAGCGAAAACCCTGCGTTAGTTGAATTTGAGCTGACAAGCAAGCTAGACCTGACAAATCTTGGGCTACCTCGACGGCAAGTTGTTGAACATTGTCAATGGAAATATCGAGGCGTCGAATGTGGCTATGCAGAAAAAAGATACTTTGACTTAAACAACAACCCTACGGATGAGGCAAATGATCAATGCGCGAAGAAGTATGAAAGCTGCGCATTACGCTTCCCAAACGGCTTGTTGCCGTTTGGCGGATTCCCTGCCGCCAGATTGCAAACATGATTTCGAGACTTACGCTGCGATCGTTGCCCCGTTAGAGGCTTGCGGTGTGGTTTGTAGCGGCAAGTTTTGGCCGTGTCGAAATATCGCTGATGACCCTGAGCAAGACTTTGTAATGGACCCCAAAGACTTTGCAGTAGCTGCCTTGCGGGGGGCCGTGACAGCGGTTTTGCACTCACACCCAATGGGAGGGCCTGCCAGCGCTGCAGATCTGTTGGCCTGCCGTGGGACTCGCCTACCGTGGCACATCTACTCAATACCAGATGAGCAATGGTCAACTATCAATCCCTGATCGGTAGACAGTGGGACTACGGCCAAAACGATTGCTTCTCGTTGGTTCGCGAGTGGTTCAGCCTGAAGGGCGTGATCATCCCTGATTTTGATCGACCTGACGACCTAGAACGCTGTGAGAGTATTTTCGTGGCAGAAGCCGAAGCCTGTGGGTTCTTTCAGGTTGAATTTGAGCGGCGTAGGCCCGGTGATGTCTTGATCATGCGTCTGGGTACTATGGCGCCAATGCACGCGGCGATAGTGCTGGAGAATGAGCAGATCTTGCATCAGAGGCGAGATTCACTCAGTGCTGTTGAACCATTGCGTCAGTATTATGTGAGCAGAGTCGCGGCGGTCTTCAGGCATGATTCAGACCGTCAGGTTGCTGGGTGATCTAGGCCAGCGTTATGGCGTTGAGCATAAATACAAGAATCTCAGGACACCTGCAGAAGCGATAAAATTACTTTGTATTAATCATCCTGAGCTACAGCGCGAGCTGATTACGGCGCATGAGCACGGCATAGGATATCGAGTCATTCAGGCAGGCACCGATCTTGATTATCCAGACTTGCGCCTGCCGATAGGGCAGCATGATTTGATCGTCGCTCCTGTGATCGCAGGCAGTGGCGGTGGAACTGGAACGATTCTGGCCGGGGTGGGTCTGGTCGCTTTTGCGATTTTGACCGCAGGCGCAGGCGCTGGTTTTCTTGGCTTAGGGGCTGGATTAACTGGAGCGATCGGAGCAGGCGGGTCACTAGCCGCAGGCGGGTTTGTGCTGGGTGCTGCTGCTTCTACCGCAATCGGCGCAATCGGCGCCAGTCTGATCCTCGGCGGTGTCTCGCAGCTCCTTTCGCCTCAGCCGACAATTGGCAACCTGGGCTCTAATCGTTTGGGCAGTGGTGACAGCCTGTCAACAGATGGCCCGCAATCCGTCACCCGTGGCACAGATGGCCGCCAGTCGTACGCCTACACCGGAGCAGCTAACACCGTTGGAGTTGGCGCGACGATCCCGGTTGCCTATGGGGAAGTGCTGATTGGGTCTCAGCTCCTCTCAGCGAATGTAGATGTGACAGATGAGTCTGATCCATTACGGAATGTGATCAAGACGCCAGGGCCTGACACTGTGCTTTTTGGTGGCGAAAAGATTGGATTTAGCAAAACTGAAGCATCTGGCATTAGATGCAGAAGATGGGAATACGATCAAGTAAAATTTTCAGATGGCAATTCATCTCAAAAATTTTTGACGCTGCAGCAAGGCAACGGAATAAATCTAAATGAAGTTGATGGCGAGGACGACGACAGGGCTGACAATTATCAAGTGTTTTTTGAGCTTCAAGACGGATTATTTGACCGCGTGAGTGGAGAGGGATCAAGCTTCGTGGATGGCTTTATTACTTATGAGATTGAAGTTACAACCAAGATTTCAGGGCCAGACCCTGTGACTGCAACCCTGAGAGGCACTATTCAGGGTTTGCTTTTGCCTGGTCAGAGATATAGATGGATGACCTACATTAAATACGCTCCGATAGAAGACAATAGAGGGATCGACACTAGAGTGAAAATAATTGACTTCAGGGCGGATGAATCTTGTGATTTAAAGATTGCAATGAACGACTACAATCGATTTAAAGACGACAGCCAAAATAAAGCGTAATGGCATTAAACTCCACTTCAGTTATTCGCGTTGTTGATCTTCTTTGTGAAGGGCCTATCGCTGGCCTGGTCGGATGCGATGAAGGGATCTTCTTAGAAGAGACTGCGATCAGGACCGGAACAGACCGGAATTTTGCGCCTGAGGATGTCTCCTACGATTTCAAGCCAGGCGGCAAAACGCAAAGCCAGCTAGAGCAGGGGAAGGACGGCACTTCAACGGTTAATGATGTAAACATTGAGATTGGTCAAAACTACAGTGAGACACTAAGCGATGAAAACAAAGTCATAGCCAGGGATTATGGAGCCGGTCAGGTCACAAGGCAAATCACAGATACAGACGTTGAGTCGTTTGAGCTGTTGTTCAGCATCCCTCGGATGTTTTCAACAGCCCAAGAAGGACTAGCGAAAGGCCAGCTTTTTAACGGCAGCATCCAAATTGCAATCGACGTTCAGGCTCAAGGCGAAGCGTTCAATACTGTTTATGACAGGACGATTACAGGCATTGCGGTGAGTGACTATCAACTTAAGTCACCACGAATCAACCTGAGCGGTCAAGGCCCGTGGAATATCCGAGTGAGAAAAGTGAACCTCGGCGAAAATCACTTTGAGGTTAAATTTCAAAACTTTACTGATATTGATCAAGACATCCCAATTGCAAACGGCAGGGGCAATCAGATATTTTGGACTAGCTTGATCGAGCTTCAATCTCTTAGAACAGCATATCCATTCTGCGCGGTGGCTGGCCTTTCGATCTCTACGCAGCAGTTTAAAAGCTTGCCGACGAGGGCTTACAAGATCAGAGGCCGGATCGTTGAAGTTCCATCAAATTCGTTTGTACGTGACGATGGCAGCCTGGGGTTTGATGGAGCATTTGATGGCAGCCTCAAAAAAGCTTGGACAACCTGCCCAGTCTGCTGCTGGTATGACATGGCCACAAACAGCAGATATGGGGCCGGCGACTTTGTAGATGCGTCAAACCTGAGCTGGGTTGATTTGTACCCATTGAGCCAGTATTCAAATCAGTTGGTTACAAACCCAGACGGCACACAAGAGCCGCGTTTTGCTTGCAACACCGTGATAGGCAGCAGGGCTGAAGCGTTCAACGTTTTGCAGGATCTAGCCAGTGTGTTCAGGGGCATGTTGTATTGGCAGGCAAACACGATTCAAGCGACAGCCGATCACGGGAATTTAGACGGCAGCAGCCTTTCAGCTGTGCATCTTTATACAAATAGCAACGTTATCAACGGGGCGTTCTCTTATTCAGGAACATCACTAAAAACCAGGAGCACATCAATTAGGGTTAGGTATAACGACCCCGCAAACTTCTTTAAGTCAAATGTTGTTGTAGTTGAAGATGCGGAGCTAATAAGCAAATACGGCTATCAGGTGAGGGAGTTGGTGGGTTTTGGCGTTACCTCAAAGTTTCAAGCGCAACGGCTGGGGCGGTGGGCGCTTTTGTCTGAGGAGATTGACGGCGAGGTCGTGACCTTTGCCACAGGGCTGCAGGGCGCAGTCGTTTTCCCTGGGCAGATCTTCGCCGTAGCGGATGAAATGCGGCAAGGCGTGCGTCTTGCTGGACGAGTGAGCGCGGCAACAACGTCTGCAATCACGCTCGATCAGACCGCAGCATTGGCAGGTGGAGGGAATGACCGGCTGACCTGCACATTGCCAGATGGATCGGTTGAGACTCGGCCAATCCTCTCTGTAGCGGGTTCAGTGGTGAATGTGCAAGCTTTTAGCGCTGCGCCATTGTTGCAGTCAATATGGTCGATCAGCGCGAGCAACATCAAAGAGCAAAAATTCAGATGCCTTTCAGTTTCCGACAACGGTGATGGTCAATTTGGAATCACAGGCGTTGAAAGCAACGACAGTATCTACTCAGCGGCTGACAGTGGCGGGAAACTGGAATTTGAGCCAATAACACTATTAAACGAAACACCGGCAAAGCCTACAAACTTAAATATTTCAGCCCGTCAAATCCAGATCAATAGCGAAACAACGAATCAAGCCGTTGTTTCATGGTCTCGCGGTTCAACTGGCCAGACTGTTGATTTTGAGCTGGAGTACAAGCTCGGGGATGGGAATTACACAGCTGTCTCAACGTCCAACGTATTTTTGGAGATCAATGGGTTGAGTGTTGGCACTCAGCTCACGGTGAGGGTGAGAGGCGTTGGCGTTGCTCCACTGCGGAAACGCTCGCCCTATGTGACCGGGCGGTTTACGGTGCCAGTCGTTGAAATCGAGCCCGGCCAGGCTGGTGTCACTGTTTTGCCGCCAGATCCGGCAGACGTCACCATTCAAGCGTCTGGCAGTGATCAAGTTGTGCTGAGGTGGGCTATCCCACAAACCGCGCTGAATACAGATAAGTTCATTGCGCTGATCAGACAGGCATCCCAGACCGATGGCACAGCCACATGGCCAAACAGCACGCTCCTAAGGAAAGTTGAAGCTAGGACGAATTACGCCAGTTTGCCGCTGATTGAAGGTGAATATCTGGTCAAGTTTGAAAGCGAATTTGGCCAGCGCAGCGCAAACGCAAAATCAGCAGTCATCAGCCTACCGGCGCCTATCCCTAGGCTTGACATTCAGACGAGAAGAGAAGATCAGGACTCCCCCCCATTCAGAGGAATTAAAGACGGTGTTTTTTATGACAGCGATCTTGACGGCCTGGTTTTAGGTGGCGCTTCAACCCTCAGTACGGTTTCAACTGTCGATGATGTTGTTGATTTTGACGAGCTGGCATCCGTTGATGACCTTTCACTAATTGTTATTTTCGGTGATCGCCTACCAAGCGGTGAATATTACTTTGAGAACGTGCTTGATCTCGGCGGAGTTTTCAGCGTACTTTTTGAGAGAAAGCTGACCACAAGAGGAATCTATCCTGACGCCTTGATCGATGACAGGACAGAATTTATTGATAGGTGGTCAGATGTCGACGGAGATTTGGCCGACAACACCAGCGCTGATTTATTCTTCAGAACAAGTAATCAGGCCACTGTTGATCAATTTTTCCTTTTAGAAGACGATGACTTCTTGCTTTTAGAGGACGGGGACAAGATCGAAACAGAATCAGATATAAATTTTGGCGAATGGACGCCGATGGAATCAGGCCGCTACACCGGCAGACAGTTCCAATTCAGGGCGAATCTGCAAACATTTGCCAGCGATCAAACTCCGATTGTCGATGAGCTTGGTTTCACCGTTCAGCTTGAATCACGTACAGAAAGCAGCGCAACGATTGCAAGCGGGGCAGGGGCCAAGGTGGTGACGTTTGCAAAAGCGTTTTATCAGGCACCTGGCATTGGCATCACGGCATCAAACCTAGCGGCGGGGGATTATTATGAGATCACATCCCCAAGCGCTGGTCAGTTCACGATTACGTTCAAAAACTTCAACAATGTAGCAATTGACCGTAATTTCCAGTACCAGGCAACCGGGTTCGGAACCGCAGAGACTTAAATGGCAACTTCAGATTACGTTTTAGCCAACGCTTCAGGCGCGGCATTTAGAGCTGATTTGAATGCAACACTGCAGGCAATCGTCAGCAACAACAGCAGCGCAACCGAGCCCAACCCTACATTTGCTTTCATGTGGTGGGTTGACACGGCAAACAACCTGCTTAAACAGCGCAACACAGCTAACTCAGCATGGATCACGCTGGGAACGCTTGACGGGGGGAGGCTGCTGAAAGATGGCAGCTCAGCAGCTCCGGCGCTGGCGTTTGCGGCAGATACTGACACGGGGCTGGCGAGGGGAGGAGCTAATCAGCTGAAATTCGTCGCTGCTGGTGACGACGTAATCACGGCAAGCTCAAGCAATGTTGTCATTAATGAAGGGGGCAACAACCTTGACGTAAGGATTGAAGGCCAAAACGAAACCGCGCTCTTATGTACGGACGCAAGCACGGACAGGGTCGGGGTGGGCATCAGCAACCCCGGAACGCTGGTAGAGATTGTTAGCGATGAGCCTTATATCACCATAAGAAACACCACTCAAGAGGATAATGACGGCGGTCGAGAAAGCAAAGTCATATTTGAGGGTGAACAGTCTGGCGGCGAGATTTCTACGATGGCCGAAATTGGGGCCTTCCATCAAGGGGACAGTTCCGGCGGGGCTAGCGACGACCAAAAAGGCAGGCTTGTATTTTTTACTAACGGCGGTTCCGCAGTCAATGAAGTTTTAACGCTGGGAGGTGATGGTGATATTTTGTTTTGCGGCACAAGCGTAATCACTCCGGGTAAAAACAATACGGACGTAGGCGCATCATTTGAGAAAACTGCAAACGGTCCAAGTCTTTACGTGAGCAACGGCACAACCGTGCCAATTTTTGTGAACCGAAATACAACAGGCACCGTTTTCGCGGTCCGCTATCAATCCGTAGCGAAAGGAGGAATTGATGTCACGACAACTTCTGTCGTTTATAACACAAGCTCAGATTATCGGCTAAAAGAAAATATCGTTGAAATTAATGATGCCATCGATAGAGTCAAACAGTTAAAACCTAAACGATTTAATTTCATTCAAGAGCCGTCAATTGTTGTCGATGGCTTTATGGCCCATGAAGCTCAAGAGGTTGTCCCTGAGTCTGTAACCGGCGCTAAAGACGAAATCGACGACAACGGAGAACCTATCTATCAAGGCATTGACCATTCAAAGCTGATCCCATTGCTCACCGCAGCATTGCAAGACGCAATCAGCCAGATCGAGGCGCTAACGTCTCGCGTTGACGCTTTGGAGGCTTGATTAATGGCTGACCGTAAAATCACAGAATTAGCGTCACTGACCAGCCCTGCAACGGGCGACCTAATCCCGGTCGTTGACATATCAGAAGCGGCAAATGTCAACAAAAACAAAACGCTGACTTTCGGCCAAGCATTCCGCAGCCTTCCTAATGGCAGCGCAAGTGCACCTGCCTTGGGCTGGCTGAGTGATGGCGGTGTCACTGGGCTGTATAGAGTCGCCCAAAACGAAATCGGCTTGTCGATAAATTCAAGTTTTGTTGCTGCAATTACAAGCGCTGGGTTTCAACTAGGTGCAGGGACGGCAGCGGCGCAGCTTCATGTTTTTGGCAGTGATACAACTGACCAGGTGATCATTGAGAACAACGATACGGGCGGCGATACGGCTCCTGACGTTGTGCTTTATCGCAATTCAGCCTCACCAGCAGCAGACGACAACATCGGCAATATTGAATTTAGAGGCAAGGATTCAGGCGGCAATACAGCTGAATATGCAAGCGTAAGGGCCGAAATCAAGACGCCAACCAATACAGCGGAGGATGGCGTTCTTGACCTGATGACATCATCAGCCGGCACTGTGGCAAGTCGAGTGCGGATTGATGGCTTCAACGTTGGCATCCATGAATTAGATCCTGACTACCCTCTACATCTGACTACAGGCATCACGTCAACAGCGTTTCAGGTTGAGTGCAATGCCGTTGATTCAGCATCCGGCGCTGATGTGACGCTGTATCACACCAGGAATGGAGCCGCAAGCGTTGCAAATGACAAAATCAGCACGTTGTTCTACAGGGCAAAAAACGATAACGCGAGCCCTGCTGACGTTGATTATGCAGCGATCGAGGGAAGCGTTTCAGACCCGACTGATGGTGCAGAGGTTGGTTCTATACAGCTGAAAACGCAAACAGCTGGCACGCTCTCAACTCAGCTGCAGATCAGTGGTGCATCCCTGGGCCTGTTTGGCACGACACCTGCTGGCCAACCTGCAGCGATTCCAGACCTAACAGTTGCGGCTACTAGCGGTACGCTACCGACACCAGATGGATCAGTGACAATCGCAGACGCTGCAGCGCCAACAAATGCGGAGCTGCTTGAGTATTGCGGAGAGATCGAGGCGAAGCTCGAATCAGCGTTGGCAGCATTGCGAGCGCTGGGAATAATCGCCACCTAACAGATGGATCGTCGCACGTTTGAAAACTGGCAACGGATCGAGAAGGCTTTGCGAGAAGCAGGCAAAACCGACTGCATGTTTTACAAACGAGCGGTGGCAATATTAAGCGGCAAGCCAGACCCGCTAAAATGACCTTGACGCGGTTGCAGGGCCTTGATCGAAATCGTCGCTGCAGCTGTAGGGGCAATGATTGGAATCGCGGGAGTTACAGCGGCAGGTTGGAGCAGCCGCAGCAGAGATAACCGTGAAGAGGCAATTAGGTTGACGGTTGCAGTGGAATCGATCGGTGAGCGGTTGGACTCACTGCATCAAGACATGAAGGCCGATCGTGCTGGCATTTACAAGCTCCTGAATGAGCAGGGCAACCGAATAACAGCTCTCGAATCCCGCGAGCATTAGGATTAGATCACAGATCAATCATTGAACATCATGGAAGAAATCCTGACATCACCGATTACATGGATCATCGTCGCGGCGGCATCTGAGGTGATCGCGTTATCACCAGCGCTGAAATCAAATTCTGTCTTGCAGCTTATTTTCCAGGTTTTGGATGCGCTAAAGGCAAAAAAGAGCTGATCCCCGCTGACGGGCGGTGGTTGCTGAGATTCTCGACAAGATCGCCACTTGAGGGATTGAAGCGCGAGATTCAGCGCCGAAAATTCGAGGCAACGCTAAAGCCAAGGATTGACGCTGAGGTTGAGCTATGGCATGAATCACAGCCGCCGGCAATGCCGCCACCAACCCAAATAGACGATCTACACATCCAAGCGCCTTGGAATGACGAACAACAAGCCGATCAGCCTTGAGCAGCTTTTCAGGTATTACAAAGCCTTGCCGCATCAGGCCGCAGCAATTCAGGAGCTAGAAGCGGATCTAAGCAAAAACGGCTATGAAATCGCGATGCGTCGCGATCGGGGATGGTTTGCAACATGGAGCCAATCAGGCAAACAGCGCAACTATCAGGCCGCGATTGAGCTGGTGAAGTCTTTTGAAGGCTTCCATCACGATGCGTACTTATGCCCCGCTGAGGTGTGGTCAATTGGGTGGGGGAATACGACAAAGGCTGATGGTTCGCCGGTAGTTCCTGGTGATCGGATCGGCCAGGAGGATGGGGATGTGCTGTTGCAAAAAACGATCGATGGCATTGTCTCGGCATTGGCCGGGTCAATCCCCTACTGGCCAGCAATGACGGAGCATCAGCAATCGGCGGTGATATCGTTTGCATACAACGTGGGGAGCTATTTCTACGGCCAGCAAGGATTCGAAACGATTAGCCGGTGCTTGCGCGAACGCACCTATAAGAGCGTGCCGGAGGCGTTGCTGCTCTACTGCAATCCTGGCAGTAGCTTTGAAGCCGGTCTCAAGCGTCGAAGGCAAGCCGAGGGCCAGCTATGGGCCGGCGAGCAAGCTGCAGCGCCAGAGCCTGCAAAGATCCGGCCTGAGTCACCGTTCAGCACCCGGCTGACCCCACACATCACGCTGGGTGAATTTGCGCTGGGTCAAGAGGCCAGGCGTTTTGAGCACCAATATCAGGTTGATATGGCCGCAGAGCTGGCGGCGTTCCTAGAGCGTGTGCGTAGCAGGTTTGGCGGCAAGCCGGTCATCATCACGTCTGGCTACAGGCCCCCGGCAATTAATCGCGAGGTTGGCGGTGCATTCCGCAGCGAGCACCTCTTTGATGGAAAGGGCGTTGGGGCCGTTGATTTCTGCGTGCAGGGGGCTGACATGTTGGCGGTTCAGACGTACTGCGAGGAGAATTGGCCTCATAGCGTTGGCCGTGCCGCATCAAGGGGGTTCGTACATTTAGGGCGCAGAGAAGGGGGGTTATGGGTCCGCTGGGATTACTGAGTGTTCATCGATGGCGCCGAGCTGGTCCCCAAAAAATCAGCTCAGGCCCGGTTTAGGCGCAGCATCCTCGAGGCGTTCGATCACAGGTGTGCATATTGCGGCGGTGAGCTGGCGGCAGGCAACACGACGTTAGATCATGTGAAACCCAAGGCGACAGGAGGCCAGACAATCCCCGGAAACCTTGTTGCCTGCTGTTCGCGATGCAACGGTAAGAAGGGGGCTCAGCCGTGGCGTGAGTGGTTCAGGTGTCAGCCGTTTTGGTCGGCGGATCGTGAGGCCAGG
>Ga0222718_10003046_pt1 | contig 14587 bp, 15 predicted proteins | sample C33_27DmetaG_FD_165045 | JGI IMG/M metagenome (GOLD analysis project Ga0222718, IMG submission 165045) | Estuarine water microbial communities from San Francisco Bay, California, United States - C33_27D | ecosystem: Environmental > Aquatic > Marine > Unclassified | place: USA: California... | reverse complement strand
ACCGATTGATGCACTCGCCTTGCTAACCCTTTGTATTACCAGCTTCATTTGATTGATTATTCAGAGATTTCCTTTAAAAGCATTTGGTAATGCTCATACCTAAACCATGGAAGCTCACTTTTTTCATATGCATCCCTAACATGGCAATTTGGCTCGTTAAGATGCAGACAATTATTGAATTTACAATCCTTACTCAATCTGAGCATTTCTGGAAAGAAGTCTTTCAATTCTTGTGGTTCAATGCTGGTGAGACCAAAGCTTTTAAGGCCTGGGGTATCAATAATTGCGGTGTTGTTGTTTATCTCATAAAGCTCTGCGAATGTGGTGGTGTGCTGACCTTTTTCGGAGTATTTACTCACCACGGTTATTCGCGCATTTAGACTCGGGTCAATAGCGTTGACTAAAGATGATTTACCCACTCCGCTATGGCCAGTGATTAGTACTGTTTTACCCTTGATTTCTTCTTTAATTTCTTCTACTCCAGATCCTTCTATGACTGAAATTATTTTCGAATCATATCCGATATCCTTGTAAGCCTTACATAAATCTTGAGCATAAGCCAACTCATTTTCGGTGAGCAATTCAGACTTGTTTATCACAATAAGCGCGGGAATATTATACGCCTCTGCGGTGACCAACATACGGTCGAGAAAACCAAGTTTCAAATTCGGCTGAACGATGGTCACCATTACGATGGCTAAATCGAGATTTGCCGCGATAATGTGTGTCTGCTTCGAAAGCTTGGTCGCCTTTCTTATGATGTAATTTTTTCGCTCCTGAACATCTTGAATTATATAGTCCGATTCATTCGAGTCCGATAGGGTTACAATGTCTCCAACCGCTACTGGGTTCGTGCTTTTAATTCCGTCAATGCGCAGCTTTCCACGAACTCGCGCATCAACCAAGGCCCCGCTTTCGAGTCGGACCTTATACCAGCTCCCAGTGCTCTTAATTATTCGTCCATTCATACTCGTAAGGTTATCAACATGTAAAGGCTAATAAACCACTACCACCTGTTAATAAAATTGTGAATAAGTCCCTAGATTCGTTAGTTGACTTAGGTATCACCATGAAAATGAGACTATTCACCATACTTGCGACATTAATTCAGTTAATTGTATTTACTGGTTTTGGACAATCACAACCGTCTGAGCCACGCATCTCAAAGCAAGATTATATTTCTCTTTATGCGGATCAGGCAGTGAGAGAAATGCACGCTAGCGGAGTTCCCGCCAGTATTACGCTTGCGCAAGGTATGCTTGAATCAGACTATGGCAATAGTCCATTGGCCAAATATGCCAAAAACCATTTTGGAATTAAGTGCCACAAGGGTTGGAATGGGCCAACTTTTATTCAAGATGATGATGAAAGGAACGAGTGCTTTAGAAAATACTACGATGTATATGATTCTTATCGCGATCATAGCGAGTTTTTGAGGACGCGTGATCGATATGATTTCCTATTTGATCTAAAAACGACCGACTATAAGGGCTGGGCAAAAGGATTGAAGAAAGCAGGATACGCCACCAACCCAAAATACGCTCCGTTGCTGATTCGAATCATTGAAGAGAATGAGCTTTATAAATATGATCAGGTAGTGAAACTGCCAGATACGGAGATGATTAGCGAAGTAAAAGAAGTGGAGTTTAAAACTGAAGTTCCACAGCAATTGAGCGTCAGATCGGTGAACGTAAGTGGAAATAATATCAAGTATGTGGTGGCTAAATCTGGTGAAACGCCAGCATCAATAGCCAAGTCGCAGCAAGTGGGTTTGTGGCAAATCCTAAAATACAACGACCTTGACAAGGGGCAATCTATTATGGCTGGTGATATCATTTACCTCCAACCGAAGAGAAATTACGCCACAGTAGATTATCATACGGTGGAGGTTGGTGAGAGCCTTCGAAGTATCTCACAGAAATACGGTGTAAAGATGAAGCGCATTATTAAAATGAATGATCTCACCTATGATTATGCACCAGAAGTAGGTGATAAGCTAAAGCTGCGTGACCTTAGTAAGCTCAATGAGCAGCTCACAGGTCGCTAAAGGTCGGGTAGTGCGGCTACAGATCCATCACCTGAATGGATGATCAGTTCCTTACTACCATCTTGATCTAGGTCTACAAACAAACATTGCTCATCAGTCTTCAGTGCATTATTGATTATGACTGACTCGTTGACATTTACCAGAGTCATTTTGCGCTCCTTATTGTCATACAATCCTAGTATGGTCTGCTCTTGGTCAAGCCATTTCATTGAGCCTATTTTCTTTGAGGGCAGCAGAATATCTGTGACCATATCGCCCTTTTGATCAAGACCAAATAATCGTCCATCGGTAAAGATTAAATAGCGCATTACGCCATTGTTTGTGGTGATGAATTGAATGCTTCCTGTTGGTAGGATATTGCGCTCGTTGAGCTCGCCATCAAATCGCTTCTCGATTAAATGACCCGCGGTGTCATAACCTACAATGGTGCTTTCAATAAGAGAACTAGCCTTCACAATTTCAGTGAATTGTGCGTGCTGTGGAAACTCTATGGGTGAAGACTTTGAATTACCCGCTCGATCAAATATGAGCAGCTGATTGCTGTTATTGAGCACCATTAGGTAGTCTTTACCTTTTGTGTACATATGGTGAACCTTGGAGACTGCGCTGCCATTAATTGATGGGTTTTTCCATCCATCCACTGCACTACCATCCGCTTTGAAATTGCGTATTTGAGCACCATCACATATTAATATCCTAAGTTCATCCTGATCACTATAGCTAACAGCCGTGGGCGGAATAGACGTTTTGTTGTTCAATTTAATTGGAAAGCCATCTACATTATTTCCATTGCGATCAATGAGCTGTACACTGTTTTCGGTGGTAAATAAAATTTGATTTTTGTTTGATTTAAAAGCATCAATCATCACGATTTCCTCGTTGACTTGGCCATTGACTCGTTTTTTCCAGAGTGTTTTACCCTCCTTGTTTAATAGGTACAATTGGTCATTTTCATCTTGTACTAAGAGCTCAACCTCCTTGGTGTAATGATTGATAAATTTCCATGGCCCACCGCTAATTCTCGTGTCGAGCTGTGTGCGCCAGTTTTCTAGAATGGTGCTTTGGGTTGATTCATTGTATAGCGCTGAGAATGTAAAATGCTCTGCTTTTGATATTTCAGTATTGGCTTGGAAAATGAAAGCGTTAATGTATGCGGTGTCTTCAAAATGTGCAGGACTAGGCTGATCGTAATTGTTGAGACCGCTTAAATAAAGGCACAAGGATGCATCACTTACTGAGGTTTTTAGCTTTTGGAAAGCGACCGATTTTGTTAGGAAATTGTATGATTTATAGTCTTGATAGAAGCGGCCAAGTTGCGCAGAGTTGGGAGCGAAAACAATTTCGCTACCAAGGTTAAGCGCTACGATTGTATTCTGATTCCAATTGTTGATTGGCATGGGTAAGGCACTCATTTCAATGCTTACGGGCTTGTTGACGGGATAAGCATTCGTATCCTGATTGAAAGAAGTGCGAATGAGGAAAACATTATCGGCCCAATTTTCAGGAGCTCTGTTATATGGAACATGAATCATGGCCGTGACTGTATCATTTTTGCAGGTACTTAGGCTTGCATTCGTCTTGATAGGCAGCTTAAATAGGGTTGAAGTAGCTCCTTGGCAGTCATTTTCTCCATTGGAAGCTCGAGCTATTGCACTGGTGACAAATGGATAATTCGATTCCAAACCAAACCCAAGCCAAGTAACAGATTCCAACTCCTTTATGATGGCCTCCGTAAATACATCATCGATAAGTTGATGAAGAAATTTGGTTAGAATACTTGGTTTTAAGATAATGCCCGATGGCGCATTTAGTGACTTTAGTGCATGGGATAAATCAGGGTTTAATTTCTCTACCGTTGGACTAATGGTGGCTTCATAATTCGTCAATAGATTCCAATTGCCAGTTGCAGTTGGTACACCGAGTTGCTTTGTTGACGCGTCAGGGCTGAATATTACGGTGATTTTTGGTGAATCATTAACTATGGAACACGCAATGAAAACTGAGTCTTTGTTTTCATGCAGTGGCTTAACGAAACTGGTTATTCTGTGTGCAAAACTGGAAATGGCTGGAGAGGATCTGAAAAATGAATTGCTGTCTTCCAAAAAGATTTCGAGTTGAGCCGTGCTTTGAGAAACGAAGATGAGTTCAACATCTTCAGGGCAATAGGTGAGTGGATTTTCTTTTTTAGATTGGTAATTATTCCAATAAAAAAAACCAGCTGCCCCAATAATTAGGGCTAAAAGGAATGTTGCGGCTAAATATCTCACAGGATCAAATCTATTATCGATTTCCCCGATTTCAAATCGTGTTTGAAAAGCTTATTCACACTGTTTGGTTACAGCGAAAGACTAAGTTGTTCTGGAATTAAACGAAATGATTGTCTATGGTGTGGCGTAATTCCAAATTGTCTTATTCCTTCACGGTGTGCCTTTGTCGGATATCCCATATTCGTGTTCCATCCATACATGGGGAAATCATTGTGTAGTTGGCTCATACGCTCATCGCGAAAGGTTTTTGCTAAGATCGAGGCCGCTGCGATGCTGGCTACTTTGGCATCCCCTTTTACGATGCAATCAAATGGAATACTTAATGAGGTTCGAAACCGATTCCCGTCAATAAGCAAATGCTCTGGTGCAATACCAAGTTTCTTTATTGCGTTTTCCATGGCTTTAAACGAGGCATTGAGAATATTGATCTCATCAATTTCCCTTGGCCCAAGCTCTGCAATGGCCCAAGCAATTGCTTTTTCTTTAATTAACTCACTCATTTGTACTCGCCTGTGAGCGCTCAATTTTTTGGAATCTACCAGATGTTCGTGCTTCAAACGAGGCGGAAGTATCACGGCTGCTGCCACCACTGGGCCAGCCAAACAGCCCCGACCAACTTCGTCACAACCTGCCTCAAGTCTGCTATGCTTTATTCGAGCGGGTAAATGCATTATCTGGCCGAAATGGCTACTTTATAACCGATGTTGCACATTTGCATAATAATCATCCAAAACTATGGCGTTAACCGAAACGATTCAATATGACCTAGGGTATAAAGCACCGTTTTTTGCGTTAAATGATGTGGTGTCTGATGAGATCATCACTCCTCAAGATGTGGCAGGCAGAAAAGGACTTGTGGTGATGTTCATTTGCAACCATTGCCCGTACGTAATACATGTGCGTGAAGAGCTGGTGAAACTGGCAAATGACTACCAAAAGAAGGGCTTCGGATTTTTAGCCATCAGTTCAAATGATATTGATAAGTATCCTCAGGACGCTCCTGATAAGATGCGGGAATTGGCCCTTAACATGAACTTTCCGTTTCCATACGTATGTGATGCCACACAATCGGTTGCGAAGGCTTACAGAGCGGCCTGCACTCCTGACTTTAGCGTTTTCGATCATCAGCTTACATGTGTATATAGAGGTAGATTAGATGGATCTACCCCTGGAAATGATGTACCCGTAACAGGGGAAGACCTAAGAAAGGTACTTGACGCTATGCTCAATAGAGAACAAATTCCCTCAAGGCAATTGCCCAGTATGGGTTGTAACATTAAGTGGAAAGATTCGTAAGGCCAGCGTAATCGTAGGATTCAAAGCTCGATTAGTCGAAAACATAAAGGACATGATAAGGCATAAAACACTTTTGGTTAAGATTCGGTCGTTTATTTTGCCTGAATTGTCAAAATGACTTATTACTATAATCAATTCTAGTGCGCCTATCACTATTCATATCATTTATGTCTTTAGCGCTTATGGCCTTAGCAGGAGACCCTGTTAAGCCTCTTGAGATGAAGCGTGACACGGTGCAGGCTGTGGTAATGAATGGTGAGGAAATGCTCTTTGACGCTGTTGAAGGCTTATCTGATGACCAAGTAATGGATTTACGCGATTCCCTCATGAAGCATGAGGGTGCGAGTGAATTCACCAACTACATTGGTCTTTACCTGCGATTGAAAAACCAAACCGAAGAGCAATTAACAGCCTATATCGATTCATTATTTGAGGCTAAAGGGCAAGTGCCATATGCATTGATTAACCAGATCAACATTTTCCTTGCGAATAGACCCGAAGCTTTGCCCGTAGTGCTTCCCAAAGATTTGTTTATTGGTAATCGACAAGAGCCAATACCTGCCACCGAATTCTATCCAGATTGGACGAATACTGACCCCAACCCATACCCAATTACCTTATGGCAGAAGGATACCGCATTGTCATTGCTATTGGCCGGTAATGAAGACCTAGGGCAATTCCACATTCCACATAAAGATGTGTTAACCTCAAAATTCGGCTGGAGAGACGGTAGGATGCATAATGGGATTGATATTGACTTGCAAGTTTGGGACTCGGTTCAGGCTACGTTTCCAGGTGTGGTTAGAATGACTAGGTACTATGGTGGATATGGTCGAGTGGTGATCATTCGCCATTTTAATGGTCTGGAAACGACCTACGCTCATCTTCATCGGTTTAAAGTAAAGGAAGGTGATATTGTAGAAGGTGGGCAGTTGATTGGGTTAGGTGGGAGTTCAGGTCACAGCACCGGAAGCCATCTGCATTTTGAGGTTCGTTTTAAAGGAGTTCCTCTTAATCCATTGAGCTTCATTTCGTTTGAAGAAGAAAAGTTGGTAAGCGACACTTTGATGCTTAAGCGCGTGAAGAACGGATTTGTGGCTTATCCAAAGGGGATCTTATTTCACTCGGTTAAAAGGGGCGAGTCCTTGTATAAGATTGCGCAGCAATACGGCACTACAATTTACAAGTTGGCAGAAATCAACGGAATTCGTAGAAATGGATATTTGTATGTCGGTCAACGGTTACGTGTGATTTAAATGGATCTCGAAGAACAAATAAATTTCACAAATAAGCGAGCTCACCCTACAAATCCTAGAATGGTGGTCTTCAGGCACGCAGTGAAAGAGCAGGCTGAGTATTTCGCTGAATTGCTGGTCGAAAACTCAGTAGATTTTGAAGCGCAGGTAGATGAGGACCATGACCTCAAGCCCATGTATTTTGGAGTATCTAAAAAGCACGAAAAGTTAGCGGGGCACCTCAATTACGTTGCTCTAGGTAAAAACAGAGCGAAATTTGTAGACTCAGCGCCAATACGTTGGATTATGTTTTTCATTACTGCCTTATTTGTTGGTTTGGCTCTTGTAGGTGCCGTACTGTCAAATTAAAGATGTAATTGATCGATACAATTGAAATAGCTGTGCTTTTGTGCTACTCATCTTGTGGAAACTATAGTTGATAGCAATGAAGCTCGTCACCTTCGAGGTAGAACATTTTTTGAGACACCTCATCAATGGTAAACTGTGGAGCTCTGTTTTGGCCAAAGGGAAATACCTTTTCTACCTCTCCGTTATTCTTGTTTACCATGAGCAATCCAAACTCATTCTTACCACCGTTACCCTGTGTGGCTAATTGAGTATTGATGAAGTAATAGTCTTGACTTTTCTTACTGAGTTCAAAACGCTCTTTCAAAACGTTTTGCGCCCCTTCTACATTAACTTGAATCTTAGTTCCACTTGCCTGAACTCGGTTAATTCCATTCTGGCGAAGGGATTCGTTGATTTTTGATTCCACCTTATACTCGAGTTGATCTCTTCTCATTGGATCCTGCTGCTGCCTTTGGTGGTCGTATACAATGGCGGCCAACGCTACTATTCTGGCAAGTAATGTATAGCCTGGAGCTTCATAGTTATTGGTGTATATGATATTACCATCATAGCCAATAAGGGTAATGGTTTGTGATGATGATATAAGTACACCATTTTCTCTTGACTCGATTTGGTTAGGAGTTTTTACACTCAGTGGTGTTTTGGTTAGTTGTGTTTTTGTGCCAGATTCAGAATCAACCAAGACAATCGGGTCTTATTCAAAGAGTGAATAGAAATGCTTAAGCTAAATGATAGTTGTAACCGAAGCATTTTAGCCTTTCATTAAGGATATAATTCGAGACATTTGCACCTGTGTTCCAAAGGATTTGCATAGTCTTCTTACTATTTGTATCAGGTTATACTTATGCACAAGAGCGGGTTACAACGTTTGGACTGCAGTTCAAACCCTTAATATCTAGTAACTTATTAGGAACAGGAGTAACCCAAACTATTGGGGATACATTTGACTTCGAGGTGGATCAGAGAATGGGATTTGCGTTTGGAGGAGTGATGCGCAAAGGATTTACCAATTGGTTTTCAATTGAGACAGGAATAAACTTTGTGAGACGCAATTATGAAGCGCGGTCCTTCCATCCGACCAATGGAAATTTCGATTCAACACGTTTTCGAATCATTGCTTACGAAATACCAATATCAGGCCTTGTGTTTGTGCGATTGAGTGAGCGTATTTACATGGATGCCGCCTTTGGGCTTTCATTTAATATGTTCCCTTCTGATGTGTCAAGCGTAAGCTTTGACCGAGACTTGTTTCAGCGAAGCTTTCGGAATTCGTGGGCTACAAATAGTTCGGTGCTGCCTTGGCTAAATGTGGGTTTGTCTGCGAATGTTGGATTTGAATATCGAACAGAAAAATCAGGATATTTCTACATCGGTGGCAGTTATTTGTTGCCATTCAGGCCGTCATACAATACTTTCTTGGTTCACGAACGGAATTCCATACGTGATGAGGCTTTTCTGAGGCTTTCGGGGAATTATTTAACCATTGACCTCAGATATTTTTTCCACGAAGAACCCGAAGAACGAGAAATTCCAGATGATGAGCTTCCAGCCTGGATGCGCAAGAATTAGTGACTAAGCTTGAGAAACTTCGGCCTCACGGTGAATCTTTTTCACCAAGCCAGACAAGACTTTTCCAGGACCAACTTCAATAAAATCCGTAGCTTCATCATTAACCATGGCTCTTACAGACTGTGTCCACCTGACGGGAGCTGTGAGCTGACCAATCAGATTAGATTTTATTTCATCCGGATTTGAAACCGCACTGGCAGATACGTTTTGATAAATTGGACAGATAGGATTGGAGAATGCGGTGTCTTCAATAGCATTTTGCAATTCTTCTCTTGCTGGTTCCATTAGAGGGCTATGAAATGCACCACCAACCGGTAGTGGAAGCGCACGCTTTGCGCCCTTGGCTTTCATTACCTCACATGCCTCGGCAACTCCTTGGTTGCTGCCGCTTATAACCAATTGACCAGGACAGTTGTAGTTGGCAGCGACCACCACGTGTTCAACTTCTGCGCAACCTTCTTCCACTATTGAGTCATCTAAACCTAGAATTGCGGCCATGGTGCTCGGATTCATTTCACATGCTTTTTGCATCGCCATGGCTCGCTTATAAACTAAATTCAGACCATCTTCGAAGCTCAAAGTGTTATTTGCGACCAGCGCAGACAACTCTCCTAAGCTATGACCAGCTACCATATCTGGTTTAAAGTCTGAAATGGTTTGTGCTAGAATTACTGAGTGTAAAAACACGGCAGGTTGCGTCACCTTGGTTTGCTTGAGCGCTTCTGCATCATCACCAAACATGATGTCGGTGATGCGAAATCCGAGTATTTCATTTGCAGCTTCAAATGATTCTTTTGCGTTGCTGTTATTATCATAGAGATCTTGTCCCATTCCTGGAAACTGAGCTCCTTGTCCCGGAAATAAATATGCTTTCTTCATCGCTAGATTAGCTTAAGTGTGCTGAGATTAAACTTATAAATTCTTTTCTGGTGGCATCTTTCAAGAACTCACCTGTAAAAGCACTGGTGGTGGTAAATGAGTTTTGTTTTTGAACACCTCGCATTTGCATGCACATATGTTGCGCTTCTATTACTATGGCTACACCTGCTGGATTGAGCGTATTTTGGATGCAATCACGAATCTGATGTGTGAGTCGCTCTTGTACCTGAAGCCTGCGTGCAAATACATCAACTACGCGAGGAATTTTGCTTAATCCAACTATTTTACCGTTTGGGATATATGCAACGTGGGCTTTGCCAAAAAAAGGAAGCATATGATGTTCACACATTGAGTAAACTTCAATGCTCTTCACCAGGACCATCTGCTGGTTTGGTTCGTCAAAAAGTGCTGACTTCAAAATTGCACTACCATCCTGCTCGTAGCCTTGGGTTAAAAACTGCATGGCCTTTGCTACACGTTCAGGGGTCTTTTGCAAACCCTCCCTATTGGGGTCTTCACCCATCAATTCTATGATACGCCTATAGTGAGACGAGATCTCGTTTATATCATCTTGGTTGTAGGAGTCTACTCTTTCGTATCCGAAGTTTGATTCATCATTCTCCATAGTACTCCACAAAATTGTTTTCGGTCTCTTGCAGTTTGATAACTACCAACTCTGCACCCTTTTTTTCAATATCAGGTTGAATTTCATCCCATATTGCCACACATATGTTTTCAGTGCTTGACATAATGTTTTTCATGAATGGGGTGTCAAGGTTCACATTCTTATGATCAAGATGATTAATTACTTTTTCTTTCAATAAGTCGCTGAGTGACTTGAGGTCCATGACAAACCCAGTCTCTGGATTAATGGTGCTTTTGACGGTTACAAATAGCTCATAGTTGTGTCCGTGCCAATGGCTATTGGCGCACTTACCAAACACTTCTTGGTTTTTCTCATCAGTCCATTCACTGTTGTAAAGCTTATGTGCAGCACTAAATCTTTCTCTGCGCGTAATATGTACTACTCTACTCATTTTGAAAAATAGAGTGCAAAGATAGCCTTGATAAACTCAATAAATACCTTTACCGCAAAGAACCATGTATGATTGTCGTAACGGGAGCAGCAGGCTTTATTGGTAGTTGTGTAGCAAAGTACCTACATGAACAGGGCAGGGGTGATATTGTATTGGTGGATGATTTCTCCAACCAATACAAGCTGGCTAATCTCACAACCATAGAGTCATTAGAAAAGATAAACCGTGATGAGTTTTTTGATTGGGTAATAGATAAATCCATTGACTCAATCATTCATCTTGGTGCTCGCACAGATACCACAGAGTTTGATTATTCAATTTTCCAGAGACTTAATGTCGACTATTCCAAACGTATTTGGCATTTGGCATTAGTAAGATCCATTCCTCTAGTTTATGCCTCATCTGCGGCAACTTATGGTGCAGGAGAGTTAGGTTATAGAGATGATCATGCGATAGTTTCAGATTTAAACCCCTTAAATCCGTATGGAAAATCGAAGAATGTTTTTGATCAGTGGGTGCTCGATAACGATAGTTTACCGCACTGGTATGGCCTAAAATTCTTTAATGTTTACGGTCCTAATGAATATCATAAGGGACGCATGGCGAGCGTTGTTTACCATGCATTTAATCAAATTAAAGCCACGGGTGGAATGAAGCTTTTTAGATCTCATAATTCTGCGTATGCAGATGGCGAGCAGCTTAGAGACTTCATCTATGTGAAAGACATTTGCAGAGTAATAGCGTTTTTGATTGATCGACTTCCCAACCCAGGTATTTACAATTTAGGTTCTGGCAAGGCTCGCACCTTTTTAGACCTGACCAATGCGGTTTTCAATGCTATGGATTTGGATCCTAAAATCAGTTTTATCGATACACCTGTTGACATTCGTGATACATACCAATATTATACTCAGGCTGATATGACCAAACTCGCTACTGCAGGTTATTCAGAAAGTTTTCAGGAATTGGAACATGGTGTGAACGACTATGTCATGAAATACTTGATGCAGAGTAGATATTTCTAGAGTGAGTCTTTCAATTCGAGTAGCATTGATTTGACTCCTTTGAGTGTATCAATCAGTTCTGCTTTCTCTTCGATGGATTTTGAGTCTTCTTTTAGTTTTTTCTTGGCACCATCCAGTGTAAACCCACGTTCTTTCACCAAATAGTGAATGAGCTTAAGATTGTCTAGATCTTTTTGTTTATAGACTCTATTACCTTTTTTATTTTTTGTCGGGCTTACTATATCAAACTCCTTTTCCCAAAATCGAAGCAAGGATGGGTTTACATCAAGAAGCTCTGATACCTCTCCGATGGAATAATACAGTTTGAAGCTTGTCCTTTCTTTGTAAGGCATTGCGCAAATATAGTCTAGTCGAAAGACTGATTCTCCTGAGAGGATAGTTGAATCACAAGGTCGTATTCTTCAGGAGTCAAATCACTGAAGTAGAAGTTGATAGGGTTTACTGGTTTATCGTTCTTGCGTACCTCATAATGCAAATGCGGACCGACAGATTTTCCAGTATTGCCAACATATCCAATGATTTCGCCACGTTTCACTTCTGAGCCCACCTTCACGTTGGTTTTGCTCATGTGTGCATACAATGTAGTATAACCAAAGCCGTGATCTATTCTTACATGGTTGCCATAGCCTCTTGAAGCGCGATCAGCCCTAATTACTGTTCCATCACCGGTAGCATAAATTGGAGTCCCTGTGGGCGCAGTGAAATCCATGCCAGCATGGAACGCAGGGGTTTTGTAATGAGGGTCTATTCTCATGCCGTAGCCACTGGCCATTCGTTTCAAGTCTTTATTTGATACTGGCTGTATGGCCGGTATTGCCGCCAGCATCTGTTCCTTCTGTTTTGCTAATTCTATGATCTCATCAAAAGATTTTGATTGTATGTAAAGCTGCTTGGCTAGTCTATCCAGCTTTTTAGATGTGTTGATGACAATCTCTGCATCGTCCTTAAACCTTTCTAAGCTTTTATATCTATTAATACCTCCAATGCCGGCTTTTCGAATATTATCTGGAATTGGCTCGGCTTCAAAAATTGAGCGGTAAATATTGTCATCTCGATTTTCCAAATCAGCGAGGATTGTGCTCATTTGGTCGAGCCGCTTGCCCATGAGCTCATATTGGAGTAAAAGAGCTTCTTTTTCTTCGCGGAGCTGACGTTCTTGGGGGGAATCGTATACAATGTTGAAAAGCACGTAAATGCCTCCTCCGCAAATCAAAGCAGCGATAGAAAATAAGGTAAACCTTAAGATCTTTGCTGAAGGGCTGAGCTTGATCTTCTCATAGCTTAGCGTGCTCTCGTTATATTGATATTTTACTTTGGCCATAAATAAGAAGCCTTATAAAGCGTGCAAAAATAGGCAACTGCTACTTTTGCGGTCTTTTCTGTATTTCTATTCAATCATTTTAACAGAATTATGACTTGGTCAACAAATCAAATTAGACAAACGTTCCTGGATTTTTTTAGTTCGAAAGAACACGTCATAGAACCATCTGCACCGATTGTGATAAAGGATGACCCCACGCTGATGTTTACCAATGCAGGGATGAATCAATTCAAGTCAATTTTCGTTGGAAACAGCGCAAGTAGTGCGCCTAGAATAGCAAATAGTCAGAAATGTTTGAGAGTATCAGGCAAGCATAATGATCTTGACGAGGTTGGGAGAGACCACTACCATCATACCATGTTTGAAATGTTGGGCAATTGGTCTTTTGATGATTATTTTAAGTCTGAAGCCATCGCATGGGCTTGGGAGTTGTTGACGGAGGTTTATAAGCTTGATAAAGATCGACTTTATGTAAGTGTGTTTTCTGGTGATGAAGACCTGAACCTCACTGATGACCATGATGCTCGGCAACACTGGAGTGAGTTCGTAAGTCAGGACAGAATTTTAGGGTTTGGTAGAAAAGAAAATTTCTGGGAAATGGGCGATACAGGACCCTGTGGTCCTTGCTCAGAAATTCACTACGATATGCGCACGCAGTTAGATCGAGATGAAATTGATGGGTCTACCTTGGTGAATAAAGATCATCCCGAAGTCATTGAGATTTGGAATTTGGTTTTTATGCAATATGAGCTTAAGAAGAGTGGTGACCTCGTCAAATTAGATAAGAAATATATTGATACTGGGATGGGGTTAGAACGCTTATCACGCGTTTTGCAAGGCGTTGACTCTAACTATGATATCGACCTTTTCAGAGCCATTATTTCGAATCTGGAAAATATTTCCAATCAAAAATATTCGGGTTCGGACAGTATGCAAGATGTTGCATTTAGAGTAATTGCAGATCATTTAAGAGCAGTATCATTCTGCATTGCAGATGGCCAGCTACCAGCGAGTAATGGCGCTGGCTATGTAATCAGGCGTGTGCTCAGAAGAGCAATTAGGTTTGGCTACAGCTATTTGTATATAACTCAACCGAGCATATACAAGTTGGTTGAAACACTTTGTGCTCAAATGGGATATAGCTTCAATGAGCTGGAAGCTAACAAAAGCTTGATTGAAAAGGTAATTGAAGAGGAAGAGAAATCATTCCAGGCTACCCTCGAAAAGGGGTTAAATAGATTAGATCAGCAGATGGATGAGGCAAATAACAAGATTATCGCTGGTGATTTTGCCTTTGAGCTCTATGATACATATGGATTTCCCATCGACTTAACTATGCTCATTGCAGAAGAGCATGGTTTCTCAGTTGATATTGAATCATTTGAAGCCAACTTGAAAAAGCAAAAAGACCGCTCAAGAGATGCCTCCAAAGCCGATTTTGAAGATTGGAACATTATTTCAAACGAACCCAATTCTGTTTTTATCGGATACGATCAGTTGGAATCCAACAGCCGATTAATGAAATTTCGAAGAGTTAAGGCT
>Ga0222718_10003041_pt1 | contig 14609 bp, 15 predicted proteins | sample C33_27DmetaG_FD_165045 | JGI IMG/M metagenome (GOLD analysis project Ga0222718, IMG submission 165045) | Estuarine water microbial communities from San Francisco Bay, California, United States - C33_27D | ecosystem: Environmental > Aquatic > Marine > Unclassified | place: USA: California... | reverse complement strand
TAAATAGTTTATCATTAGCTTTTTAGAAAGAAGTAAAGATTTGACAAAAGTTAGACATCCAGAAAAGATTAACAATAAAGAAACATCTATTTTGCCAAAACCAAAATGGATTAGATCGAGATTACCTAGTTCAAAAACTTTCGAAGCTACAAAAGATATTATAAAAAAAGGTAATGTTGTTACAGTTTGTGAAGAGGCTAATTGCCCTAACTTAGGTGAGTGTTGGTCAAAAAAACATGCAACTTTCATGATTATGGGTGATACCTGTACAAGGGCATGTGCTTTTTGTAACGTTAAGACTGGTAAACCCGAGGATTTAGATCCATTTGAACCATATAGAGTATCACAAACAGTAAAAAAGCTTGGCCTTGATCATGTGGTGATTACATCAGTGGATAGGGATGATCTTGATGATGGTGGGGCATTACATTTTTCAAAAACAATTGAGTTACTAAGAAGAGAGTCTCCAAAAACAACGATAGAAATTTTAACTCCAGATTTTTTAAGAAAAGATAATTCTTTAGGGGTTGTTTTAGCTTCTAAACCAGATGTTTTCAATCATAATTTAGAAACTGTACCAAGACTGTATTTATCAATTCGACCAGGCGCAAGATATTTTAATTCTCTTAAAATCTTATCCGATGCTAAAGAAATTATGCCTGAGGTTTTTACCAAATCTGGTTTAATGCTAGGCTTGGGAGAAACAAAAGATGAGATTATGCAAGTTATGGATGATTTAAGAGCTGCTAACGTTGATTTTTTAACTTTAGGTCAATACCTTCAGCCAACTAGAAAACATGCCCCAATAAAAGATTTTATATCTCCTGATGATTTTAAAAAATATAAAGAAATTGCTGAATCAAAAGGTTTTTTAATGGTTTCATCAAGCCCTTTAACAAGATCATCTCATCATGCTGGTGATGATTTCATAAAATTAAAAAAAATAAGAATGAGTCAACAGTAATCTAAATTGATAGATGTTGAACATAAAAAATTTTTAGAATTTCCATCGGAATTTCTTTTTGATGTCATGAGTGATGTTGAGAGCTATTCAAAATTTATACCTGGTTGTAATTCGTCGAAAATAATCAGTGGCAGTGATGATAAATTTATAGCGAAGCTTAGTTTACAATACTTATTGATGTCAGGTGAATTTATTAGTGAAGTTTATTGTAGTAGAAAAAATTTAACTATTATTTCTAAAGGTATTGAAGGTCCATTCCATTCATTAATAAATAAATGGCAATTTAAAAAAGACGGAAACGGAAGTATTGTTATGTTAAATATTTCAATTGATTTAGAAAATCAAATTTTTGAGAAAATACTAAAGAGAAATATTGATAAAATATTATCACAAATCATTTTGAGTTTTGAAGAAAGAATAGATCTTATTTACTAATTTTAATATTTTCGTATAGATTTTTTAGGGCATTTAATGTGGTTAGATTTCTAATCTCATCTCTGGTCTTTTCACCGAATAAAAATTTAAAATTAATTGTATCTCTATTTTTTTTTGCGATTGCCATATAAACAAGACCAACAGGCTTATCTTTTGTTCCGCCTCCTGGGCCAGCTATTCCAGTAACAGATACAGATAAATTTGAATTGGACTTTCTTAAACATCCCTCAGCCATTAATTTTGCAATTTCTTTTGAAACAGCCCCGTGTTGGTTTATTGTATCAATATCTATACCTAATAACTCAGCTTTTGAATTATTTGAATATGTAATAAAGCCTCTATCGTAAACTATTGATGACCCTGGTATAGATGTAATTGCCGCTCCAATCATTCCACCTGTACAGCTTTCTGCTGTAGAAATTACAACTTTATTTTTTGGCCCAATAATTATTATTTCTTTTGCTAAATTATTTATTTCATCGTGATACATTAAATAAATCCATAATATGTGAGTATTAAAATTATTATAGCTGTAATAACACCAGCAAACAAATCATCACCAATAACTCCGAAATAACCTTTAATTTTTTCAATTTTATTAATTGGGAATATTTTACTTATATCGAAAAATCTAAAGAGAATAAAAGCTAAAAAAAAGGATTTAAAATTGAATGGAATAAATGCAATAGCTATCCACTGGCCTAAAACCTCATCAATGACTACTTCCTGAGGATCTAGATTCTTCGAGGATTTTAAATATTCATTAACTGCAAAAATACTTATCATTGTAAGAAAAAAGAAAAAGGATAAAAAAATGCTATGACTTGTTAATTTTATTATAACAGCCCCAACTACTAGCCCTGCAAGTGATCCAAAAGTACCTGGAAAATATTTTACCTTACCAATATAACCAAAGGTTACCAGAAAAGTTATTAAGCTATTCTTCATTAAATGCCTCAATAGAAACAATTGCCTGTGATGCAATTCCTTTTTTAAAATTTATAAAACCTTGGTCTTCAGTTGTAGTTGCCTTTATATTTATTTTATCAATTTCTAAATCTAATAAATTTGATAAATTCTTTTTTAATTTTAGCTTGATAGGATTGATTTTTGGATAATCACATATAAGATTTATATCCAAATTTATAATTCTTCCATCAAGCTTTTTAACAAAATCCATGGCTTTATTTAAAAAAAGTACTGAATCTGAATTTTTGTATTTACTTTTCGATGGAGGGAAATGAACACCAATATCATTTTTATTTGTAGCGCCGAGAATTGCATCAGTTATTGAGTGAAGAAGCACATCCCCATCTGAATGAGCTAGTAATTTGTATTTTGATTTAAGCTTAAGTCCTCCTAGAGTTATTTCGTTTCCATCTGTGAACGCATGAATATCAAAGCCAATCCCTACAAGATTTTTTTTCTTACTTAAAATTATATTATTAAATATTAATAAATCTTCATTGGTTGTAATTTTGAAATTTTCTTTGGATCCTTTTATTAATTTAAATGAAATTTCTTTATTAATTATTAAAGAAAAATCATCAGAAAGTTCCTTTTTATTTTTTTTGTGTAATTCAAATATCTCGTTAAGGCCAAACCCTTGAGGAGTTTGAAGAGAAATTAATTTGTTTCTGTCGATATTGTTAAGTTTATTTTTATAATCAATTGATTTTATTGTATCTTCAATATTTACATATGGGCAAGTAGCACTGTATTTTTTTAAATTTTTAATGCTTTGAAGAATAATTTTTTTTGAAATAAATGGTCTTGCCGCATCATGAATTAAAACTTTTTGATTTTTTTTATTTCCAAATTCATTTTTAAGGTTTTTTATGCCTTTTAAGGATGACTCTCTTCTTGTTTTACCCCCAATGACATATTTTCTTAAATTATTAATTCCTTTTGTATCTCTTTTATACTCTTTAATATTCTCTTTTGAGATAACTACCGTAATTGAGGAAATTTCATTGATTTTAGTAATATTTTTTAACAAATATCTTAAGGGAGATATATTATTAAACTCCATATATTGCTTAGGAGGACTTTTATTACTTTTTTTAGCTCTTTCCCCTGTGCCACCAGCTAATATCAAAAAATGGACCATTAATCAGACTCGTAAGTTATACTTTAAAAGATATTTGCCTAATTAATAGGCATATTATATAGTTGCACAAAAATTAGGCAAATATCTATGAATATACAAAACGATATATATCATCAAATTGTAAACTCAATGACTTTTCCTTTGGTTATTATAGACTTGCAGAAAAAAATTACCATTATAAATATTTCCGGTGAAGATTTTCTGAGAACAAGTTCCAAAATGTTAATTGGTAAAGATATATGTGATTTTATGCCTTTTTCATCACCCATAATCAATCTAATTGAAAAATGTATTAATGAAAATTCTGGTTTTAATGAATATGGTTTAGATTTGAGTAATCCAAGAATAGGTAATAAAAAAGATATTAATATTCAAATAACACCAATCTCTGACGATAAAATAATGATCATTTTTATCGATAATAATTTTGAAAAAGATTTTTTTTCATCAAGCAAAGATTCTTCTGGAAAAACTATGTCATTTCTTGGTTCTATGCTTGCTCACGAGGTAAAAAATCCATTAGCAGGTATAAGGGGTGCTGCACAACTTATTGAAAAAAAAGGTTTCGAAGATAAAAAACTAACGAATCTCATCTGTACTGAGGTTGATAGAATAAGGGGACTTGTTGAGAATATTGAAGTTTTTGATAATCTTCCATTTAGTGATTTAAATTCTTTAAATATACATTCAGTAATTCGTCATACGTGTGATGTTCTAAAAAACTCTCAAAAAATCGAATTTGAAATAAAAGAATATTTTGATCCCTCTATCCCAGAAGTTATAGGTAATAAAGATCAATTGATTCAGGTTTTTTTGAATTTAATGACAAATTCTTGTGAAGCAATTCAAAATAATCTTCTTTTAAAAAATGAAAATTATAAAGGTTCGATTGAAATTTATACTTCATATAAACATGGCTCTATAGTTAAGGCCGATTTTTTAGGAGAAAAAAAGAATTTACCTATTGAGATTAGAATTAAAGATAATGGTAGTGGTATACCAGAACACTTTCAAAAAAATATTTTTGAACCATTTATTTCATCCAAAAAGTCATCAAAAGGCGGTCTTGGCTTAGCAATGGTAGCTAAAATTATAAATGACCATAACGGGATAATTAGTTTTGAAACAAATTCAGAAGGTACAATTTTTACAATCAATTTAGCATCAGCGGGGTAAGGATGACAAAAAAAGTAGTTTTATTGTTAGAGGATGATGAATCAATTCAGCTAGTAACCTCAGATTTTTTATTAAGCGAAGGTTATATAGTTAAATCTTCAAAAACAATTAAGAGTCTATGGAAAATGATCGAAGATGGCGAGGGAGATGTTCTTGTTACTGATGTTATGTTACCAGATGGTGAGTCTTTTGAGATAATTCCTCAGATTAAAGAATTGAGACCCAATCTTCCAATAATAGTTGTAAGTGCAAGAAATAATCTTCAAACAGCAATATCCTCTGTTGAAAAAGGTGCGTTTGAATATTTACCAAAGCCATTTGATTTGAACGATTTGAGTAATCTTATTTTAAAAGCCATTCAGACCAAGCCTATAGAAAAGGGTAAATCATTAATTAGAAAAAAAAGTAATGATTTAATAATTGGAAGTTCAAAAATTATGCAAGAAATGTATAGAGTTATTGGTCGATTATCACAAAATGATTTAACAGTAACTATTTATGGAGAGAGTGGAACGGGAAAAGAACTTGTTGCTAAAGCCCTTCACATGTTTGGAAAAAGATCAGATAATCCTTTTATTCCAGTGAATATGGCAGCTATTCCAAAAGATTTAATAGAAAGTGAACTTTTTGGTCATGAAAAGGGTTCATTTACAGGAGCGCATCAAAAAAGTGATGGAAAATTTAAGCAGGCAGAAAAAGGTACACTTTTTTTAGACGAAATTGGTGATATGCCTTTAGATGCTCAAACTCGATTATTAAGAGTTTTGCAAGAAGGTGAATATACATCCGTAGGGGGTAAAGAGAGAATAAAGGTTGATGTTAGAATTATTACTGCAACCAACAAAGATTTAAAAAAATTAATTGACCTTGGAGTTTTTAGGGAAGATTTGTATTATCGATTAAATGTTGTTCCAATAGAAACGCCACCTTTAAGAGATAGAATTGAAGATATACCTGAATTAATAGAGCATTTTTTAATAAAAACGGAAAAATCAGGATTACCCAGTAAAAAAATTGACAATGATGCCATTGAAGCAATGAAATCTTATAAATGGCCCGGCAACGTTAGAGAGCTTGAAAATTTTATTTTAAGGATTTCGGCCCTTTACTCTGAGGATTTACTAAATATAGAAATTATTGAATCAGAGCTTGAGCGTTTAGAGGGTAATAATAAAAATATTGATGAATTAAATTTATCAAGTTTAATTGATCACTATTTTAAAAGAAGTAAAGATAAATTATTGAACAACAATAATAAAAATATTTACTCTGTAATAATTGAAAAAGTTGAAAAATCATTAATAGAGAACATTTTAGATTATACAAACGGGAATCAATTAAAAGCATCTGAAATTCTAGGTCTCAATAGAAATACTTTAAGAAAAAAAATCGGTGACTTAAGCATTGATTTAAAGTTTAATGATAAAGATTAAATTATTTTTTTGAGGTTATGCTATGAAAAAAGGACCGTTGTCAGGTGTTAAAGTTATTGAATTTGCTGGAATAGGACCAGGACCATTTTGTGGAATGTTACTTTCAGATATGGGAGCGGATGTTGTTAGAATTGATAGGGATGATAAAGGCTCTTCTAGGCATGCAATTGAAGCAAGAGGAAAAAGATCAATAAAATTAAATTTAAAAGATCCAAATGATATTAAGATTTGTTTAGAGTTAGTAAAAAAAGCTAATATTATTCAAGAGGGATTTCGTCCAGGAGTTATGGAAAGACTCGGATTAGGGCCTGATGATTGTTTAAAAATTAATCCAAGCTTAGTTTATGGAAGAATGACTGGTTGGGGTCAAATTGGTTCACTCTCTCAAGCTGCAGGACATGATATTAATTACATTGCATTAACTGGTGCACTTAATTCAATTGGAAGAAAAGGTGAAAAACCCGTTCCCCCTCTTAATTTAGTAGGAGATTTTGGTGGAGGAGCACTATATCTCGCTATGGGTATGATTGCTGCTTTATTTGAATCTCAAAAATCTGGAAAAGGTCAAGTTGTTGATTGCGCTATGACAGACGGATCTGCTTCATTAATGACAATGTTTTATGGATTTTTAAGTTCTGGTATTTGGAAAGAAGATAGGGGAGAAAATTTATTAGATTCTGGCGCTCATTTCTATAATGTCTATGAAACAAAAGATAATAAATTTATATCTATAGGCTCTATTGAGCCACAATTTTACTCTTTATTGCTCGAAAAGCTTGAAATAAGAGATGGAGACTTATTGGATCAAATGAATAAAGACCTATGGGACGATTTGCAAGTTAAGCTCGTTGAGACTTTTAAGCAAAAAACAAGAGATGAGTGGTGTTCTATAATGGAAGGGACAGATATCTGTTTTGCTCCGGTTTTAACTATGAAAGAGGCGCCAAATCATCCTCATAATAAAGAAAGAGAGACCTTTATAAATTATGAGGGTGTTATTCAGCCTAATGTAGCGCCAAGATTTTCTAGAACTCCGTCTCAAATACAGGGTCCGCCGCCTCTAGATATTTCAGATATTCATGAAGTTTTTTCAGATTGGGATTAATGATTTAATTAAAATTAGTCACCTTTTTTAGGAAAAAATACTGTTCTTAACCATGTAAATAAATTATTTTCTTTTAAATCTTCTTTTATAAGAAATTTCATTAAATTATTGTAATCATTGTTTAAAAACATATCTTCTCTTTTTCTTATTTCTTTATTTTTATCTATTTCCCCAATTTTCTTTGCAGGATTTCCACCAAAAATTTCATTATCTGGAACATCTGATGTTACAACTGATCCTAAACCTATGATAGAGTTTTTACCAATCCTTACACCCTTTGATATTTTAGATCCTTCACCAATCCATGAGTTTTCTTCAATATGTATTTTTTTACTTGATCCTGGAGTATTTATTCTGTCATAAACTCCATGCCAGTCAGAGTCTGAAATATAAACATTGCTTGCAATCATAACATTTGAATCAATTATTATTTCTTCAGCCGAAATTATCCTTACACCTGGAGATATTAGAACATTATCACCAATTTTTATTATTCCGTCACAATTATTTTTATTCCAAGCGCATATTTGAGTTATTACATTTCTTGATGTTCTAATATGCACATTTTCTCCTAATGAGATGTTTTTTCCATATACATCGATATTCCATGGTTTATTGATATCTAGATTTTTTCCAACTCTTTTAAATTGAGGGACTAAAAAATATTTTGACCAAAGGATATAAAAGTTTTCAATAAATATACGAACAAAAAAGGGACGATTGTCTTTTTGCAAAATGATTAGTGCATTCTTTCTTGTGACATAAGATAGGAGCCATCCTTATACTCGCTAAAAAGCTCATCTACTTGAGGATGTCTTACAGGATCTTTATTAATATCATATAATAAATTTTGCTCTGAAACATATGCTACATATTCAGTAACATCGTTTTCAGCAAGCAAATGATAAAAAGGCTGATCTTTTTTAGGTCTGATTTCTTCAGGAATTGATAGCCACCATTCATCAGTATTATTAAAGGTAGGATCTACATCAAAAATAACGCCTCTAAAGGAAAGAAATTTGTGTTTTACAATCTCACCAATTTTGAATTTTGCATCACGTTCCATTAAAATACTCCATAGGTTAAAGATAATAATTAATTATCAATCTTCAAGATGTTTTTTTAAAAAATTTTACATTATGAGATATAAAATTGTAGATTAATCCGATTCTTTAAATTTATTGATAAGGTAGTTGTATAATGAACAAATATTTGGAAAAATTATTTAGCCCATCAATTATTAATCAACTGAAAATTCCTAATAGAATAATAATGGCTCCCATGACTAGATCCAAATCACCAAACAGTATACCAGGGAAAGATGTGGCATTATATTACGCCAAAAGAGCAGAGAATGGTGTGGGTTTAATAATTACTGAAGGTACAACTGTAGACACTCCTAACGCGTCTGATGATATAAATATACCAACCTTTCACGGCAATGACTCTCTTAAAGGATGGTCAATGGTTGTTGAACACGTACATGATGCTGGTGGTTTAATTTTTCCTCAAATATGGCATCAAGGCACCTTAAGAAGAGCAGATACAACTTGGAATTCTGATTTTCCTTCATGGGGTCCATCAGGCTTGGCATCTAAAAATAAAAAAGTTTCTGAACCAATGAGTTTAATTGAAATTGAGCAGACTATTGATGCTTTCGCAGAAGCTATTTATCAGGCTAGAGAATTAAATTTTGATGGAGTGGAAATACATGGAGCGCATGGTTACCTTTTAGACCAATTCTTTTGGGAGAGCACAAATATTAGAGATGATGAATGGGGTGGTTTAGCAATAGAAGAGAGAACAAAGTTTTCTGAGGCAATTATCAGGAAAGCCAGAAAAGTTGTAGGAAATGATTATCCAATTATTTTTAGATTTTCTCAATGGAAACAACAAGATTTTGACCATAAGATGGCCAAAAATGAATTAGAACTTGGTTCATTTTTAAATAATTTATCTAATGCTGGTATTGATGCTTTCCACTGTTCTCAAAGAAGATTCTGGAATAATGAATTTGATGACTCAAATTTAAATTTAGCTGGATGGGCAAAAAAACTAACTAATAAACCATCTATAACTGTTGGAAGTATTGGTTTGACTGAGGATTTTATAGAAACTTTCCAGGGTAAAGAATCTAAACCAACAGACATTTCAAACCTTCTTGAAAGGCTATATAATGATGAATATGATTTTGTTGCAATAGGTAGGGCATTGATCTCTAATCCAGATTGGCCAAAACTTGTAAAAAATGAAGAATTTGAAAAAATTAAAATTTTTACCCCGAAGGATTTAGAGGAACTAGTATAATGATTGATAATCAAAAGGAATTTATGCCTGAGGCTGGTAAAATATTAAATAGAGTCCATTTGGAAATTAAAGATGGCTTTGTAAAACATTCTTATGAACTTGATGAAAAATTTACAAATAGACGTAATTTTATAATGGGCGGATTTATATCTACAATGCTAGATGGATTGTGCGGTCATGCTCTTCACACAGTTCATGATAAGCATCATGTAACTCTAGAATTAAAAACAATTTTTTTATCACCAGCTAAGATTGGAAAGTTTATCGGAGAAGGCAGGGTTGTCAAAGTTGGAAGAAGTGTAGGTTTTTCTGAAGCAACTATTTGGGATATTGATAATAATGAAATCGCTAAGGCCTCAGCTACATTTAAAATCTTTAATAAGTAGATATCATTTTTTCTCTTAATTTAAGTTTATATATTTTCCCAGAAGCTGTTCGGGGTAATTGATCATATTGAATATCTACACGTTCGGGGATCTTAAATGAGGCTAAATATTGCTTTAAGAATTTTTTTAAATCATCACTATTGATTTTTGAATTTTTGTTTAAACTAATTGAGCAGCATAATATTTCCCCGAGACGTTCATCGGGTATCCCAAAAACACTAGCCTCGAGGACATCTGGGTGTGTATTAATTCTATCCTCAACTTCTAAGCAGGATATATTTTCGCCTCCTCTTATAACGATATCTTTTGCTCTATCTACTATAAATAAATAATTATCATTATCTAAATAGCCTAAATCACCTGACTTAAACCAACCTTTATAAAAAGCTTCTTTTGTGGCTTTTTCATTGTTCCAATAACATCTAAAATTAGAGGGTGATTTTATGTATATCTCACCTACATTTCCATTTTTAACTTCTTTATTATCATCGTCACAAATAATTATTTCGGTTAAAGGTTTAGATGGTTTTCCAGTTGATCCTGGTTTTTTTATGTATTCTTCGCCAGAAATTACTGCTCCTGCTGCATTTGTTTCTGTTAAGCCATAACCTAAACCAGGCTTAGCATCAGGGAATTCTTTGCTTAAGCTTAATACGTGTGATGAAGGCCTTGCAGCTCCTCCACCAGATAAGTCCTTTAACGAAGATAAGTTGTATTTTTTTCTATCTGGGTGTCTCATAATTTCTAGAGTCATAGTGGGGACACCGCTTAGGCTAATAATTTTTTCACTTTCGATAATTTTTAATGCATTAGATGGGTCCCATTTATAGAGCATTACCATTTTTCTTCCTGATAAAAATGATAGCATAAATTGACTATGGCTTCCTGTGACATGAAATAACGGAACTGTAATCATGCATGATGGCTGTATATTTTCATCAGGAATTATTTCATCTCTTATTGCCCTTGCACCTGCAATAACTGACCATTGTAATAGAGTTGAAATTATTGCTCTATGGCTAGAACAAACACCTTTTGGATAACCAGTAGACCCAGAAGTATAAAAAATAGCCGCATCATCATCATCTTTAATGTCAACATTTGGCATTTTTAACCCTTTGTAAATATCAATCAGATTATTCCAATTATTTTTTTGATTTTTATTTGAACGAATTGATATTAATTTTAAATTAAGTTTTTTAGAAAAGGGGCTTATTAGATTATACCTTTTATCATCAACAATTATCAACTTGGCACCACAATTTTCAATGCCATACTTTAGCTCTTCACCTGTCCACCAGCTATTAAGGGGGACTGCAATTGCCCCAATAGAGGTTATAGCTATAAAACTATTAATCCACTCAGGGTAGTTTCTAGAGGCAATAGCAACTCTGTCGCCTTTTTTAATTTTAAATTCATTAATTAATGCATTTGCAAAAGCTGAAGCTAGCTCATGAGAATCTTCATATGTATATCTTTCATCTTCAAAAATTAGCATTTCCTTGCCTTTATAATTGGAAGCAAGAGAAAACAATTTTGATAAATTTGATACATCATTATCAAAGCATTTATATTCAATATCTCTTATGTATTTGTTTTTGATTGTGAACGATGGATCTTGATTGCATATATCAATAATTATTTCATCAATATCTTTTTTCATTATTTTTCCAGTGGCGGAGGGGGAGGGATTCGAACCCCCGAGACGGTTGCCCGCCTGCCGGTTTTCAAGACCGGTGCCTTCAACCACTCGGCCACCCCTCCGCAGGGTTTTCTAAACAGTATGTATTTATATTTTTTCCAAAAAGTCTAATAAAATTTTATTTACTTTATCTGGTGCTTCTTGTTGTGTCCAATGTCCTACATTCTTAATAATTTCTTTTTTTCTTAAATCATTATAATTTTCACCAATAGATTCGAAAAAATTTACATTAGGAACAAAAAAATTAACTGGGTCTAAGTCCCCTGTAATAAAACATGCAGGTTTTTCAATTTTATTAAGTGATAAATCTTTAAGCTCTTTCCAGTCCAAATCCATACATCTGTATCTATTTAGTGGACCTGTCATTCCGCTATTTTCAAATTCTTTTACAAAATAGTTAAGATTATCTTGAGAAAGCCAATTCGGTAGATTGCTAGGAAGATCTTCATATTTAAGAAAAGATGAATTTTTATTTTTTTTCTTTACCTTTCCTTTTGATGCTAAATCTATTCTTTTTTTCATACCTTTATAATCAGAATTGCAATAAATTTGTCTTAAAGATTTATTTAAATCAAATTCAAGTTCTTTTTCAGCTAAACCATATTTTTGAAAATAAAGAATATAGAAAAAATCATCTCCAAATATTTGTTTGAATATTTCTGTAGGGGGGATATCTAAAAAGGGATTAAATGGAACCGATAATCCTGAAACCGAAACTATTCTCTCAGGAAACAGTAAAGAGGTATACCAGCTTATAGGAGCACCCCAATCATGACCAATTATATGAGCATCTTCCTCGTTTAAGAAATCTAAAATATTAATAATATCTTTTGTAATTTCTTTTAATGTGTATTTTTCAATTTCTTTTGGGTTACTTGATTTTCCATATCCACGAATATCAGGAATTATCACTTTATAGCCAGCGTCTTTAAATGGCTCTATTTGGTTTCTCCAACTATACCAACTTTCTGGCCAGCCATGAACAAAAATCACTGGTTTGCCATCACCTTCAACAAGAGTATTGATTTTAATATTATTTGTTTCTATAAGCTCGAAATTTCTATGCATAAAACCTCCTTAATTTAGCATTCTAAGTATTCTGATAGTTTTGTGAATAGCGAATCTTGCTATCATAAAAAAATGAATAAATTAAAATATATTTCTTTAATTTTTTTACTAATTATTTCTTCTTGTGCACCTAATAATAAAAATTTTTCTATTAAAAAATCTCCCTTTTCTGGTGGAGAATATAAAGTAGGAAAGCCTTACCAAATAGAGGGTAAAACATTTTATCCAAAAGAGAGTTTTGATTATTTAGAAAGTGGAGTTGCCTCATGGTATGGGCCTAATTTTCATGGAAAAAAGACTGCTAATGGAGAGATTTTTAATATGAACTTATTAACAGCCGCTCATAAAACCCTTCAATTACCATCCTTAGTAAAAGTTACAAATCTTGAAAATAATAGATCTCTAATTCTCAGAGTTAATGATAGAGGACCTTTTGTAAAAAATAGGGTTATCGATGTTTCAAAAAAAGCGGCATCCATTCTTGGTTTTCAAAAAAATGGTACTGCAAATGTAATTGTTGAATATTATGGAAGAGCAAAAATTTATGATAGAGATGGAAAAATTATTAAACAGAAAAATAAAGTTAGTGAAAAAAATGAAAAAAGTTCTTTTTATATTAAAATAGGTCTATTTTCTGAAATTACTAATGTAGAAAAAATTAGATCACAGTTAAAAAATTTAGGTAAGATTAAAATAAGTAAAAATCAACTAGGGTATAAAGTTCTGCTAGGGCCATTTGCCAATAAAAGCTATACAGCTCGTGTATTAAGTAATCTTAAAGAAAAAGGTTTTAAAGATGCGGTTATTGAAAATATTTATTAATTTGTTAAATCAAATTGCTTATAAAAAAATAAAAATATTAATTATTATTTTAATTGTTTTTCCTAATTTTGCACACTCTTTTAAATCCGATGCTGAATTCGCTCTTCTTATTGAGTATGAGACCGATCAAGTCTTATATGAAAAAAATTCAAGAAAAAAAATTTATCCTGCATCGATGTCGAAATTAATGACTTTATATGTGCTGTTTGATTATTTAGAAAAGAATATTATCTCATTAGATGAAAAGATCTTTATTTCTGAAAATGCATGGAGAAAAGGGGGGGCAGTTTCAGAATCGTCGACAATGTTTGCAGAAGTTTCTTCCTATATATCTGTTGAAAATATTATTAGGGGTATTGTAATTCAATCAGGAAATGATGCGTGTATTGCTATTTCAGAGGCTATTTCTGGATCTGAAGAAATATTTGCTGATGAAATGAATTCTTACGCAAAAAAAATTGGTATGAATGATTCAAATTTTGTAAACTCGACCGGTCTTCATAACGATAATCATTATTCCACGCCTCTAGATATGACCATTCTTGCAAAATCTTTGATGAAGGATTTTCCAAATTTTTATCATTACTTTTCCGAGAGAAACTTTACCTGGAATGGTATTTTTCAGCCTAATAGAAATAATTTATTAGGTAATAATTTAGGTATTGATGGATTAAAAACAGGTAAAACAAGCCAGTCAGGATACAGTATGATTGTATCATCTGAAAAAGAGAATGTTAGGCTTATAGGTATAGTTAGCGGTCTATCTTCTAAGGATAGTCGAACAATGGAAATGAAAAAGTTGATAAACTATGGGCAAAAGAGCTTTAGGAAATATAAACTATTTACTAATAGAGATATTATAAAAGAAGTAAAAGTTTGGGGTGGTAAAAAAATTAACCTTAAAATGCTAGTTTCTGAGGATATAAATTTATTACTAAATATTAGAACAAAAAGAAATTTAAATGCTAAGATTTTATTTAATGAGCCAATCATTGCTCCAATAAAAGAAGATCAAATCATTGGAAAGTTAATTTTATATAATGATGAGGAAGAGATTATGAATTCCAACCTTATTTCAAGTGAAAACATTGAAAGAAATAA
>Ga0222718_10003035_pt1 | contig 14629 bp, 12 predicted proteins | sample C33_27DmetaG_FD_165045 | JGI IMG/M metagenome (GOLD analysis project Ga0222718, IMG submission 165045) | Estuarine water microbial communities from San Francisco Bay, California, United States - C33_27D | ecosystem: Environmental > Aquatic > Marine > Unclassified | place: USA: California... | reverse complement strand
TTAATGCAGAACCATATATGTGCGATTTTAAACAATTAGATAGTGTTGTAAATCAAATAGACTTCAGCAATTGGTGTTTTATTGATGACAATAAGAACGGCATTTGGGAATTAGCACTTACTTTTCCAGATAGAACTGGCACTTACGATGATGGTGATCACCCAGGAACTAATACTGCAGAACTATTTGTAGACAAATATCTGCTACCTACTTTAAACTGGTAGATAAAACAAACCCGATAAATATAACTGTATTTAATACAACAAACTCAATAGGAGAGAAAAATGGCCTCAATCGGATTTATTGGGGTGGGCAAGTTAGGACAAGCCTGCGCCGAAATGGTTGCTGAGGTCCATGATGTTGTAGGATACGATGTAGAGCCTAGAGAGCCTGAAAACTTTACAATGGTTTCAGATCTTAAGGATGCTGTAATAGGACAAGATATTGTTTTTGTTGCAGTTCAAACTCCACACGATCCTCAATATGATGGAAAAGCACCAACCAGCCATTTACCTAACAAAGACTTTGACTATACATTAGTTAAGAAAGTTCTTTCGCAAGTAAATGAGGTTGCATCAAACGAGCAACTTATCGTCCTTATATCAACCGTGCTCCCGGGCACAACGCGAAGGGAATTTGTTCCTTTAATGACCAATACCAGATTTGTGTATAACCCTTACTTAATTGCTATGGGCACAGTCAAGTGGGATATGGTTAATCCAGAAATGGTAATGATTGGCACAGAAGATGGAAGTGAAACAGGTGACGCATTGGAACTTGTAGACTTTTATAAAACAATCATGCAAAACGAACCACGTTACGTTATCGGAACATGGGACGAAACAGAATGCATCAAAGTATTTTATAATACATTTATATCAGCAAAAGTAAGTTTAGTAAACATGATACAAGACGTTGCAGAAAAGTCAGGTAACATAAACGCAGAAGTTGTTTGTGATGCACTTGCTACAAGCGACAGACGTATAATGGGACCAGGTTATATGAAGCCAGGTATGGGCGATGGTGGTGCATGTCACCCCAGAGATAATATTGCCCTACGTTGGATGGCAGAAGAACTAGACTTAGGATATGACCTATTTGATGCTGTAATGCTTTCGAGAGAAGTTCAAGCAAAAAATATGGCAAATAAGTTAATGGAATATGCAGGTGATCAACACCCAGTATATGGGTTAGTTCCAAGCATGCCTATTATAATTGTAGGTAAAGCATATAAACCATTAGTTCCTTATGATGCAGGGTCACCAAGTATGTTAGTAGGTCACTACATAGAAAAAGCAGGTCATGAGTTATATTACTTAGATGAAGTAATGGGTGAAACACCGTTACAGGATGTTTTAGATAATCCTGCGGTATATCTTATAGCACATAACCCAGAAATAACATATGGTAAACAATTAGACTTTGTCAAAGGATGGTATGACGAGCATAGAGTAACTGGTGCCGATGAGGCGTTAACAGTTGCTACTGCTAATGGCACAAAACTTAATTTTGCACAAGGAAGTATTGTATTAGACCCATGGAGAAAGTTACCGCCTATGGAAGGTGTTAGAGTAGTTCATTACGGAAACACTAGAAATGAGGCTTTAAGATAGAGAATGAGCGAACCAAGATATTGTAGCCTGTTATGGAAACATATCAGCAATGAACCTTTAGGTCATGTTAGAACGTGTTGCATAGCACGTGATCGTGTGTATGATACTGACGGCAAAGAAGTTACACTAGGTTCGCACTCTATAAAAGATATATTCCATAGTGAATATTATCAAAATATCAGGCAGGAAATCAGAGATGGTAAACTGCCTGATAATTGTTCTCCTTGCTGGCAAGACGAAGCAAACGGAAATAAAAGCAAAAGAGAACAGTATAATGAATATGCAAAAGCACGTTATGGTCCAATCAATTATGAAAAGGAACCAGACATGCCTGCAGACATACAATTAACTTTGAGCAACACTTGTAACTTAAAATGCAGAAGTTGTAACCCTCATAATAGTAGTAAGTGGGTTAAAGAAGCAAAAGACAGAGGAATGCCATATAACGAAGAAGTTGTTGATATTCCCTTACTAGATTTTGAGAATTCAAAGTTTTGGACTACTATGGATGAATGGTTACCTTCTATTACGCAATTAGAAGTAATGGGCGGCGAACCATTTTATATGAAGGAGTTTAGAACATTTGTAAACACTTTAGTAGAAAAAGGTGTTGCAAAAAATATACACCTTAATACATGCACAAACGGAACATTTGCAAATAAAAGGTTTTTAAAAACTTTAATAGAAAATTTTGCAAGTGTAGGATTTAATGTAAGTATAGACGGTGCTACAAAAGAACGATTTGAATACCTTAGGCACGGAGGTGATTGGGACGAAGTAAGTAAAAACTTAGATTACTTCCATACACTAAATGAAACACATCAAGCAAGTATAGGTATAAGCCATACTATTACAGCAATGAATGTAATGTATCTTGCAGAGTTTCATAAAATTTTTAGAGAACGTTGGCCTACATTTAAAATTTATCACAACATAGCAAGATTCCCAACTTGGTTTAATCCAAGTGTATTTCCAGAAGATATGAAACCTGCTATTGTGAAACCTTTAAAAGATGCAGAACTAGGAGAAGCATTGCGTAAAGAATTAAATGGTATAATAAAATTTGTATTAACTCCAAGAACAGAAACAGTTAGACCGTATGGAACTGCGGTAACTGATACAGTTGAAAACGAAATCATTCATAGATGGAATTTGTTTAGACAGCAGATTGTAAGTGGTGACTTGTATAGAAAAGAAAACTTTAGACATGCTTTTCCAGAACTTTGGGAAATTATAAAAGATGACTTTTTGTATAATAAAGAAATGAAACTTGCAGAGAAAGAGCCGACAACATACGGTTCGTTAGAAAAAGGAAAAGTGATATGAGCAAAACATTTTGTCCTTTACCCTGGATGCATTTAGGAACACACCCTCATGGCGGTGTAACACCTTGTTGCATATCTGATATGACTGCTGGCAAAAATAGAGCAAGAGATTTTACTGAGGATGGCGACCAGTTTTTCAACTTAAATGATCACAGCATAAACAAACATATGAACAGTGATTATTTTAAACAAATTAGATTGGAGATGTTAAATGATGTGGAGCCTAAAGCATGTGAGAGATGCTACCAGGAAGAAAGAAAAGGAATTAAGAGTAAACGAGAACACGAGTCCCAGGTTTATCCGGACTTTAACTCCAGTTACGCATCCCGACTTACAAGTGAGGATGGTAGCATACCTTTGGATCTTCGTTTTGTCGAGTTGCGTCTTGGTAATGTATGTAATGTCCGCTGTCGCACTTGTAATCCAGCAAGTAGTTCAAGGTGGGTTAAAGATTATAAAGAAATTGTTGACTCGTTAGATTTTGTTAATGATGGATACAGTTGGCTAGACCATAAGCACGACTTTCAATGGCCTGAAGATGAAAATTTTTATAACGACTTATTTGAATGTGCCCCTAATATGGAAGTTCTTTATATTAATGGTGGCGAACCTACACTTATAAAAGCACATTGGAAATATTTAGATATGTTAGTTAAGAGTGGCAGAAGTAAAAATATTATACTGTGGTATAATATTAACATGACAAACTTGCCACCAGAAGCAATTCCTATATGGAAAGAATTTAAAGAAGCAAGAGTATGTCCTAGTATAGACTGTTTAGATACTAGAAATTATTTTATTAGATATCCTACAAAATGGCTAGACGTTACTAAGAACTTGGATAGCCTATTAGCAGAAGATACACTTACAATAAGAATTACGCAAACTGTGAGTGCTTATAATTACATTTACTTAGACGAGTTTCTAAATTGGGCACCATGTCCAGTTGACATGAACTTTGTGTATGATCCTGATTACCTATCACCAGCAATCCTGCCTCCCGTCGTTAGACGCCATGTGCATGATAAGTTTAGAACAACAATGGGTAATAAACATGAACTAGGAACATTATTAAGTATGTTTAATAACGATGACTGGGATGAATTAAAATGGGAACAGTTTTGTAGATATAACGATGAACTAGATAAAATTAGAGGACATGAGAGTGGCTGGAGAGCAGTATTTCCAGAACTAATAATCCTATGTGAGAATAATGGAATTCAGCACAAATATTAAAGACCACGATGATGATGTAATGTGTATCCTGCCATGGATTCATATGCACCCTTGGCCTAATGGTAAAACAATGCTTTGCTGTGACTCACCATGGGAATCACATATAGGTGATCTACGAGAAAATAGTTTACAAGAAGTATGGAACAGCAAAGACATGAAAGAAGTCCGTCTTAATATGTTGCAAGGCAAAAAGTGTAAACAATGTGTAAGGTGTTACGAAAAGGAAGAAAAAGGCCACGACAGTTTAAGGGTAAGAAGTAATAGAGATTGGTTAGAACCACATTGGGATAAAGTAGAGAAAACAAATGCAGATGGTAGTTTAGATGATTTAACTATTGTTTATTTAGATTTTCGCTTTAGCAATGTATGTAACCTACGTTGTAGATATTGTGGGCCTGAACTTAGTAGTAATTGGTTTAAAGATGCTGTAAAAAGCACATTTAATATTACACCAACAGAAAAGATAATACAAATTCGTAAAGACGTAGATGGCTTTATGGACGAGTTTGAACCTATGCTAGAACACATAGAACAAATATATTGGGCAGGCGGTGAGCCTATTATGATGGACGAGCATTGGGGTATAATGAACAAGTTAGTAGAAATGGGTAAAACAGATATACGCATTTTTTATAATACAAACTTTACAACATTAAAATATAAGAAGTATGACATATTAGACTTATGGAAAAACTTTAGTCATATAAGTGTAGGTGCAAGTCTAGATGCAGAAGGAGCCAGAGGAGAGTATCAACGTAAAGGAACAGTATGGGCAGATGTTGAAAACAACATACAACGATTAAGAGAAGAATCACCTGAGATAGATTTTTATGTGAGTGCTACTGTTAGTGCCTATAACGCCTGGCACATAACTGACTTCCATAAGAGTTGGGTAGATAAAGGATATATTAAACCGGGTGATTGGTATATGAATGTGTTACTGAACAATCCACGTTTTAGAATGAGTGTATTGCCTGCAGAATTTAAAGAAGAAATAAAATACAAATGGCAAAAACATTTAGCATGGCTTGAACCTAGAGATCATATAGGTAGGGCAACAGAAGGATATAAAAGTTCAATTCAATTTTTAGATGATGATCATACAGAACTGTTTGATGAGTTTAGACGGTTCAATATTGAGTTTGATTATTTACGTGAAGAAAACTTTGCAGATGTTTTTCCGGAGTTAGCAGAACTATGAAAAACTTTTGTGTATTACCATTTGTAAACTTAGAGGCTAGAACTGATGGCACTATTGCTCCTTGTTGTATAATGCAAGACGATGCAGGAATTACATTAGCAGAAGGTGGAACACTTAGCGAAGTATGGAATAGTGAATGGCTAGAGAATTACAGGCAAGCATTTTTAAGAGACGAAAGACCTGAAGCATGTCGTAATTGCTGGAATGAGGAAGAAGCAGGAATACGAAGTAAAAGGCAAAGAGAAAACGTTTGGTATAGATTCATGTTTGACTTCGAAAACCCAAAAGCAACAGAACAACCTGCATCATTAGATTTGAAACTAGGAAATATTTGCAACAGTAAATGTAGAATTTGCACAACTTTTGCAAGTAGCCAATGGGCAAAAGAAGAAATAAAGATAGACCCTAGTAAGAAAAACAGCATACTTGCATTTAATCATAAGGGCATGTGGCCTAAGCATAACAACGACTTTTGGGAAGATCTTGATACAATGCTACATGCTATTGTTAAATTAGAATTTTTTGGTGGTGAACCTTTACTAATAGAAAGACATTTTGATATACTAGAAAAGTGTATAGAGAAAGGATACGCAGAAAACATTCATTTATCATATAACACAAATGGTAGTGTGTTTCCGGAAGAAAAAGTCCATTTATGGAAACACTTTAAAAAGGTGCAAATATTTTTTAGTATAGATGATGTAGATGAAAGATTTAATTATATTAGGCATCCTGGAAAGTTTGAAGAAGTATTTGAGAATATAGAAAAGTTTACAAAATTAGAAGGAAACTTAGAGTTTTCAATTTTTCAAACAATAGGTATACTAAATATATGTAACTTAAAAGAATTAACAGAATATGTAGAAGCAAATTTGCCTATGCACATTCACTATAATATGGTGTTTGAACCTAAACACATGTCAGCAAAATGTTTACCTAAGGAAGTAAAGAATAAGATCTTAAACTTCTATAGTGGTAACCAACCTGATTATGTTAAGAGAACATTAGATTATATGAACAATGAACATTATGAATCTGATAAGTTTTATCAGTTTATTCATACAACTAAATTTGGAGATACATATAGAAAGGAAAGTTTTGAAGAAACGTTTCCTACACTATATGAATTTATAAGAGAGTATTGGAATGGAATACAGTAAAACATTTTGTCCGTATCCCTGGATACATGTAATGACCCAACCTACAGGAACATTAAGTTGGTGCTGTGTTGCACGTGATAATTTTAAAAACGATGATGGAAGTATGGTCGACCTCAATAAAGGAGATCGCATAGAATCTGTTTGGAATAACAATCATATGCGTAAAATCCGTAAGCAGATGTTAGATGGCGAAGTGGTAAAAGGTTGCGAACATTGTTATGATTTAGAGGATATGGGATTTCCGAGTTATCGAACAAACTACATCAGAGACTGGTTTGAATACAGTGATCGAGGAGAGGAGATTATTGAAAGAATTGAAAAAAGTAAAAGGAATGGATATAGAGTAGAAGATCCTCCAATGTATTTAGATTTTAGGCTTGGCAATATGTGTAACCTGAAGTGTAGAATGTGCCAACCTCAAAACAGTTCACAGATAAACAAAGAATATGTAAAGATAGAAAATGCTGATGCTGAAGCAGGTCAGTTCATTAGAGATAATTTTACATGGGGCCATTTTGCTGAGAATATAACCAATTGGGAAGATGATCCAGAATTTTTACGACAAGTTGAAGAGTGGTTGCCAGGAGTTAATAAACTTTATTTCACAGGCGGCGAACCTACAATTATAGAACGTGTATACTGGATTATGGAAAAGTGTGTGGAAATGGGTATTGCTAAGGACATAGAATTAGTATTTAATAGTAATATGACTAACATACAAAAACGTTTCTTAGATTTAGTAGAGCAGTTTAAAGATGTATTAATGTGTATAAGTGTAGATGCTTATGGGCATGAAAATGAATACATTAGAGGAGCAAGTCATTGGAGCAGAGTTGAGAAAAACTTAAGAACATATTGTGCTAGTGATGTTGTTGGAACAGTATTGTTTAGTCCTGTAATACAAATATATAATGTATTAACTATTACAAAACTATTAGACTTTGCAGAAGAACTAGAAGAAGAATATGGTAGAAAAATATTCTTAACATTTCTAATATGCGATTATCCAACAAGTTTAGACTTTAGAAATTGTCCTGAGCAAGTAAGAGAAGTTGCCGCAGGTAGATTAGAGCAATGGCTTAAACGTAGTAAGATACTTGCACATAGGCCTGAGAATAAGCAAAGCATAGAAGCAACAATAAAAGCACTAAAAGAAAATCGTAAAGATAATTGGGAACAGGAATTAGATACTTTTAAGAAATATACTGAGATGTTAGATAAGCAACGCAAAGAGTCAATGAGAGAAGCATTGCCTGAATTATGGAAACTGATGTATGCCTCAAATAGATAAAGTAGCATTCTTTGGCGATAGTTACTGTTTTGATACAGTATCTAGAAAAATAAGTAATGGAACTGATACGCCGTTTTACCCACCAACACCTAGTTATATGGATATATTTGCAGAAAAACATAATTTACAAATAGTTCACAACGGAACTCCTGCACATGGTCCTAATTGGATGATATATGAATTCAGAGAGTGGCTTGCATCAAAAAGCCAAGAGTATATAAACGAAACACATTTTGTATTTTGCTGGAGTGATGAAACAAGACAAATAGTTAGATCTACAGGTATTTTATCTGAAAAATCAAGACCTGAGTCCGAAGAAGCTCTACATCCAGGTGAAATGGCACTACCAGGACCGGATACTCCGCTATTAAAGGATGAAAAAAGATTTGACCAGAGAGTAAGACAAGCAGTTGAACTTTACTGGATTTATTTAAAACCAATTGGTCAAACAACAGGAGAGGCCCAAAGACAATATACAACTATTAAAGATGCCTGGACCTTATATATCAAACGGCATAATATAACAAGTTATCAAAGTTATCATTGTTTTTATCATACAGCAGAATACGAAGATGAATGTTATTCGTTTGAGTATAATGGTAAAATATATAAGTGCTTACAGCATTTTGCACATAGCATGAATGATTATGTTATAGGTGAAAAAAGAGAACTACCTCCCGAATATCATGATCATTATAATCATTTCTCTCCTAAAGGCCAATTTAAAATGGCTGATGTGTTAGATAGGAAGTTTAGAGAAATACATGGGTAAGTTGTTAGCAAATGGTTGTAGCCATATGGCAGGTTCTGAAAGCACTACATCTGTAGCAGACCTTTTTGCAAAACACTTAGATATAGACTGTGTAAATTTATCACATCCAGGTGGCGGTAATCATAGAATATTAAGATCAACAATAGAATACATAGAAGAAAATGGCAAGCCAGATTTTGTTTTAATTGGCTGGACAACTCAAGAACGATTTGAATTTACTTGGAGAGGTGAACGTGCTGACTACACATTAGATAAACATTCTGATGATACTGATTTAGAAAAATTTTATAGATACTTAGATTTAAATGTATGTGATTTTGAAATAGGTAAAGAAAATACAATTTTATATATATTTTTACTACAGCAATACTTAGAAAATAACAAAATAGATTATATGTTTTGTAATATGTATAATGCAATTCCTAAAGGATACCAGTCTAATATATGGAATCTTATAAACTTGGATAAGTATTATTTACATCATACATCATTAATCGAAGACGCAATGAAGGAATACTCTGAAGGCTGGAGCGAAACGCAACACGCAGTAGATCCAGCAATACATCAATCAATGTGCGATAAATTAATAGAATTCGTAAGGAGACAACATGTCTGATAAAGACTTTAAAAAAACACAAAAAGAAATTACAGAACTTAACAGTGATGGTAATGAAGGCATTGGCGAAGAAGGTGAAGATCTACGTTTAACTGATGAAGAAGAAGAAAAGTTAAAAGCAAAGATTAAAGAATTAAGGAAAAAGGATCCCTTTATATATAGATGAGTAAGATTTTAGGTATAAGTTCTGGGTTCCACGATGCGGCAGTTACTCTTCTAGATGACGATGAGATTGTCTTTGCAGGTCACTCTGAAAGATATAGCAAGGAAAAGAACGATCCTTTTTTAAATAAAGAATTAATTAATGCTGTTCTAGAACATGGTGTTCCAGACCAAATAGTATTTCATGAAAAGGATTGGGCAAAACGTCTAAGAAATATTTATGGGGGAAACTGGAGTGCATTATCAGAACCGTCACAACGTAAATGGGTAAAACAGTTTTATCCAGAACTTAAAAAAATACCAACAAAAGAATATTGGCATCATGAAACACATGCGGCCGCTGGTGTATTAACTAGTGGATTTGACGAATGTGCTGTAATGGTAATAGACGCAATAGGAGAATTTGATACAGCAACCATCTGGCACTGGAAAAAAGGCGAATTAAAAAAGTTGCATAGTGTATGGTTCCCTAGCAGTTTAGGATTATTTTATAGTGCAGTAACACATCGAGTTGGACTTAAACCTATGGAAGATGAATACATTCTAATGGGCATGGCCGCTTATGGTGATCCAGTAGAAGGTAAAAGACTAAGTAGGCAAATGGGCAAAGATCATTTCTTTTTTCATCATGCATGGATATCTAATAGACAGAGTATTAGAGGAAGTGGTAATTTACAACGTGGCATAGATCCAAATTTATATAAAGAGTATGATGACTTTACTATTGCATACGCGGCACAAAATCAAATTGAAAAGAGAATATTATCGTTTGCCGAGTATGCCAGAGATATTACAGGAAGTGAGAATATTGTATGTATGGGTGGTGTTGCTCTTAATTGTGTTGCTAATAGTAGATTATTTGAATTAGGATACAAAAATATACACATTATGCCTAACCCAGGTGATGCTGGAAGTAGTCTAGGTGCCGCGGCACTACATCTATATAATAAAACAGGCAAGAAAGTTAATTGGAATGGACCTTATTTAGGCCACAACATAGAAGGTCCATATCCAATCAAGAAAGCATTAGCAAGTTTAAAGAAAGGGGAAATATTTGGAATAGCAAATGGCAGAGCGGAGTTTGGCCCAAGAGCATTAGGCAACAGAAGTCTATGTTCCGATCCAAGAGGACCAAGAGTTAAAGACAAAATGAACACGATTAAGAATCGTCAAAAGTTTAGACCATTTGCACCAATGATACTAGAGAAGCATGTCCATGAATATTTTGACATGCCGGGAGGAATAACCAATGCACCATATATGCAATTCGTTGCAAAGTGCAAAAAACCAGAGGAGTTTCCTGCAATTATACATGAGGATGGAACAAGTAGAGTTCAAACTGTTAACCAAAAACAGCACCCAGGATTGTATAAGTTGCTCAGTGAATACAACAAAGTAACAGGCTGTCCCATGCTAGTAAACACAAGTCTCAATATTAAAGGCCAACCAATAGTCAATGATATAGCAGACGCACAGGCATTCGAGAAGCACTACGGCGTAAAAGTTCACACAAACGATTAATATGTTTGATGTATTTTACATTGGCAGTAACACTAGCCTAAAAGAAGTATTACCATTTGCAAAGCAAGTTGAATCTGCTGACACAATCTTGCCTAAAACTAAAATGTATTGGTTAGTAGAGCCTAATATTGAAGTTATAGATTATGATGTGTTTAATTATAGACCTGAAAGTTACGATATGGGATATACCCATGTATGGAAATGGGACAATCTTAATTACGGTGGTGTAACATTATTACCAAAAAATAAATCTGAAGGAGCAAAAGAGATAAACAAGATTGTTTGCAAAAAGTCATTCGATACACTACATACTAAAACACCAGCAAAGTATTTCGATAACAATCCGTATGCTAGCCATGTTTGGTGTGTGGATAAGGATTACAAATTAGACCCAGACATCAATTGGGCACCAGGAAACTTTGAGCCTACGTTTATACATAGTTTTCATTTACGAGGTCAACTAGAACACAAGTATCCAGAGAAGGAAGGTGGTATTAAACTGTTTCCTAAAGACTGGAAAAATGCCGAAACAAAATATCATAACTTCTTAGATGCAAATGTTACATATCCTATACTTTATGTTAAAGATGTAAACGATATGCAACAAAGAGACATACTCGATGATGACTATGTTTGGCTAGTTGATTTAGAACATAAAACAAATATTAAAACATTTGATTGGGTGCCAAATCCATTTGAGCAGGATTACATACACAATTTTAAAATGCCATATCAACTCACTGAAAAGTATCCACAAGATATGGGCGGAATAAATTTAGTGCCAAAAGATTGGAAAAATGCGGATTTAAAAATACATAAAGATTGTCCTATTGAAGATGAAAATTATGATGTATTTTATACAAACAAAAAATTTGATGCTGATACTTTTGATTTTTATGCTAAACGTTCGGAAACAGAATGGTTTTGGGTAATAGATAGAGATTACGATTTTAACGGTAAACTATTATATGTGCCTGCTAAACATGAACGTGACTATATACAAGTTTTTAAATGGGGTCTAGAACATAGATATGACAAAGAAGTTACAGAACTATGGGACGAAAGAGTTGCTGGTATATATCTTGTTAATAAAAACTTTGATGTTACAAAACAAAAATTACATACCGATATTGTTCCTGTAAGATATGATATCTTCTTTACGGATGATTTAAATGACTATCACACTTACAGTAGAAAAAGCAGAACAGATGCTTTTTGGTTAGTGGATTACGAACACACATTATCAGAAGTTATAAAATGGGTCCCTGAATATAGCGATCAAAAATATATTAATATTTTTAAGTTACCTAAACAATTAGAACACAAATATCCACTTAGTGTTACAAATGTAAGTGATAATAGATGTGGTGGTATTAAGTTGGTTCCTAACAAATTTAATAAAGATGATGTTAAATATCAAGGATTCTTAACAGACGTGGAAATAGTAGAGTTCGAAATATTTACATCAGAAGAAGAAGGTAGAGAGAATACAAAACATGATTGGTTTTGGGTAGTAGATCAAGATGTAGATGTTTTAGAAGACTTTGATTTTGGCTTTATACCAGATACATGGGACGAAGGCAAAACACATGTTTGGCAAAAACTTAACCCAATTACACAAAAACAATATGATTATTCAGGTATTAAACTATGTCCTAAAGTAGCACAAACAACAGGTAGACCTAAGTATATACGAGAACCTGCATGTGTGCAAATACCATATCCAGTGTATCACTTACAGCCAGATGATTATGAACGTGGCTTAAACGACGTTTATGTGCGTCTAGCAAGCCAGTCTAAGGCTGATATGCTATGGATTGTTGATGCATATACGCAATTACATGAGGATTTCAACTTTAACTACTACCCTACACAATGGGATAAAAAGAATGTCCATGTATTTGCAGACGAAGACGGCGAATATAAAAATGTTAGATTAATACCAAAGTCAGCACTAGATAAAGAGTATACTAATAAAGAAATAGCAAATAATAGTTTTGATAACCTTAAACTTATAAATACTATAGCAAGCCTTAAGCCTAAATGGCCAGTTATTCATTTGCAAAGTTTAGAAAGAGACGAGTTTGTAAACGCAATAAAGGACATAGAAACGCCCTTTGTTTGGACTACAGACCCAGATATCAAAGTGAATCAAAAGGTGCTTGATAGCGGATTTATGCCTGACATAATGGATGTTGGTAAAATTCACACTTGGCAGAAAACAAACCCTAAAACAAACAAAGTTCATGCTTATGGTGGACTTAGACTTTGGCCTACAGATGCAGATTATACTAATTTAACATCGGACATACTAAAACAGAATAAATTTAGAAATCTAAAATATGTTAAACAAGAAGGTTCAACATCAATTCCAAATGAAATATTTGTATTAAGTTATAAAGAAGATCTACGTAGAGTAGAAGAACACATAAACATATTAGAGCAAAAAGGTTTAGAAGTAAAACATGTAAGAGGAGTTAAGGGCATATTTGAGGCTCACAAAGCATGTGCAGAACAATGTGATACTAAAATGTTTTGGGTAGTTGATGCTGATGCAGAGGTTACAGAAAGTTTTAACTTTGATTATATACCTGATGTATATGATGAAGACGTTGTCCACGTATGGGCAAGTAAGAATCCTATAAATGGATTGGAATATGGTTATGGAGGAGTCAAACTGTTTCCAACAGAAATGGTTAAAGACGCAAACACTTGGGGGATAGATTTCACAACTGGCCTTAGTAATAGATTTAAGTCTATGCCAGAGGTTAGTTGTGTTACTAAATTTAATACCGATGCATTTAGCACTTGGAGGAGTGCGTTCAGAGAGTGTGTGAAACTAACACTTAATGATGATGCAGAAAGTCAAGGTCGATTAGACACTTGGCTTAACACTAGGGGCGAAGAGGACTTTACTGCTGATGCAGTAAGAGGAGCACTAGAGGGGAACCAATTTGCACTTGCAAATAAAGATAACTTAGAACAGTTAAGTAAAATTAACGATTACACATGGCTTGAAGAACAATGGAACGAATAAAATTAGATACTTGGGATGATGTAGAAAATTACATAGACAATGGGTTTATGAAGATTCCGCCTAGTTACTTTGAACGGGCAATCATGGATAGTAGATATCCACGTGATGCTTTTAGTAAAGGCCAATTAGCAAGTAAAAGTTGGCTGTTAGATAAGTTATATCATTATACTATGAAAACTAATCCTACAGCAGTATTGTTAGGTTGTTGGATAGGAAGTTTAGTTGAACCATTATTAAAAAGTATTCCGATAGAACGTATATACGGAATAGATATAGATGCTAATAGTATAGAACTAGCAGAAAAGTTTAATCAAAAACATGTAGCCAACAATTGGAAGTTTAAAGGTGTTGTAGCAGATGCAACTTTATTAGATACTAACCATATGGAGTTTGAAACAAGCGGCGAACTTATAGCAGTATCGCCAGGTATGGTAATAAACACTAGTTGTGAACACATGGGCACTGAATGGTTTGAGTCTGCAGGTAGCGAACAGTTAATTGTTATGCAAACAAATAATAAAGAAGAGTTTGACGGGCACATAAATGTATGTTATACTGTAGAAGAGATGCAGGAAAAATATCCTTTAAGTAAAATTCTTTACATTGGATCATTAGAGACTCCTGCTTATACACGATATATGCAAATAGGTTATAAGTAATGAAAACTAAAGTAATTAATTTTTATGGAGGACCAG
>Ga0222718_10003031_pt1 | contig 14640 bp, 7 predicted proteins | sample C33_27DmetaG_FD_165045 | JGI IMG/M metagenome (GOLD analysis project Ga0222718, IMG submission 165045) | Estuarine water microbial communities from San Francisco Bay, California, United States - C33_27D | ecosystem: Environmental > Aquatic > Marine > Unclassified | place: USA: California... | reverse complement strand
TTAGGAGACCTGCCTGTGAACTCTCCGGTATCGATTGCCAAAGCACCAGTATCGGTCAAAAAACCTTGACCATTTAAAATGGTGTCTTCTGTTAGTTCGGCTGGGTCTAAATTCCAGTATGCAGCTCTAACGTCACCTAATCCATAATCTGCAATAGAGGTATCCTTAGATCGTTTTCCAAATTCTTCCATAAATTGTTTTTCGGTTTGGTGTTATGATTATACCAAACGCGATTGATCTGCAAAGTTCTGTAATGATTATCGGGATTGCCGCCCAAATCACACATAATTTATACACAATCAACGGTTTTTGTTGGTGATAAGTTTGAACGCATCTAAAAAAAGTAGCCCCCATCCTATAATTAGCAAGCTCCCTCCAATGGGTGTGATTGGTCCGAGCCATTTCATGTTCAGCCCAAACAAACCTTGCATGTTGAGCATGTATATAGATACCGAGAAAAGAAGAATACCGATGCCAAATAGGGTGACTACCCATTTTTCAAATGTTAAGTGAAAATGGTGCCCTTTGAGGGCAATCATCACCAATATGAGCCCGTGAAACATTTGGTATCGCACACCAGTTTCAAAAGAGATGAGTTGTTCTGGCTCAAGTACATTTTTAAGTGCATGTGCACCAAAAGCCCCAAGAATGACCGCGGTTAGGCAGAACAAAGAGCCTAACAATAGATGGTAAGGATTTATCGGAATTTTATTTGACAATTGAGTGAGATTTCAATGGCGACTAAATCACGGGAATTCCCAATACGAAATTGAGGATGGCACCAGCAGCACCCCAAAATACCATAGAGAGGAAAACGACTAAAAGAGCTCTTCGCGCATGCTTAGACAACTTGGCGTTGGATATACCTAGTATTAATGCAATCAATAGCGATACAAAAGCAATTAGTGCTGTAAGCACCGTAAGTTCAATGAAACCTGCCAAGAAAAAGAATCGCACTACAATTGGCAGTATGGCAAATATCCAAGCGAATATTAAAGCAATTTTCCCCTTCTTCTGATAGGATTTAGTAAGAGTGGTGACTTTATCTACCGACTCGGGAGATTGCTCAATTTTGATTGGACTTATTTCCCCAGCATTTTCGGTCTTCGGACTTATTGTCTGCACAAATTCGTCTGAATGATGGTCATTCTTTAAGACTTCCTTAGGCTCTTGCTCTTCTGATTTTTCAATCTTACTCACCTTCACCTCATTTGTACTTATGATGCGGTTTAGAGAGTTTGCCTTTAAATGTTTAGCCTGAGCCAACTCTGATGCCTCCTGCTTTTTTTGTTTGCCGAAATTTAGATGGACTCCTTTTCGATACTTCCGCTTTTGAATTAATCCATTATCCGCAACATTGTTAGTTGTGCTGCAAGAACTTAGAATGCCCATGAGCACTATCACGCCTACAGAAAATTTAAGATTAAGCTTCATGTGAATTTGTTTGATTACAAAAGTGAAACAAGCTTAATGAAAATCTAGAAAATAGAAGCCGGAAAGTTGTGTTCTGCAGACTTAAGATTTATGCATTCAATTTGATGTAATGGCTCTAACCATAATTCTGATAGATTTTGCAGTCTTTATTCACTTGGATTCACTTACAAAAGCCTTGGCTTAAGCATAAAAAAAGCCTCTGTTGCTTTTGTAACTTGGGCTATAAACTTCTTTAGCTTTTTATTTTCCCTCTGCATGATCTAAGGGGTTGTCTTAGGTTATAATACGCTCTAGAATGGTGTATGGGTTAATGGTTCTAACGGTGATAAAAAAAGCCACCCAAATGAGTGGCTTTTCAAGCATTATCCTCTAGAATATTTAACTAAGCTAAACCTATTTAATCTAGAACTATTTGGTTTTGGCTCATAGCACCTTGACCGGCTATAACCAGAGTATAAACTCCTTTTGGCAAAGCGCTTAGATCGATCTCTGTCGGATTATTGCCGATGATTACATCATTTTTCGACAACACAAGCTGTCCAATTGATGAAAATAATTGAACCTCTGAACTACCAAACTGACCATCTTCAGAGCTTATTGATATTTTACCATTTGTCGGATTTGGGTAGATTGATACGTTGGAAGATTTATCAAGATTATCTTGAATACCCGTCACAGCTACCGGGAAGCCGCTATTGTAATAAATTGGGGTGCTCTGACGAATTAGCGTAGCAGCACTAGTATTATCACCAAAAAGATAGAAGCCTCCAGCAACAATCAGGTCTAACTGAAAACTGTACGTTGCATCCATATCATAATCAAAAACAAAATCATATTCGGGGGCTGCGTTCAACTGACCGGCATTCATAGGAGCAGGAGAGCCAAAGGACACATTATACCATCCTTGAGAATAAATTGTGCCTGAAGTACCACCCACATTATTTAATATTTCAATTCCACTGTAACTTTTTAAGTTTCGAAGAAATCCTGCAACAAGACTTGATTCAAATTCTGAATCGTTATTTATTGTTGGTAATGTTTCTATGCGCTCTCCGGGCTCTACAATACCATCACCATCACCATCGCTGTCTGGGTTAGCGTCATCGTCAATGGAATTTTGATTCATTGAGAAGGATTTAACTGGGATTGGAATGCATCTTGTAACATATTCTTCTCCATTTTCGATGACTACAAAATCTACGTAGGCTGTAAAGCTTTCAGTTACGGTGCTCGAAACTTGAATCTTAAACTCATCTGTAGACCAAGCTTTTGAACCCCAACCTACATTGTTTAAGCCTGAAATGCTATCTAAAATTGTAATCTGTGGATCTGAAGTTCTGAGCCTGCACTCTCCTGATACAATAGCGCTTCCATTATCTTTTTGATTTGAACACTGCACTTTGAAACTTACGGGAAGACCGGGGTTCAGCAAATTATTTGGATTTAATATATCATAATTCAATGTTCCGGGCAATTCATAATCGTCAAAATACGTACCGAATGAAGCTGCTGTTGAATAATCAATAAAAGCTATATTCGATAAATAAACTTCATCATCAATCGCACATGGATCTAAAGTTGTAAAGTATTCTACTTCAGAAGCTTCTATGGTATCTCCGGACTCAAGTACCACAGATGCTCGCACCCAGTAATCAGAAGTTTCAAGTAAGTTTGGCATATTGATAGAATAAGAATTTTGTGAATAAGGCTGAGAAGCTTCTTCTTCACCACCTGTTGACATCAATCCCCATCTGATAAGAACCGTTTCGATTGCCTCATTATTTGGATTAGTGATCGTACCACCCGAAACAGCGCTATTCTTGGTTATTTGACTCGCTGGTGAAGTGACAACCGAGACCTGTGACGGTAAACCTTGGGTAATTGAGATGTCATCAACAAACCAACCAAATGCGTCATAACTCTGATTTGCAATTATAACAATACCATTAAATGTGACATTTGGGGTTATAGATAAAGTCCTCTCTTGATAACTAGTAGAAGTAGAAGTAACAAGACCACTATTCGCTTCCCAGTTACCGGTGGCTGTGTTTCCGAAACCAAAATAGATGCTTTCAGGATAAGCACCATCCAAAATCATTTCAGAGAATTTAAGTGTATACGTTTCCCCAGCTATGAAAGTTGCGGGATAAAACTGAAGTTGATCGTTATTTCCATTACCAGCAGCCGTCCATGAAATAAAAGCGCACTTAGAATCGCTCACACCGCCAGAGTTTACATGTTTGAAAATTACACTATCGTTATTAGCATTGATGACATCAATACTTGCGGGCATGCTATTGACGCCATTAAAGTTCTCTTCAAACAAGGTGGTAGTTTGAGCGTTTAAGGAAGCAGAAGCTGAAATGACTCCAATGGCAATTAGTATAAATTTCTTCATATTACTTAGTTTTTTTTTGATATTACTGTGCAATGATAGTTAAAAATTTAGGTGGCGTTTCACTTGTTTTTTGAAGGTAATCTTTCCTAAATTCTCATGTTCCATAAATGATCGCCATTTCTCATTCTGTAAATCTATTTGAGTAAGACAGAGTACATTCACAAAAAAACCGCACTTACTGACTAATGGCTGACTAAAATAAAAATAAAAAAACCCTAACTTATTGCAATTCAAGTAGTTAAGGTTTCGTATTGTGGAGCTGGTGGGATTATTTCATGATCCCAATCATTCTCGTGAAATGGATACAACGCCTTTGACTCGCTTCGCTCATCTAAGACTTTTTTCATGCTATTTCGCTCAAACAAGTTTGGCTCATGCATAAAAAAAGCCTCTGTTGCTTTCGCAACAAAGGCTATCATCAAGTGGAGCTGGTGGGATTCGAACCCACGTCCAAACAAGGAATCGATAGGCTTTCTACAAGCTTATCACTTTGATTGGTTTTCGATCTTGAACAGGCCAAAGGCAGCCAATCCAAAACTTAGCTTCTAATTTTTCGGATAGTCACCGAAGCACAGACTATCCTATTCTGTCATTAACCACGCCTCCATTGGCACAGGGGTCAGACAAACCCATGCCGGAAACGTCTCGTCCACGCACCTTGTGCGGGATAAAGCTTAATCTCCTATCGGATGATTAGGCAGCGAGAGCGTAAGATGTTTCGCCAGTTATAAATTCGAAAAGCGGATTTGCGAGGAGCTATTCAACCCTCGGCTTGCTTACATATCCATTCATCTTGCTGTCAAAACCAGTCAGCCCCAAAGAACTAAAGGCGAAGGTATGTTTTGCTAAGGCAATTTTGGTTGTTTATTAACCGTTATTCTCTATTTTAAGAATTCGGTTTTTCTTTGTACCCAATAAGAATCTATGTTTCGACTTTCAATCGCATTAATAATTCTCTTCGGTGTAAACTATGCACATGGTCAGGGCTACTACTGGCAAGGGGGTTCTAAAGAAAACAAGCTCAAGAATTTAACCCTCGATGCAGGTGTGGGCGGTAGGATGTATTTTGGCGATATACAGGGTAAGGCTGCGGTTTATAACCCAGTGAAACTTGCTTATGGTGCTGGAGTGCGATACCAAATGAGACCACGGTTAGGTTTTGCGGGTCAGTTTGAGGGCAGAGGTTATAGAGGTAGAGCAGAACACGGAGCTTTTCCAGATGCCATAGACGAAATGACCGGCAACTTATGGGGCGGTCACATTTTGATCCAATATAGTTGGCTAAAATGGGAAGACTTCACGCAAAAGCAATTTACAGACAGGGATCCGGTCACTAAGATCAACCTTTTCTTGGGTGCGGGTTTTGGTGGTGCTATGTTTAATTCATCTTACACCTCGCGAACCTATAAACGTACCCCTGCGGTTGACTCCACAGGTAAAGAAACAAATGTTTTCTTGCCCGTAGATGCCTCCGGCTCTGCAGGCGGGTTTGCCATGTATGTTCCCATACAATTTGGAGTTCGGTATCGATTTACGCCAAACATTCATATCGCTGGTGAGCTTACTCGACAGGTGTATATCACTAAAAATGTTGACGGCATTGTTTCAGGGCAGCTGGATGGTATGGGAATTTTTATGGCTCGCATAGGTTATACTTTCGGACAGAATAAGCGCAAGGGTGATACGAAGAAGATTGGTAAAAAGGGGAAGTTCAAATGATTAAGATTGGGATACTTAAGGAAGGAAAAATACCAGTAGATGAACGTGTTGCCATTCCTCCAATGCTGGCAAAACATCTCAATGATCATGACAATATCGATGTGGTGGTACAGCGCTCGAACGTTCGCAGAATTTTAGATTCAGAATATGAGGCGTTGGGAATAGCTATGGCCGACTCATTGGAGGACCGAGATGTATTGATTGGCGTAAAGGAAGTGCCAATCGATCAACTTATCCCAAACAAGTCCTATTTCTTCTTTTCACATACCATCAAGATGCAACCTTACAACAAGGATTTGCTGAAGGCTATCGTAGATAAGAATATCACCTTGATTGATTGGGAATGCTTGACCGATGTGACCGGTAATCGTTTGATTGGGTTTGGAAGATATGCAGGCATTGTTGGCACATATAACGGTTTCCGAGCCATCGGAATTCGAGAAAAACTATTCAACTTAAAGAAAGCTTATGAGTGCGTAGATCATAATGAGCTTGAGGTTGAGATGAAGAAAGTAAAGCTTCCACCTATGAAGATTTTACTTACGGGCAGAGGTAAGGTGGCAAATGGTTCCATTGAGGTTTTGCATGAAATTGGAATTCAAAGAGTGGAGGCAGAAGCGTTTCTGAATGAGTCGTTTAATACACCAGTTTATTGTCAAATCACCTTCGAAGAATACTTCAAACATCAAAATGGAAAAGTGCTTGGAGAATCATATTTCTTCGAACATCCTGAGGAATATGTAAGTGACTTTATGAGGTTTGCTCAGGTTACTGATTTCTTCATCGCGGGACATTATTGGGATTCTCAGGCTCCTTATTTGTTTACACGACAAGATGCAAAACAAGAAAGCTTTAGGATAAAGTATGTGGCTGATATTAGTTGTGATATCGATGGTCCTGTAGCGAGTACCATTCGGCCATCAACCATAGAAAATCCGCTTTATGGGTATGACCCAATCTCTGAGATAGAGACGGATTTTATGAATCCGGATTCAATCTGTGTAATGGCGGTGGATAATTTACCATGTGAACTTCCGCGAGATGCGAGTAAGGACTTCGGTGAAATGTTTAAACGGTCAATAATGCCCGCCTTATTGAATGATGATAAGGTTGGAATCATTAAAGGTGCTACAATCGTGAAAGAGGGCCGAATTACCAAGGAATACGCATACCTCAGCGATTGGATTACTAGCTAACTCCCTTAAGCTCCATAATGGTTTGTTGCGGGTTTTCAGACTTGAAAACTGCGCTTCCCGCCACAAGGGCATGTACTCCAGCTGCTCGTAGCTTAGGAGCATTTTGAGTGTTTACACCTCCATCAACCTCGATGATTACATCTGCGTTTTTTTCCTTGATCAAATCTGCTGCGAGCTTAACTTTATAATAGGTGGACTCAATAAAAGATTGGCCTCCAAAACCAGGGTTTACGCTCATAATGAGCACAAGGTCAATGTCATGAATAATGGATTCGAGCATGGCCACTGGAGTATGTGGATTCAGTGCCACTCCCGCTTTCATTCCAGCGGCTTTAATTGCATTGATGGTTCGGTGTAGATGTTTGCAAGCCTCAAAATGTACGGTAAGAATATCGGTGCCTACAGCTTTGAAATCATCCACATAATCATCTGGATTAGCAATCATCGCGTGCACATCAAGTGTTTTATTTGTGCAGCCCCTAAAGGCCTTAATTATCGGTAGGCCAAAAGAAATGTTGGGTACAAATACACCATCCATAACATCTAGGTGAAACCAATCGGCTTCACTCTCATTCAACATATTCGACTCTTGCTGAATCTTGGAAAAATCACAGGAAAGGAGTGATGGGGCTACGATTGATTTCATGTTGCAAACCTAAATTTTCTTAAAGTTTATGATATGCACTAAACATCAAAACTAGATACTTCAATTCTATCATCACAATATATCAGGCTTGCTATGGATGGCCTTAACCCAAACTCCACTTCAATACATCCGATTTTTTTGTTCAAAGAATCCATTTTTTATTTAATCGTGCATGAGCTAAATTAAACCCTATAATTAGGATGAGCCTTGACGAAAATGTGTTTAGCGTAGTTGTCTTCAAGAAATTTACAAGAGATTGGATTGAGATGATAAGCCGAAAAACGCAAGCGGAAACCAAAATTCATAAATGGTTATTGCTTTCGGTGCTTAGAAAATATGATTGAAGTTGTTGATAAATTTTAGAGGCGGAGTTTATTGTTCAGCTTTCAATTTATGAATAGCTTTGGTTTTTATTGTAAAGTCCTTTATGTATCGGAAAAAAATTGAACATGAAGTAAATTTTCATCAACACCGAGAGGGCAGGCTTATTGTCTATTATAACTCCCGGAAGCGCGACCGTTCAGTACTTAGAAATTGGAAAAACGCCAAGTCATCATAATTACTCTTAGAGACGCTAGAAAGATTATTGGAGATATTGATAATGTCCGAGTATCTAGTATGAAGCATAAACTTTCCTTAGAATTTTTTGAAGATTATGAAAGGCAGCGTATTGCGTAAGAAATTTTGATTTATCATGCGAATCATTCATGCAATTTCTGTTTTTCGCAAAGAGCGAATCTTGTTAGCATTCGTTATGCTCGCATTCAATTCGTACTCTCAGACTTATGAATTCAATAATGCTGGAGCCTCTGGGCGTTTTGGCCCTACGCAAGCTCAGGTGAATGCAGCTTATAGTTCAACGAACCTAGCCAATAGTGTTACCATTAATACTCAAGGAATTCAGGAGTGGACCGTACCGGCTTCGCTAACCTACAGAATATCGGCTATTGGAGCTTGTGGAGGCGAGGGACAAGGCGTTTATTACCCAGGTAAACCAGGCACTGGCGCAACAATAACTGGTGACTTTTTTCTCACTCAAGGTACTGTCGTCAAAATTGTTGTTGGTCAGAAGGGAACCTATGCCAACAATGGATCTGGTGGCGGAGGAGGAAGTTTTGTTTTTACCGGCACGTCTGGCGGAAATGGACTGCTTCTTGCCGCTGGTGGTGGCGGTGGACACGGACATGGTACATCAGCCATTCCTACTGGTGCACATGGCGGAGGCGGTGGTGCCGCGCAGTTTCAGGTCAACGGTGCTTTTGGTACAGGCAATGGCGGCTCTAATGGTGTTGGACATGGCGGTAAGAATGGAATTGGTTGTGGTACTTTTCAGGGTTCGGGATCTGGCGGTGCCGGTTGGCTATCCGATGGAGACAATTCGCCTTGCACAAATCCTTCTCAAGGTGGAAATCATACAACTTATGTTGGAGGTTCTTCAGGTAGTGGATGCATAGGTGGTTTCGGAGGAGGTGGTGGAGCAAATGGAAATGGGACACCCGGAGGAGGTGGTGGAGGCTACACTGGAGGTGGTGGTGGAAATAAATGGAACGGCTCAGCTTGGGGTGCTGGTGCAGGAGCTGGTAGTTACAATGGAGGCTCGAATCAAGTCAATATTGCTGGAGTTACTGGAGCTCTGTCTGGCTATAATCATGGTTCGGTCACAATCACTCGATTGTACTCGGTTTTCATTTCACAAGACTCAAATATTCTATGCCACGGTGAATCAACGGCAGCTCTCTCCTCAGAGGTTAACGGCGGAACCCCTCCCTATACATATTTATGGAACACGGGCGATACTTTCTCATCAATTTCCGGACTTGATACAGGGATATATAGCGTAACTGTTACGGATAGCTTGACGAATGTTACCTCTGGCTCTTTCCTTGTTACTCAACCAACTGAATTGACAGCTTCTTTGGGCTTTAAACAAGATATTCTTTGTCCTGATGACGAAAACGGGATTGCCTTTATCACAGCCAACTTAAGTGGAACACCTCCATATACGTTTGCGTGGGATGATGGATCAAATAATGCTATAAATCAGAACTTATCACTGGGTCAATTTATCTGTACAGTAACAGACTCGGGCAATTGTACCTCAACTTATATTGATAGCATTGTTTCTCTCGACTCAATCGTACCATCGGTATCAGCTCAAAACCTCACCGTATACCTTGATACATTGGGATTTGTAGGCATTGCAGCGGCTCAAGTAAATAATGGGTCAAATGATAACTGCGTCATAGATACAATGTACCTGAATACGACCGAATTTGATTGTTCCGATATTGGGATAAACTCGGTAACACTTACAGTTGCTGATCAATCAGGCAACTCGGATGTAGTCACTGCGAGCGTTACTGTGGTCGATACCATATCGCCAACCGTAATAGCTCAGAATTTAACGGTATATCTTGATGCATTGGGATCTGCCAGTGTAATGGCTGCACAAATAGACAACGGATCTTCAGATAATTGTACGATCGATTCAAGAGTCCTTGATGAGACTAATTTTGATTGTCTCGATGTTGGGGTAAAACCGGTTCTACTCACAGTTACTGATGATGCTGGTAACTCCTCCTCGACTACTGCAGATGTGACAGTTTTAGATACTATATCGCCAACAGCAGTAACTCAGAACTTAACAGTAAATTTGGATGTCTCGGGCACTGCAAGTATAACCGCAGCCCAAGTAGACAATGGATCATTCGATAACTGTGCAATTGATTCGATTTATCTCGATGTTATTGATTTTAATTGCTCGGACACCGGATTCAATATCGTAACCCTGCATGTTGCAGATGTTAACGGTAATGTAGATTCTAACACAGCGGTAATTAACGTTCAAGATGTTACTGCCCCGAATTTAAATGCCCAAGATGTTATCATTTATCTAGATGCCAATGGTGAGGCTTTCACATATGTCGACTCAGTTAGAGTATCGGCATCTGACCAGTGCTTGATTGATACCACCTTTTTAAGCGATAGTCTCTTTTTCTGCGATGATGTAGGTTCCAATACTGTGTCAATAACTGCCATTGATTTTAGTGGTAACTCAACGACAGTCTCTGTGAATGTAGAAGTACTCGACACAATTTCACCAACGATTTTGGCGGTTGATACTGTAATCTATTTAGATGCATCTGGACAGGCTACCTTAGATACAAGCTACGTGAATGCAGGTAGTTTTGATAATTGTGGTATCGCTTCGTTCGCACTTGACACCACCAATTTCACCTGTGAAAATGCCGGGGATATATTAACGGTTACATTAACAGTTACCGATGTCAACGGAAACACCAGCGACACCTCCGTGTTGGTGAAGATTTTAGATACTGTGGCACCAATCGCAATAACACAAAATATCACTGTGCAGTTGGATGTCTCAGGAAACGTCAGCATTGATTCATCAATGATTAATGATGGAAGTACGGATGCCTGTGGAATAGCTTCGATTGTTTTGAGCGATACTGCGTTTGATTGCAGTGATGTGGGCGATAATCTTATCGAGATGTATGTGACCGATAGCAATGGTAATTCTGACACTGCTACTGCCATTGTCACAGTAGAAGATACGGTGGCGCCATTTGCTTTTGCATTCGATTCCTTGATCGTATATCTTGATTCGTTTGGTAGCTTCAGTATTGATGTAGAAGATATCGATTCAGCATCTGCCGATACTTGCGGTATTGACACCATGTTTATTTCTCAGTATGACTATGATTGCTCAGATATAGGAGCACCAATTACGTTGACCCTAACGGTGGAGGATTCAAATGGAAATGTCAGTACCGATCAAACCATTGTGACAGTATTGGATACCATCGCGCCACACATCATCATCGTGAATGATACGGTTTACCTCGATGCCAGTGGGTTGGCTACAGTTGATTCCTCAAATTTTGATGCTGGAACTTGGGATAACTGCGGAATAGCAACCTTACAAATCGATACAGCGAATTTATCCTGTGACCCAACGGTCGATTCAATCCTCGTGGTTATGACGGCATTGGATATTTATGGGAATAGTTCGGTAGATTCTAGCTTCCTCTTTGTTCTCGATACCATCTTACCGACCATAGCCTGTATTGATGACACAGTTTTGCTTAACGACTCTGGGCAGTGTGCTGCTGTCTTTGTATTTGATACGGCCAGTGCATTTGATAATTGTTTGATAGATACAGTGATTCGAACTGATAGCTCTGGGCTTATCTCTGGTGATGAGTTTCCAGTCGGAACGACCACCATACAATTTACCGCTATTGATGAGTATGGCAATGAAGATTCGTGCAGTTTCACAGTAACTGTCATTGATACTCAAGCACCTGAGATTATTTGTCCGTCTGATACGATTATCTGCGATAGCGCATTCACATTTACGTTACCCGTTATTATTGACAATTGTCCTAATGATAGCATAGAGCAAATCCTTGGTATAGCATCTGGTGAACTCTATCCAGTAGGTTTAACGGTCAATACGTTTGTTGTAACCGATGCCTCTGGCCTAACAGATACGTGCTCATTTGAGGTGATTAGAAACGACTTCCCAAGTGCTGCGATTACTGGTTTTGATACAGCCTTATGTGATACAACGGTTTACAGAATAGACGCCATTGATCCAATCGTAGGAAATGGTGCGTGGACCTCATTGGGTACAGCCTCTATTGCAAATGATTCAATTAACGTTTCGGCTGTGAGCGGACTTTCAATTGGTTCGAACTCATTCGTATGGACTGTAGTTAATGGAGTTTGTGATCCAAATACTGATACAATAGACATCGTGGTAGATGAAAGACCAACCATCGCAGACCTACCAAGCGCTCAGTCGCTATGTGATTTTGATGAGACAGAGTTCACAGCCAATGTGCCAACAGTTGGCACTGGGGTGTGGAGTACATCCTCTAGCCTAGACCTGAGTGATACACTCAGTGAGACTCTGTCCATAACCAACATTCCACTAGGTAATCACAAGCTTTATTGGACAATATCCAATGGTACATGCCCGCCAAGTGTTGACAGCACAATGATTTACAATAATGTAATTCCTGTGGTTGATGCAGGAGACAATGTTTCAAGGTTTGCGGGTAAGGATGTGACATTTAATCCGATTGTGACGGATGCAAGCATATATGCTTGGACACCCGCGGAGCTCTTTGACGATCCAACATTACTCTCCGCCACAGCTTCTGTATTGGAATCAACGTTATTAAAAATAACAGTGTCAAGCGATTCGGGATGCTCTGCTTCTGATTCCCTCCTTTATTCTGTCAATAGTCTCGACAGTGTACCTACTGGCATTACTCCTAATGGAGATGATATAAATGATGTGTGGAATATTCCGGAGCTCAATACTTATCCAGATGCTGAAATCTATGTCTTTGATCAGGCTGGAAGGCAGGTTTACTTCTCAAAAGGTTACGAAACTCCTTGGGATGGATCATACAACGGACAATTACTGCCTAGGGCTTCCTACTTCTGGATTATAGACTTGAAAGATGGTGTAAACGAGCCGCTCCGTGGTATAATATCAATCATAAGATGATGCCTTCACATAGACATATCATAATTGTATTGGCCTTGTGCCTGATCTGTCCAATTGTGAGCCTAGGCCAGCAAGTTGGCCGATATAGCATGTATATGCAAAACTTCTATGCGATTAATCCAGCCGCTGCTGGTCTTGAAGATCATCTCGATGCAACTATGGGTTATAGAAAACAGTGGATAGGTTTTGCTAATTCGCCTCAGACATATTTCGTTAGTGCGAATATGCCCCTGACCAAAACTTTTCAAAATCCAGCAAATTCTGCTCTTCGTATCAGTGCACCGGATAAATACAGCAACGCGTTGCCACAAGGTCGAAAGTCAAAACATGGTGCTGGTGCCATGGTGAATGTTAACCAATATGGAGCATTTAAGTACACCCAAGCCTACGGGTCATACGCGTTTCATCTGCCAGTCTCTCAAAAATGGAATTTGAGTTTTGGAACCAATGTTGGTGTCAATTCTTTCTCGATTGATCAGGGCCTGATTGATTTGGAAATCCCAGATGACAACCATTACGATCAAGTAATTGCTGATGCTCAGGCAAATTCAAATTTGCTCGATATCGATGTTGGGTTTATGGCATACACAAAGAGATTCTTCGTTGGGTACTCTTCTGAGCAGTTGCTCGGCAATAATGTTTCATTTGGCAGCGGAGCACAATTTGGAGAGCTGCTCGTGCATCACAGAATGCTCATTGGCCGGACATTTAAAGTGAGCCGAAGCACCAAGATCATTCCAAACGGATTTGTGTATGCGACCCGCACCGGAATATTAAGCACAGAGTTGAATGTGCGTGTTGACTATAGAGACCAGCTTTGGGGGGGGCTTTCATATCGTCATAACGATGCCATAATTCCTATGGCTGGGTTGTACATCAATGACCAGATTAAGATTGGTTATGCTTACGATTTCGCTATTTCAACTGTAAGGAGATACATTCCTGGTGGATCTCATGAGTTTATGCTCGGATTTATGTTTGGCAACAAAAGGGCTGTGTTTTAATGAGTAGGCTGGTTAACATATTGTCGCTCCTCTTCATTACCTCACTTGGTTTTGCTCAACGGTCTTATCAGGTTAAAGAAATTGATAAGCTTAATGCAGTATTAAATACCCAAGCCGAAGAAAGTTTACCGATTTATTCACCCGATGGTAAACTCTATTTCGTGCGTACCCTTTTTGAAGAAAATTTTGGTGGAGCCATTTCGGGCCAAGACATTTGGATGGCGGAGCGAAACGGTTCACAATGGAGTGAAGCGACCAATCAAATAAAGCGCCTGAATAATATCTTCAACAACGCTGTTATTGGAATCGCAGACAGTGGAAATACACTTTTCCTGAATGGATCGTATAGCTCAAAACCCGAGTATCAAACAGGAGTCTCTGTAACGTACTACGTAGATGGGAATTGGAAACGTCCCCGAAATCTCAGGATAAAGGGCTTTAATCCTAAGGCACCTGACCATTTGAGCTACTACGTAGATGGAGACAATGGAGTAATGCTTCTGTCCTACTCTAACAGTAAAGACAGTTTAAATGAGGATATCTATGTGTCCTTCCTACGCAAAGGACGGGTCTGGTCAAACCCCGAGTCTTTAGGTGAAACAATCAATACCGCTAGTGCCGATTTTAGTCCATTTATTGAGCCTGATGGAAAGACAATATACTTTTCAAGTTATGGTCACGGTGGTTATGGTGGTGGGGAT
>Ga0222718_10003030_pt1 | contig 14646 bp, 12 predicted proteins | sample C33_27DmetaG_FD_165045 | JGI IMG/M metagenome (GOLD analysis project Ga0222718, IMG submission 165045) | Estuarine water microbial communities from San Francisco Bay, California, United States - C33_27D | ecosystem: Environmental > Aquatic > Marine > Unclassified | place: USA: California... | reverse complement strand
TGTCGTGCGACACGACCAGGATCGAACCCTCGAAATCGTAGAGTGCCTCTTCGATCGCCTCACGAGCCGGAATATCCATGTGGTTTGTCGGCTCATCAAGAATCAAAAAGTTCGGCTTCAGCTTCATCAATGTCGCCAGTTGAAGTCGATTTCGCTCTCCGCCTGAAAGATTCGCTACTTTCTTCTCTAAGTCTCCGCGTGTGAACAAAAAATTGCGCAGCAACGCGAATGCAACCGTATCGTTGCTCTCGGGTCGAGAAGATTTCATCGCCTCAAGTAGTGTTCGATCACCGTCCAGCACTTCCTGCTGCTGAGCCGCGTATCCGGTGCGAATGCTCGGACCTATCCGAATAACTTCGTTGTTCCAGTCACCTAACTCAATGATGTCGCGAAGCATGGAAGTTTTACCGCTGCCGTTAGGACCAATGATCGCCACTCGCTCACCACTCGTCAGGTCGAGATTCACGTTCTCGAGCAGTGAATTATCATTGAACCGTTTCGAATAACCGCGAACCTGCAGCACGATGTTTGCTTGCGTGCGACCGCCCCTAAACTCCGCACCGATAGCCGAAACGTCAGAAGTAGGCTTCTCAACCGCTTGGTCTTGTTCCCGTGCAAGTTGGGATTTTCTCGAGCGAAGGCGTTTGCCGGCCTTTTTGCTGGCCTTTGCCCTGGCTGTAAGTTCGAGACGTTTTACCAACGCTTCAAGTTGGGCGAGTCGCTTCTGGTTCGCAGCGTAGTCGGCTTGTTGAGCGATTAGTTCGCGAAGTCGAGTTGCTCGATAGTCGGAATAGCCACCCACGTATCGAGAAACTTTGCCATCTTCGAGAGTGAGAATTCCCGTGGCGACCCGATCAAGCGTGTGTCGGTTGTGAGAAACGATCAGCACTGCGCCTTTGAACGAAATCAAAAACTCTTCGAGCCACGCCAACCCTTGAAAATCTAGATGGTTTCCGGGCTCGTCGAGAATAAGAAAATCAGGCTCGTTCATTAGTGCCCGAGCAAGAGTCAAAACGTTCTTTTCGCCACCCGACAATGTGCCGATCAGTTGATCTTCTTTACCGCCAAGACCCAACGAATCGAGAACTTTTTGGGCGTCGTCGGGACGATGATCCGCATCGGCAGCATCGTACTTGTCTCGCGCCTGCTGATACGCCTCCATGGCGTCATCGAGTTCATCAGGAGATGCAACTGCCATCGCCTCTTCGGTACGACGTAATTCATTTTCGAGAGCCACGTACTCGGCAACCAGCCAGTCCATCACCAGCTCATCGTCGCCGCCTTCGAGGTACTGCGGAACATAGCCAATCCGCACACCAGTCGAAATGTGTACCGCACCTTCGCTGGGCACATCTTCGCCAAGCAAGATTTTCAGCATGGTCGTCTTGCCGGACCCATTCGGACCTATTAGACCCAGTCGATCTTCCGAGTTGATCTCGAACGTCACGCCCTTGAGAACTTTTTGGCTCCCATACTGCGCATGGACGTTATTTAGATTGGCGACAAGCATGACTGACGCATTTTAGTGTGACCCCGCAGTTCGATGGATAACCAAATCGAACCACTCTGTTCACATTCCTCAAATGTCATCCTGAATTCATTTTCAGGATCTATCGCCCATCCCGAGCAATTCGTGCATCAAGCCGATCTCAGATCCCTCCACTTCGCTATCGCTACGGTCGGGATGACGGGGTGAAGATTGCCTGAAATAACGAAGAAAGACGTATGCGGGCTAGTAGCTTTGCATCGCCTAGCTCCCCTACAGTAGGCCCGAACCACTACTAATCGTCGAACACGTCCAGCAGCGCTTGGATGTAGCCGTTGGCGTACGCCCGACCCTGGTGCCCCCACTGCGTATCGCCTGTCGTAACGGGCACATGATCGTTCACTAGAACGCCGTCGAAGCCAACTTCTTTGTAAATCTTCAACGCTCGGATCATGTCGACGTGACCGGTGTTGATGAATTCCTCAACAAACGGCTCACCGGCGTTAGATACGTTACGGAAGTGAACGTACAGAATCTTCTTACGCTCTCCGAAATATCGAATCATGTCGTAGATGCCATCGCCCTCGGCATCGGCCATTTCCGAGAACGTCCCCTGACAGAACTCGATAGCGTTCGAAGGCGAGTCAACGATCTCTATCAACCGTTTGTAGTTCGTAAAGCTGTTGAGTAATCGGGGAACACCACCAACAGAGTCGACTGGTGGATCTGCAGGGTGGATTCCAATACGAATCCCCTCCTCCTCGGCGACTGGAGTGATGATCTTGATCCAGTACTCAAGGTTCTCCCACATCTCCTCTTCGCTGTAAACCCGACCGTGCGTCAACTCGTGATTAATGTGCTCGGAATGATCGTATGCAGTCACCGATGTTCCTGCCCTGCTCGGCGAATTCACGGCGTTCCGCCAAACTCCTGAAGGCATCCAGTTGTAGCCAAATATGGGAATGCCCGCACGTGCGATGCTTCGCACGTTGTGAATCATGTTCTCGATCTGTTCGTCACGATCCGGACCACCAAGCATGATCTGATCGTAGAAAGCGCTCGGAACGTTCTCTAAAGCTTCCAAATGAAGTCCATGCGATTCGACTCGCTTGCGGAGCGCCTCAAGGTCTTTTTGCTCCCACCGCTTATCGCCGGGAACAACTGCCCAATTCTCTCCTACGCCCATGCCCGTGTACGACTGAAGCACGATATCTGTCGCACCGTACTGAGCGGAGAACGTCAGCAGTTCATCCAGTGGTGTGTCACCGGGATTTGTGCCATTTACGAAGTTGAAGCCTAATCGCATGTTTTTCTATCTATTCATCCAGCATTGCGAAGTTTTTTTACGCAAGCTCATCTAGTGATTCTTATTAGGTTGATATATCTCCCTCTCCCTAGGGAGAGGGTTGGGGTGAAGGAGGAATGGTTGAGTACAGTCTTGTCAGCCGAATCTCGACGGTTACCAGATTAGTAAGACCAATTTCGAATGAGCGTCGAATGATGAGCGATTCCACCCTCATCCTAGCCTTCTCCCCCGGGAGAAGGGACTCGCGCTTTCCAAATGACCATTCGAGGCTCACTTACCCAAAGAAGTGTTAGTACTTCTGGAACAACTGACCCCAGTCAGTCTTCAGCGCTTCGTTCACGCGCTTGCGACCCACCATCGGCAGCCAAAATTTGTTGTGGTAAACGTTCGAAGCCCAGTACGCCCACGGAGCGATTGGTGATCGAAGCAGCATGCCCTCAAGCGGCTTCAAAGGACCGTGGTAGATCAACTTCTGACCACGGGAAGCAAGGGTGCTTTCGTTGCCAGCAAAGTTCCAGTTCACGTCGGCGATATCGTCACCAACTACTTCAATTTCCTCAGGCTTACCAACACCTAGTCCCATCTCGTGAGCAATTCGAATCATCGGAATCGACATTGGGTCGAGTCCCATCATCTTCGCCGCAACAGCATCGATAGCAACCTGATCGGCGGAAGCAAGAATCACGTTCTTGTTGTGAATCCGCATCGCACGAGGTCCCGGACCATCACCAGCGAAAGTTCCGTCCATCACAGCGAACAGACCCGAGTGAATCTCTTTCTGAATCTGAAGTAGATCAACGAGAGTTTCGTGAATTACAGAATGAGTCCAGTGGCGGTAGCGGTGAAGCAATCCACCAAATGCGTTCTTCAGAGCACCGGTCATAGTCGTGAACACATGAGTCTTCACTGTTGGAAGCTGAACAATGTTCGTGCCCGGAAATACCTCGGGAATGTATAGACCGTCTTTGTACACGTCGTCGAGCACAAGCATTTTGGCGGTTGGCTTGTACGGAACCCACTTCACGGGTGGTACATCGAGCGTTACGTGATCAAGCCCAAGTCGATCTTCAACAACCTTGTGTTTGTTCTTCTCTCGACCTTCAACCGGGTTCACAACAACCGTGCCGTTATGTGCAGCAGTTAGCTTGTCGAATCCGTCAGCCTTCAGCTTCTGCGCAACACCGTCGATCTGCCACGGTGCTGTCGAACACGCCGGGTAGTAGTGCTGCCACGATATGTTCACCTTCAGGAAAGTATCGATATCGGGGGTGAGCGCCGTCTGGTAATCGGCCAAATCAAGAAGCCTGGCGTAATCTTCGATCACCGTTTCAGGCGTGGTGTAAATAACTGCCACCTTGCCCATTTTGGGTTCAGCGCGCGGAATATCGGGCTGAGTTAGAACTCGCCCCTCGTCTCTGATCATCGAGACCATAAGTAAATTTCACCCTCTTGAACGTAAAGTCGCTTGAGCCAGTGCGAATCGAACGAACGCAGCCCTGTTCCACTAAGAGTAGCCGCATCCCACATGCCGACCACAGTTAGTGACTAGCTAGACAGTGTATCTTTGGTCGAGTTCAGCACACCACGTACGCTCGAAGCCGATTTGAATAATCCTCACGAACCATTGCTAATCGACACCTGCACCCACATCCTCCCTGAATCGTTCGACGTCAATCGCGAATTCGTATCTCGAGCCGACAGAACTTTCCGCAGTTTGTTCGTCGATCCGAAGGCAAAATTCGCTCAGGTCCACGATCTTCTTGCATCTATGGACGAATCGGGAGTTGATGTCTCTGTCTGTGCCGGGTTCGGATGGACCAGCCCAGAAGTTGCACTTGAAGCCAACAACTACAACCTCACGGCTGCGAAAGAATATCCTGATCGACTCGTGGCGTTTTGCAGTGTTAATCCGCTCTGGGGTGAAGATGCGGTCGACGAAGTGAAACGATGTCACGCTGAAGGAGCCAAGGGCATCGGTGAGCTTCATCCCGATACTCAAGGATTTCTCGATGCCGATCTCGCCGCACTGGCTCCAGTTCTCGACACGGCAAATGATCTCGATATGCCGATACTTATGCACGCATCTGAGCCTGTTGGACACGGCTACCCGGGAAAAGGAACGGTTACTCCCGGTCTACTGATGGCTCTGGTAACCGCATTCCCAAACAACAAATTCATATTCAGCCACTTCGGTGGCGGTCTGCCGTTCTACGCTCTGATGCCCGAAGTAAGGTCGGCGCTCAAAAACGTGTACTTCGACTCCGCGGCATTCCCGTTCCTGTATCGACCCGAGGTGTTCGACGTTGCTGCAACAGCAGCGGGACCCGAAAAGATACTTTTCGCCAGCGACTATCCGCTTGTCACCCAAAAGCGAGCACTTATGGAATTCGGCGAATCAGGTCTCAACGAACACACATCTAAACTAGTATCGGGTGTGAATGCGTCCAAACTGCTCGGAATCAGCACAAATCGCTGAGAACACCTACAGTTGAACTAGATATTGGGGACCTCACGTACAGATACTTCACAAATTACCTATGTGAAAATTTGCCTTGAACTCAAATTCAGGCGTATATTGAACCTAGATATGAGCAACGCATTACGCACAACAACTACGAACTCCTCGCAGCAGGTCTGTACCTGTATGTGTACCTGTACGCCCACAGGGGTTCCTAGTCTTGCGTGTTGTACTTGTTGAACTAAACAAGCTTCAACGTAGAGAAATTAGAACCCCTGTCGAAAACAGGGTTTTTTTTTGTTGCTTCCAAAAATCTCTCCCACCAACGAACACTTCCACTTCAAACAGGTACAACACAATGATCAACACATTCAAAGTTTCACTCTCCGCAATCCGAAAAGCTCTAGAATCGGCTCACGGACTCGGCATCGAGAACGACTCACTGCACATCGCTCGCAAGAGCTAGTGCGTCAGTCGCGCTCGTCATCGGATGACTCGGCTCCGCGTCGCAGTCTCCCCCTCTAACTCCCCCTATCCGGGGGAGAACCGATTTACGCCAAATGTCATCCTGAATTTACGCCTGCCCTGAGCAACGCCGAATGGGTTCAGGATCTATCGCACAATTCGAATGAATTAGTGGGGCAAGACGATCTCAGATCCCTCCACTTCGGTCGGAATGACGGGTCTGAGTTCACTTTGGCATTGCGAGAAGTAGAGAATGAAAGACGTGGTAATCGGCGTGCAATCAAACGCAACTCCCGACACTGACCAACTAATCAACCGCCAACACCAGACAAGTGTCATCCTGAGCCCCGTCGAAGGACGACAGGCTAGGCTGAATCAGCGACAGTCTCTGCTCAGTACAACTGAAGCAAGCGCGTTAATCTCAGCAAATCCCCCCGCAAGCGAGTAACATTTCGCCCCAACACGCATATCGCACCTTTACACGTTCATCTTGTGCGATCAGGGGGCTATTGGTTTGCCAGCACTAACTGCTGAACAAAAAGAGCATTTCGAAGAGTACGGATTCGTCCACGTCGAAGATGTATTCGACCCAGAAGGGACGATCGATCCCGTAATCGATGAATATGCCGGCGTTCTCGACTCGCTAGCCGACAAGCTCTACGCCGACGGCAAGATTTCATCCACGCATTCCGAACTAGATTTCGGTGATCGAGTAACCAAGATCTACGGAGAATCAGGCGAAGTTCACAACCAGTACTTCGATTTCTCACTCCCGCAAAACGGTGTACTTGCCGACACGCCGTTCTGGGCAGGCCCCGCCGTTTTCAACGCCCTAACAGCTCCCGGCGTACTTGATATCGCAGAATCAGTGGTTGGCGGCGAGGTCTACTCAAATCCAGTTCAGCACGTTCGAATCAAAGTTCCCGAATCGGCCTCACCCCGGGACGAAGACGGCAACGTTATGTTCGGTGCAACGCCCTGGCACCAAGACGCCGGAGTAGTGAATCCAGAAGCCGATGAAACCAACATTCTCACCGTTTGGTTCCCGCTCATGGATGCCGGAGTAGAAAACGGTTGTCTCACGGTGGTTCCAGGGTCTCACCGCGGCGAACTGCTAACTCACTGTCCCGGTTACAAAGATCGACCGGGTCTACAAATCCCTGAACATCTATTCAACGTCGGCGATTCAATGCCGATCCCAGTAAAAAAGGGCGGAGCGTTGTTGCTGACAAAGCAGACTGTTCACGCAGCGCTCCCAAACATTAGTGATCGTATTCGTTGGAGTTTCGACCTTCGATATCAGCCAACCGGTGAAGCGACTGGCAGAAACGTATTCCCTGGATTCGTCGCACGCAGCGAGTCGAACCCTGCATCGGAACTTCACGATGCTGGAACTTGGTACGAGATGTGGAAAGACACCCGAGATTCGCTGGCACGTGGCGAGCAACCAACATTCAACCGTTGGGATGCCGACGACCCGTCCTGCGCGTAAACTCAACTGCATGATTCCAACTCCGGGCGAACTAGACACTTTACGCGAAGCCGGCAAAATCGCTTCCAATGCCCGCAACTGGGCTGCGGAAACGATCAAACCCGGCTACCTGTTACGCGACCTGCAAGAAGGCATGGAAACGATGGTTCGAGAAGCCGGTGCGCTTCCTCCGTTCCCTGCTCAAACCAGCCGGAACAAAGTTGCAGCCCATTACTGTTCATCGCCTTCCGACAATACGAAATTTGAAGAAAATGATCTGGTCAAGATCGATGTTGGTGCTCATATCGACGGACTAATCGTCGATACAGGAGTTTCAGTCGATCTATCTCACGATCAACGCTGGTCGGGGATGATCGGAGCCGCTTCCGACGCTCTCGATGCAGCAATTGCCATGTGCGCACCAGATGTCGATGTCGAAGACATTGGCGAGCGAGTTCACGAAGTCATCGCGACCGCCGGATTCAAGCCCGTGCTGAATCTCACAGGTCACGGACTCGGCAGATTCACACTCCACGATTCGCCACAAATTCCAAACTCTAGAATCGGGCTAAAAGGATCGCTCGAAGCCGGTTCGATTTTTGCAATCGAGCCGTTCGCTACGTCGGGCAAGGGTTACATCAAGGATGACGGCAAACCTGAAGTTTTCATGCTTGAACGCCCACCAAGGCCTTCGAACAAGATCGATTCAGAAGCGCTTGAAGCCATAGAGTCATGGCGTGGACTTCCAATCGCCCGACGATACTTCAACGATCTCCCTAAAAAGCCGTTTGAGCGCACTTTGAAAGAATTGGTCAAACAGGGTGTACTTCGTGAATACCCACCGCTTATTGAAGTCGCAGGTCACCACGTCGGTTGGAAAGAACACTCGATCTGGCTTGGGCCCAACGGTGCGGAAGTCATCACGGCGTAGTGTTTGGTGCGTGAATGTGCGCCGGCTGCCTATTGTTCCTGACCTATCGTCGGCACTCGTTGCATCATCGAAAATCGGGCAATAACTCAGCTTCAAAACACAGACTTACGGCGGGAGCAGGCGCATACTCCCGCACTATCAACATCTACTCCTGACCTGATCCGACTCCCGCCACGAACACTCCGACAAAACAACGCTTTGCCGCTCGAGCTGGCGCACTAAGCGAGCCAAAATTCCGACGCTATTGGCTCGGGACTTTTGTTTCATCTGGCGCGATTCAAGTAGTTCAACTTGGAATCGGCTGGTTGATCATCTCCGATTTTGGAGAATCAGCGAGCACCCTCGGCTTCCTCGGTGCAGCGATTGCCATCCCATCGATAATCGTGAATCTCTTCGGTGGAGTGATCGCTGATCGAATGGATCGCCGGCTGATCATGATCACGACATCAGGCGTGAACGCAGCCTTGATGACCGTTCTTGCGTTAATCGTCACTACGGGTATCGCCGAAATCTGGCATCTCATGGTCATCGCCGCCGTTCAAGGATTTTTCTCCGGACTCGATGGCCCCGTAAAAGCATCATTCTTCCCTCTGCTGGTAAGCAGAAAAAATATGATGAGCGCCGTCGCCTTGAGTTCGGTCACATGGCACATCAGTCGAATAATCTCGCCGTCACTTGGCGGACTCGCAATTCGATACATGGGCACCGAATCGGTTTTCTTCGCCGGAGCTCTCGGTTGGATAACGATGCTGTTCGTGATCATCAGCCTTCGAGTGCCGTACAAGAAATCAGAAGTTCAACGAAACGTGCTTCAGGACCTCACCGACGGCGTGAAATTCATTGCAAGAAGCCGATTTTTCACAGTTCTCATCCTCATCAGCTTCGCCAAGATGTTTTTCGGAATGCAGTACCTACTACTGATGCCACTTTTTGCGGTAAGGCATGGACTCGAAGCCGACGGTTTAGGCGTGATATTTGTAGTGCTCTCGGCCGGGGCGATCTCAGGAACGATGCTGGTTCCGTCGCTCCAGCGCAGTAATCACGCCGGCAAGTTCATGATCGGTGGAGCATTCGTTTTTACGTTCTTCGTCACAGGCTTCGCCTTCGCACCTAACTATGGCGCAGCTCTTCTGATGATCTACTGCGCAGGCGTGATGCATTCAGTCTTCCTGGTGATATCGATGACCGCCATTCAAATGCGATTGCCATCGAACTTCCGGGGTCGTGTGATGGGCATCTACACAATATCGTTCGCTCTGATACCTCTCGGAGGGCTCATGGGCGGCAACATCGCCGAGATCTACGACGAACGATGGGCACTGACGATTTCAGCGGTGATTCTGGCTGTAATCATGATCGTAACTCTCACAACTCAACGCGAAATCCGTACGCTCCGAGGTGACCAGTTACAGGCCCCGGTAGATGAAAAGTCAGCTTAGCTCGCGCCACATTGCAGTAGCTTCATCCGGTAGTCTTGCGCCTCGAACCTTCACGACTACTGCACAGCGCTAATACGATATTCAGGAACGAAATTGGCTTACAAACAGATCAACGGCGTCATCCCAATTCTGCAAACCCCGTTCAACAGCAGCGGTCAAATCGACATCGACGGTCTCCGTCGAGTAGTCGAATTCAACATCGAAGGAGGGGTCGATGGAATCGGAATTGCTCTCGCCAGCGAAGTTCAACTGTTCAACGAATCAGAACGAGACGAACTACTGAGAACGGTTGTCGACCAAACAAACGGTCGTGTGCCCATCGTTATGAACACCGGTTCAATAGGCACTGATCTGGCGATTTTTTACAGCAAACGCGCTGAGGAACTTGGGGTCGACGCAATAATGCTCACGCCCCCCAATTCGGGCGTTGGCTCATCCAACCCGGCGGCGATTCGTCAGTATTTTCGAAGCATCGCCGATTCCGTAAATGTTTCAGTCGCGCTGCAAGACGTCCAATTCGCCCAAATCTCACCTCAGATGGTCGCAGAGCTTTCAGACGAACTCGAAGGAGTTGTTGCCTGCAAGATGGAAACCCCGCCGACACCGGGACGTATCGCTGCGACCGTCGACGCTGTGAAGGGCAAGATCAACGTCCTTGGCGGGGGCGGTGCAACCTACCTGATGGAAGAACTTTCGCGAGGCGGCACGGGAACTATGCCGTTCAGTTCGACACCTGCCGAATTCGTCGAGATTTTCAAGCTATATGGCAACGGCAATATCGAAGAAGCGAAAAAAGTATTCGAAACTCGAATCGCGCCACTGTGCCACTTAGTCAGTATGGCTCCCGAACTCGCAATCGGCTTCCACAAACAAATTCTCAAGAAACGCGGACTTATCGAATCGAGCAGTGTGAGAGAGCCAGCGGCTCATCCGGACTCCCGCACACAAAAAGACATCGATGCCCTGCTAGAGCGAGTGATTGTTTAGAGTTCGAATTCAGTCTTCGTGCCGAGAGATTGGACAAACCGGAGCAAATATCCGTCCGGATCCATTACCCAAAGTTGCTTCTCGCCGTGAAAAATCTCATCCTGACGATGCCATTGCTCTCTTATCGGAATTCTCAAGGGGTGTCCTACGGCTTCGAGAGATTAAGCGATTCCCTCTAACCCACCGATGCGTACTGACAGATTTACCCCCTCCCGCGCGGCGGAGGATCCAAGTCGCCTGTACGAGAATGCTCGTTTTCATTGTCTTGCAGCAGCATCAACTGCGCATTCTCGACTGCCAAAAAAGCAAACTTCTCTTCTTGTCGCTCGTATTCAACGGTGAAGCCCAGAACATCTCTATAGAAGTGAATCGATCGCTCAATGTCACTGACGATCAACTCGGGAATCAGCGAGTTAAATTCCATAGGAGAAAATGTCCCGATCAGCCACCGAAGTCGAACTCTAGACCAACACCCTGAGCGACAGCCTGATCGTAAACCAGTGACGCGCACGAAATATCCTGCACTGCCAGACCAACGCTCTTGAACAAAGTGATTTCCTCGTCGTTCTCACGACCCGGCAATGTGCCGTTGATCACTTCACCAATCGATCCGTGGATCTTGTCAGCTGAGTAAACGCCCTCTTCGATAGGAATCTGGATGTCGCCAGCTTCGTTCAAACAAGCCTGAACCTGATCACATACAACTTTCGATTTCACAATCGTTGCTGAATCCATCTCACGAACCCCCACAGCATGCGAGCCAATGGCGTTGATGTGAGTTCCCGGCTTCCACCACGATCCATCGACAACCGGCTCGACTGCACTCGTAATGATCGTCACGATGTCGGATTCTCTAACGAGTCCTTCGGCACTCTCAGCAACCTGAACTGAAATACCCGTAATTGACGAGAATTCTTCGGCGAAAGCCTGCTTCGCATCACTGTCGCTTCGTGAGTAAACCAGAATCGTGTCGAGATCGGCAGATTCTGCGAGAGCAAGAACCTGCGAACGAGCCATCACGCCCGTGCCCAACACACCGGCAACTTTCGAATCGTTCCGAGCCAGATGTCGGGTCGCAACACCACCGCTGGCTCCGGTTCGAACGCCGGTCAGCAATCCGCCATCCATGGCAGCTACGACCACACCCGTCTTGTTGTCCTGCACCAGAATCGTCCCGATAGTCGTTGGCAAATCGAACTTGGTTGGGTTTTCTTTGTAGACAGTCACTGCCTTCACACCCAAAGCACCGCCCGACTTCAAGTAAGCCGGCATGTAGGCGATCCAACCACCAACTGCAGCATCGGTCATCACGGTTCGATCCGGCATTTCGGCTGTACCCGCCGCAAGCTCACCGAACGCCGCCTCTACAGTGTCGATAGCCTTCGACATCGGTAAAAGATTCTGTACGTCAGATCGGTTCAGCAGTAGTGCCACGGGTGTTCTCCAAAAATTACTAAAAGGCAGGCAATTTATGAGCGAAGCCGTTTATTTCAACTCGCTCATGCCAGATTACGACCGGGATTATATCCGCGCTGTCACCACTGGTGAGTAGCGGTTGATTAGCAGTCGGCAAATACCAATCCAAAACTAACGCTTAACACTCAGAACATACAAAAACTAAAAACCGAAGTATCGTTGATAGAAGAACTTTTCAAATGACCATGGTTCGCAGGACGCAGGCGTGACGAAATCTAACGATAACGATCCTTCTATCTCCTCACAAAAAGAGGAAGTATCGAAGACTGAGGGAGTTGAAACTCCCAAAGCTGCCAACGCGCCCGGGGCTGATGACAAGCCTGAGTGGCTTATTTCCACTGGCGACGAAGAGCCATCTCCCACTCCCGAAGATTCAACCTCGTCCGAAGAACCGGCAGAAACTGCTGAACAGGGCGATGATGGATGGACTCCCACCGATGTACCAACCCGAGATTCTGCTCGGGGTGAAGAAACTTACTACGGTGGTCGAAGCGGATCTGCTTCAGGTTTCACCCGGCAATCTGAAGCCACATTCGTCCCATCAGAGCCAAAGATTTACCGGGCACCTGATGCAAAAGATGACGATGAAGAAGAACAGTTCGGGTTCCCTGAGGTTCCTGCAGACACTCAGAGACTATTCATTGCAATTGAGATTCCTCGAAAGCTAAAACGAGAATTTATCGAACTAGCAGGAAGCTTTCGACCTAACGAACATGATCGAGTCCGATGGATCACCGAAGAGGCGATGCATCTCACGCTGAAATTCCTCGGCGATATCCCTAATGACCAGATTGTCGATATCAAAAACGCCCTCAATCGAGCTGCCGAAGCAACTGGAAAGTTTACGATCAAGGTCGGCCGTACTGGCTGCTTCCCGTCATTCCGTGACCCGCGTATTTGCTGGGTTGGGTTCGATGGAGAACTTCGCCGTCTTGAGCAACTACAAGGCAGGGTAGAAGGTCGGCTAGTCAATCTAGGACTCGAAGCAGACGAGCGTGAATTCCGAGCGCACATCACCGTCGGTCGTACACGACCCGGAATTCGAGGGCGGTTCGCCGAAGACGTTGGAGTTGCATGGCAGCACGCTCCTCTTCGTACAACAGGCACTCGAATACCAGTCAACGCAATCGCCCTCTATCGCAGCTTCCTCAACGACAAAGGCGATACCGAGTACCAACAGCTAGCCAACTACGAACTAGGTTAGTTTGGGAGTGGTTTGGTTCGCGTCCCGAGCGCAGTGACAGCGGAGCCGAGGGACCTGGGGTCGTGTCGCGCAAAATTGATCCTGCCTAGTTCAATTTACTTTCCAAGAAATATCCTCCCAATACGGATTTTCTCGTTCGATCAACCAGACCTTCTTCGAGCGACGCCAACGCTTAATCTGTGCTTCCCTCTCACGTGCGCTCTCAATAGATTCAGCGACTTCGCACCAAACAAGCTTGCTGTTTCGATACAGAGAACTGAACTCACCACCGAGACCAACTCTATGCTGCTCGATCCGATCACGAAGGTTGACGGTGAATCCCGTGTAGAGCACGCCCTGGAGACTGGCAACCATGTACGTGGCAATGATTCCGTTCGACATACGAGGGACGATAGAGCACTGTTCGCTGATGTCCAAGCTTGCCCGACACCACCCCAGATCCCTCGGCTCCGATGACTCCGCTCGGGACGCGTTGGTCTGATAGCCACTCCCCACTCCCAAAAACAAACTACTGCGCTAAAAAGCATCTGCACCTATACTTAACGCCGTTACAGGTAACGACGGAGACACGATCAATCCCGTTCCCCCTTTCAAGCGAGCCCGGTACGGTGAGAGCGGGCAAGGGGCAGGAATCGATCATCACTCCCGAACCGTTCACCGAACCCCAGCGAGCAGCTGGCGACTAGGCTGAACCGTCCCTGCCGAACGTTACATCGGCTCAACTGAGTGTCCCGCCAAGGCAAAGCCAAAACGGGAAACCAGGGTGGTACCGCGGTACCGTTTTATTTCAAAACGCCCGTCCCTGAATATTATTTTCTTGGGGCGGGTTTTGTTTTTAACTTGCCAACGAGCCAAATTGCTAGTGCATCCAAAGCGGATGGACGCAAAGGACGATAAACGTGGCGAGCCACTTCGATTCGGTAGATCCAAAAGTCGACTTCGTAGCCAAAGAGGAAGAAATCCTCAAATGGTGGGACGACAACGACATTCCCGCACGCTACCGAAAGCTGAACGACGACAAAGAGAAGAAGTACTCGTTCATCGACGGTCCTATCACCGCGAACAACGCCATGGGCGTACACCACGCATGGGGTCGAACCTACAAAGACCTCTTCCTGAGGTTCCGAAACATGCAGGGTTACAAGCAGCGGTTCCAGAACGGATTCGACGGTCAAGGTCTCTGGATCGAAGTCGAAGTCGAAAAAGAGATGGGGTTCAAGTCGAAACGCGACATCGAAGCATTCGGTGTAGGCAAGTTCGTCGAAGAATGCCGCAAGCGAGTTGACCGCTTTGCAGAGCGAATTTCTAACCAGTCGCAACGACTCGGCTACTTCATGGACTGGGACAACTCGTACCACACGAAGTCAGACGAAAATAACTACACCATCTGGCACTTCCTAAAGACCTGCGCCGACAAAGGCTG
>Ga0222718_10003026_pt1 | contig 14657 bp, 12 predicted proteins | sample C33_27DmetaG_FD_165045 | JGI IMG/M metagenome (GOLD analysis project Ga0222718, IMG submission 165045) | Estuarine water microbial communities from San Francisco Bay, California, United States - C33_27D | ecosystem: Environmental > Aquatic > Marine > Unclassified | place: USA: California... | reverse complement strand
TTTTGATCGTGCAGCAAGTACCTATGATGCTCATGCTGTATTACAAAACCAAATTATTGATAATTTATTTGAGCGATTAGATTTAATAAAAATAACGCCAACGTTTGCTTTAGAACTTGGCTGTGGAACAGGACGAACAACCCCACTATTGCAGAAAAAATTTAATAATTTAAATTTGTTTAATTATGATATTTCGGAAGGAATGCTAGAGTTTGCAAAAAGTAAAAATTCATTGGGCCTATTTTCGCTGATAAGTAGTAAGAAAAATTATTATATATGCGGAGACATTGATTATCTTCCATTCAAAGAGGAGGTATTTGATTTAATCTGGAGCAGCAGCACACTGCAATGGAGTAATAATTTTGATAAATCTTTAAGTCAAGTTTTGAATCTTTTGAAACCGGGGGGGTTATTTATTTTTAGTACTTACGGCCCTAATACATTAATGGAATTAGGATCTATTACAGAGGAAATATTTCAGCGATCAACGTTAAATTATTTTTATGATGTACACGACATTGGAGATTTATTAATAAATTTAGGCTTTAAAGATCCAGTATTGGATGTAGAAAATTTTACCTTAACGTATGAAGATCCTAAAAATCTATTGATCGATTTAAAAAAAATTGGTGCGACCTCAGGTCCAGAAATAAAAGATTCGATTTTTTTGGGAAAATCATTTATACAACAATACAAAGAGGGCTATGAAAAATTTAAAGAAAATAATCTTTACCCCGCAACTTACGAGGTAATTTATGGGCATGCATGGAAAAGTATTATGACTGAGGGGCAGCACCCAATTAAATTTAAATAATAAATATTATGAGCTTTCAATTTTTCATTACAGGTACTGATACAAACATTGGTAAAACTTATGTGTGCTGTGCTTTATTAGATTACTTTTCCAATTTAAACTATAAAATAATTGGCGCTAAACCAATCTCAGCAGGCAATGATCTCTTAGATCATATTTATGTAAATCAAGATGTTTATCAAATTAAAAAATCATCAAATGTGGAAGTTAATTACAGCGAAATTAATTATTACGCTTTTGATCAACCTATTGCGCCGCATATTGCTGCAAAAAAAAATAATATAACGATTGATTTTGAAAATATAAAAAATAATTTATCAAAGCTGGAAAAAAAAGCAGACATTATTCTAATTGAAGGAGCAGGGGGCTACCATGTTCCTCTTGATAATAAGCGAACCATAGCTGACTTAATTACTTATCTGAATATTCCTATTATTTTTGTCGCAGGGATTAAATTAGGATGTTTAAACCATACAATATTAAGCATTGAAGCAATTAAAAGAAGAAAGCAAAAAATATTTGGTTGGGTAGCCAATATTGTTGAGCATGACATGGCACACGTTAATGAGAATATTGAGTATTTGAATAAGATATTTGATGCTCCATGCTTAGCAATCCTTCCATACGCTGAAAATAGCAATAATGATAAAATAAAAAATTACTTTTCTTGCCCCTCTCTTAAGTAAAGTTTGTGATTTTTTATATAATTAATGACTTTGCTAGTTGTCAATTCTTTGATATTTTTACCTTCACCAATTTCTTTTCTAATCTCTTGCGAAGAAATATTTATGGGCTTCAAATTAAGGAAAAAAATATAACCATTAAGTTTTGATTCTAATTGCTCTGTATTTTTTACAATATATTGATCAATAAATATCTTCAATTTGTTGCTCATTTTATTTTCATATACACCATTTTTATTTCGATTAATAATTATAAGGTGACAGTACTTCATTATTTCTTCATAGTTATGCCAATATTCAAACTCATTAAATGCATCTTCACCAAGAATTAGAAATAAACGATTATTATTTTTTGACTTAAGATACTTTAAAGTATCAATGCTATAAGAAAGCTTATTTTTTTCTGCAGACTCAATTTCAAAATCATTAATTTCAAATTTTTTTGATGGGAAAGCTTTTTTTAGCATCTCGAGCCGATGTTTTGAGGCAGTAAGATTTTTATTAAATACCGACTTCCCCGTAGGCATAATGATTACTTTTTTAAGGTTAAATTTTTCAAGGCATTCATTTGCTATCTGGATGTGCCCATAGTGGACTGGATCAAAAGCACCACCAAAAAGACCAATATTAATTATCGCCATGGGTTATTTTCGAATTTGGCCATTACCTATAACAATATATTTCTCAGATGTAAGCCCTTCTAAGCCTACTGGACCGCGGGCATGAAATTTATCCGTTGATATACCGATTTCAGCACCCAAGCCATACTCAAAACCATCAGCAAAACGCGTTGAAGCATTAACCATGACACTTGAGGAATCAATTTCACGTAGAAATCGCATGGAATTTTCATAATTATTAGTAATAATGGCTTCGGTATGAGCTGAGGAATAATAATTAATATGATTGATAGCTTCATCGAGAGAAGTTACCACTTTACAAGAAAGAATAGGACCAAGGTACTCTTCATAAAAATCATCTTCTGAGGCTATTGTTGCATCCTTTACAATTTTTAATGTTTCCTGACAGCCTCTTAGTTCAACTTTTTTCTTTTTAAGAACGTCATGTAATTTTTTAAGGAAATTATCCGCAATAGTGTTATGTACCACGAGAGATTCTAGTGTATTACAAGTTCCGAAGCGCTGTGTCTTTGCGTTATCAACAATCTCTATTGCTTTATTTAGATCGGCTTCTGCATCAACATATATATGACAGTTTCCATCAAGATGTTTGATCACTGGGATTGTGGCTTCATCTGAAATCCTTTTTATTAATTCTTTACCCCCTCTTGGAATAATGACATCTACATAATCGCGCATTGTAATTAATTCACCAACAGCAGCACGGTCAGTGTTGTCTATAATTTGAACTGCATGTTCAGACAAATCGACTGTGATTAAGGCTTGTTTAATCAATGTTGCTAAAAAATTATTGGAATTGATTGATTCAGATCCACCTCGTAATATAATTGCATTTCCAGATTTGATTGCGAGACCTGCAGCGTCAATAGTCACATTGGGTCTTGACTCATAAATCATTCCGATTACTCCAAGTGGTACTCGCATTTTTCCGACCTGAATGCCAGAAGGCCTAGGCTTAAGGCTTGAAATGCTCCCAATAGGATCTTCAAGGTTTGCAATTTGTATTAAGCCCTCTGTCATTGCTAAAATATTTTTTTTATTGAGTGTGAGTCGATCTATAAATGCATTATCTAGACTATTTTTTTTTGCCTCATTAAGGTCTAAAAGATTGGCTTTGACAATATCTTCAGTATGTTTCACAAGCAATTCTGACAGACGATATAGGAACCTATTTTTTTTATCCGTTGAAGCTGCAGTTAATTGATTACTGGCTTTTTTAGCGTTCTTGCCCAAATCATTCATATAGCTTTTAATATTCATATTTTCCAGCCTTTTTTCGGTATATGATTCGACACAATCCTAAGATAAATTTTTCTAACTCATTCCATGCGTCACCAAATTTGATACCTTTTGATATTAGATCAATTTCAGTAATTCTTAACAAACACGCTTCGATTTGCTTAACAGATAAATATTTATATAAATTTTTAGAATTCTCTTGGGATTGCCCATAAACTCGATAATCCTCTAATTTTTTTGCGGAAATATCAACTGCATCCAGTTTCATTTTGATAATTGGTTTAAAAAACCATGATAATAATCCATTTAACATAATTGGATCATAGTTATCTTCTCTTAACGAACCGAGTATTTTTTTTGTTTCCTTTATTTTTCCCGCAATACATTGATCTAACAGAACAAACCCATCATATTTTGCATTGCCTGATATCATTTCAGCAATCTCTTTTAAACCAATTTTTTCCCCCCCATAAATTAAGTTTAATCTTTTTAGTTCATTTTCTGCAAAAGTAAAGTTGCCATCAATTAGGGTGATAAACAAATCAAGTGCCTTGCTGTCAAAACTAATGTTATGCAATTTGGCTCTTGCTTGAATGGCATTTTTAAATTGATAGGGCGCTGGTTGTAATGCAAAGACGTCATATGACAAATCTCTTATTTCATTGTAAAACTTAGAATTTTTGAAGGCTTTTATATCATCTTTATCATAATGAAACAGAATGATGTCGTCATTTGTATTTTTTGTTAATTCGATAATTAGATCTTTTGCTTCCCTTGCGTAATTTAGGTTTGATGTAGAAAAGATATAAATTGATTTATGAGAAAATAGTGAAGTATTTTTTGTGTCAGATTTAATGTGAGTATAGTCTGTATTTTTTTCTAATTTAAATTTTTTAATTTCGACTTCTTGCAATTTTCTTTGTAAATGAATTTGATTATAAATATCGTTCACAATTACTGCCTCTTGGCCCACGAGGGTTAGGAGCTTTTTATTTTTATTGTTTAGCTCTTCAATGATATTCATTTATGTTTATTAGTTAGAAATCATAATTTGGCTTACCATTGATCTGACAATCTCATCTCGCATACCATTAATAAGATTTTTTTCTTCCAATTCTTTGGCCACACGATCATCATCATCGTAAGTAAAGTCTCGCGATAAACGAATTGAGATTTGCTGACTCCATTCAGTAGTGGGTGATTTAAAACGATATTTTACTTCGTAATCTAATTCGTACTCTTGAACAGATCCCGAACCACTTAACGATAAAATTCTTTTATTAAGTGTATCAGCTATAATTTCCACAATTTTTTCAGGGTTCTCATAATTTATCTCTATCCCTGATTGCTTAAATCTTTTTTTTAGGTGCTTTGATAAGCCTTCCGAACCTCCATTTATCGATATTGATTTAAAATTTGCATCAATGGAGCCTCGTAATTGAAAACCACAAGCGATGATGAAAATAGACAGAAAAGCAATAAAAATTCTTTGTAAATAGATTTGCATAATTAACTCACGACAAAATTTAATAATTTTTCTTTCACATAAATTACTTTTTTAATCGACAAGCTATTGCCTATAAATTTTTTTACTGCATCAATAGTTTGTGCTTGTTTTTTTATTGTTTCCTCGTCCATATCGCTTGATATTAGCATATCTGATCGTAGTTTTCCGTTAACTTGAATTACAATTTTAATTTGATCCTGTATTAATGCCTTGGGATCAAATTTTGGCCAGGATTGGTCTTCAATTTTAGAGTCAATATTGACATGGGCCCATAACCCCTTAGTGACGTGTGGTATAAAAGGGCTAAGCATTATTAAAACTGTCTCAATTAATTCTTTTTTAATTATTTTGTTAAGTTTAAAGTTACTCTCTATTTTTTGCATAAAATTAATTAACTCCATTACAGCTGAAATAGCAGTATTAAAGCTTGTTCTTCGCTCCAAATCATCCGTTACTTTTTTAATAGTGAAGTGAAGTTTATAGTTAAGTTCTTTTTCTATTTTTTCATTAGTTACATTACTTACACCTTCTTTAGGTGCTGAATGCAAATAATCAAAAACTAGACGCCAAATTTTTTTAATAAAGCGATGTGCCCCATCAATACCCTCGTCTGACCATTCAAGACTTTGCTCAGCAGGGGCTGCAAACATAATAAATAATCTTGCGGTATCGGCTCCATAGTTATCAATTAGCTCTTGCGGATCAACAGTATTGCCCTTTGATTTTGACATCTTGGACCCATCTTTAAGCACCATGCCTTGTGTTAGTAATTTTTTAAATGGTTCTTTATCATAAGTTAGACCCAGGTCGAAGAGAACACGATTAAAAAATCGAGAGTAAAGCAGATGCAGAATGGCATGTTCGATTCCGCCGATATAGTAATCCACCGGTAGCCAATATTTAACTCTTGAATCAAGCATACTTTTATCATGGTCATAGGACGCGTAGCGAGCAAAATACCATGAGGATTCAAAAAAAGTATCTAACGTATCTGTCTCTCTTTTCGCTTTAGCACCGCAGTTAGGGCAATTGCACTGATAAAAGCTTTCCATTTTTTTTAGAGGTGAGCCTGAGCTATCAATCGAAATATTTTCAGGTAATTTGATAGGTAGATCCTCCTCTTTAGCAGGCACATCTCCACATTTTTCACATTGAATCATTGGAATAGGACAGCCCCAAAAACGTTGCCTTGAAACACCCCAGTCACGCAATCTAAAATTAACTTTCCTTTTACCTTTTTTTATAGTCTCAAGTTTTTTAGTAATCAGCTCTTTTGCAGAAATGCTTGGTTTTCCATCAAATTCTCCCGAATCAATAAGCTCTCCGTCCCCTACGAAAGCCTCTTTTTTTAAATCCCCACCTTTTATGACCTGCTTTATGGGTAAATTATATTTTTTTGCAAATTGGTAATCGCGTTCGTCATGTGCGGGAACGGCCATAACCGCACCATCTCCGTAACTTATGAGAACATAGTTTGCAATCCAGATCGGAATTAACTTTTTTGTAATTGGATGCTTAGCATATAAACCAGAAAAAATACCCTCTTTTTCCTTTGTGGCAAATTCCTCCTCTGATACTCCCGCTTGATTACATTTTTCTACAAAAGTTTTTATGTCTTGTTTTGATTCACTCAATTTATGACAAATTTCATGCTCTGGCGCTATTGCAAGGTAGGTCACCCCCATTAACGTATCCGGCCTTGTGGTAAAAACATTAATTAGTTCATTTGTGCCTTCCAATTCAAAATTAATTTCGCACCCTTGGCTTTTGCCAATCCAATTTCTTTGCATTGTTTTAACTTGCTCTGGCCAATCATTAAGCTCGTCAAGACCGCTTAACAAATCATCTGCGTAATCTGTAATTTTCATAAAATACTGGGGGATCTCTTTTTTTTCTACAGTAGCCCCAGAGCGCCATCCTTTACCATCAATCACTTGTTCATTTGCTAAAACAGTCTTGTCAACCGGGTCCCAATTAACCGTAGATGTCTTTTTGTAAATTAATCCTTTTTCATATAATTTGATAAACAGCCATTGTTCCCAACGATAATAACTAGGATCACAAGTTGCAAATTCACGCTTCCAATCAATACCCAAGCCTAATTGTTTCAGTTGGTTTCGCATGTGATCTATATTAGAAAAAGTCCATTTATCCGGAGCGGTCTTATTTTGAATAGCAGCATTTTCTGCTGGGAGACCAAATGCATCCCACCCCATAGGTTGCATTACATTAAAGCCGTTAAATTTTTTAAAACGACTTATAACATCACCAATTACATAATTACGAACATGACCCATATGCAATTTGCCGCTGGGATAAGGAAACATGGAGAGAACATAAAATTTGTTTGGAGCAATTTCAGAGGAAGAAAAAGTCTTGGACGCTTCCCAATCTTGCTGCGCTTTTTTTTCTATCTCTTTAAAGTTGTAATTTTCTTGCATCATTGAGTTAATTTTTTTTGGATAGACGAGCTAATATTTTCTGGTTTATCTTGACCATTAACTTTGATATAAATTGGTTTATTAGTACCAATAAAATTTTTGTAGAAATCAACTAGAGGCTCAGTTTGATTATGGTATGTTGTAAGCCTTTTTAAAATAGTATCTTTTTGGTCATCATCTCGAATAATAAGAGGCTCACCCGTAACATCATCAAGATTATGAATTTTAGGTGGATTATGAGAGATATGATAAATGCGCCCCGAGGCTGGATGAATTCTTCTACCCCCCAATCTATTAACAATTTCACTATCAGGGACATCAATTTCGATAACAAAATCAATCTTTATGTTAGCCGCAACCATTGCGTCTGCTTGCGGAATTGTGCGTGGAAATCCATCAAAGAGAAAGCCATTTTTGCAATCATCTTCTTTTATGCGTAACTTAACTAAATCAATAATTAAAGAATCTGGAACCAGTTGCCCACTATCCATAAATTCTTTTGCTTTGATACCCAAATCATTTCCTTTATTAACGGCAGCTCTAAGCATGTCACCTGTGGAAATTTGTGGTATTTGAAATTGTTTTTTAAGAAAATTTGCTTGTGTCCCTTTACCAGCACCGGGTGCACCAAGAAGAATAATATTCATTTTTTTACGCTTTCTAAAAGTTGTTAATTATATCAGCTTCAAATCTTAATTTTTTGCTTATCCATATAATTTTCAATTCTTACAAAATCATCCACACCAAGGGTTTCAGGTCTATTTTGTGGATTAATATTTAATAGTTCAAAATCAGCTTCGCTTAAAACTTCTCGAAAATTATTTTTGATTGTTTTTCTTTTTTTTCCAAAAGCCAATTTTGTGATTTTTTCAAAATTAACGAAATTTAATATTTTTTCTTTAAATTCTTTTTTTGGAATAAGTTCTACAATACTGGAATATATTTTTGGCGATGGCTTGAAGGAAGAGGGAGCTACATCAAATAATTTCTCAACCTTATAAAAGTATTGAATGATGATTGAAAGTCGTCCAAAAATTTTATTACCAGGAGGACTGGAAATTCTTTCAGCAACCTCTTTTTGAAGCATAAAATAAAATTTTTTATTTTTATTGTTAATATTACAAATCTTGATGAGAATCTCGGAGGAGATGTAATATGGAAGATTTCCTATTATCTTATCAAAATTTTCAAAGAAGTTATCTTCAATTTTAAGAATATCGTTTGTATGAATATTTATTTTTTTTGAGTATTTACTGTTATTAAGAAAATTTACCATATCAGGATCAATTTCAATAACATCTATTTTTTTAATTTTATCTAAAATTGGAAAAGTTATTGACCCAAGACCAGGGCCAATTTCAAGGATTTTATCTTCATTTTGCGGGTTAATAATATCTATTATGTTTTTAATTACCGAAGAATCAATTAAGAAATTTTGACCATATTTCTTTTTTGCTTTGATCATTAGGAAAGCGCAATGGCCATTTCAATTGCTTCAAAAAAACTCGACGGGTCAACTTTGTTTGTACCGACAATATCGAAAGCTGTCCCATGATCAACTGATGTCCTTAAAAATGGTAAGCCTAGGGTAATATTGACACCTTTACCAAAGGATAATGCCTTGAATGGAGCTAGCCCTTGATCATGATACATTGCTAAGAAAGCATCACACAGATCGATATTTTTTTTTGTGAATGCGGTGTCTGCAGGGATTGGACCAATTAAATTAAAACCTTTGGAATTTAATTTTTTTATTACAGGAATAATAATTTTTTTTTCTTCATCTCCAAAATCACCATTTTCACCAGCATGCGGATTAAGTCCCATTACAATAATTTTAGGACTTAAAATTTTAAACTTTTTTTTAAGATCATTATTAAGAGTCGTTAAACTAGTTGTTAATTTTTCTTCGGTAATTAATTTTGAAACTTTTTTTAAAGAAACATGTGTTGTTACTAAGGCTACTCTCAGCTTACCCGACGCAAGCAACATTAGTTCTTTACCTTTAGAATTAGCTAATGAAGATAAATATTCAGTATGTCCTTGAAAGCATGGGAACTTGCTTGAAAGCATATGTTTCGAAATAGGTAATGTCACTAATGCATCATATTTTTTTTTAAGGAGTTCGGTTACAATAAATTCCATTTTTTTAAATTGAGAAATAGAGTTTAACTTATTGGGTATACCAGGAATAACAGGTTCAAAATATTCAGTGTCTATGATTGAAAGTTTAGGATCTGGATTAGATTTGAGAGCATCACTAGACAATATAATTTTTTTACCTAATAATTTTGCTCTTTCATAAATTACATTCTTATTACCAACTATAGTTATTTCAGCAGTAAATTTTTTAGATGATAAGTGCACACATAAGTCTGGACCAATTCCAGCTGGATCACCCATGGAGATTATCAATTTTTTTGAAAATTTCAAGTTAAAAAGTTATTCTTCAGTGAATTGAATCGCATAATTTTTCATGATATTTTTTACCCAATCAGTATATCTACTAATTATTTTTTTATTAATAATTTCCAATCTTGCTTGTTGCCTTAATGAATCATTCGTTGCATCATACTTTCGTTGGTCAATTTTTTTTATCAAATGCCAGCCAACAGATGTTTTAATTGGTTCTGAAATTTCATTATTTGATAAAGATCTCAATTTCTCATGAAATTCTGGAAATAAATTGTTTTCATTTATCCATTCGAATTTGTCTTGATTAAAAAGTGATTTATCATCTGAAAATTTTATTATTGCTTCTTGAAAAGATAAACCGCTTTCGATTTCATTTTTAATTCTTTGAAATTTTTTTTCAATTTCATTATCTGTAATGAAATTATTTTTTTTTATTAATATCTCTTGAAATTTGTATTGTTCTAAAAAAATATTTTTTATTTTATTTTTATTTTCTTTATTTTCTTTATTTTCAAGTTTAATAATATGAAAACCATTTGCTGATTCAAGAACGTCAGAGATTTCTCCTTCTTCCATATATTTTAATTTGTCTTGGAAAATATCTGGTATGTTAGAAAATTCAATTAAACCTAAATTTCCTCCATTTAAAGCATTTGGCCCCTCAGAATATTGTTGTGCTATTTTTTCAAAGTTTTTTGCAGTTAAAATACTTTGAATTTTTTTAATTTTTTCTTCAGCGTTTGTATTTCTTTTTTTAATTAAAATATGCAAAATTTCATATTTTATATCCATTGCTGATTCTTTTTCTTTTATAAGTGCATCAATCTCATATTCTGAAACGTTAATTCCAGCTCTAATTTCAGTATCTTTTACTCTTTTTATAATTAATTCATCTTTAATATCATTCTTAAATTTTTCTAAATCTGTACCATTTTCTTTTAAATCATTAACTAAAATTTCTAATGTTATTTTATTGGAATTGATTATATTATTTATTACATTTTCTAATTCTTGATTGGATATTTCAATACCTATTTTTCTTGCATGCTCGAGCACCACTTTTTTTTCTATCAATTCATCTAGCACTATTTTTCTAAATTCATTAACATTTAAAGGGTTAGAAGCATCAAATTTAATCCCCCCCCCTTTTTTTCTAATTTCGTATTCTAATTCTTGTTTTGTTATAATTTGCTTACCTACTTTAACAATAATTTTATCTAAAACTTCATACTTAGTATTACTAAAAATAGTTGAAGTAAAAAAAATTATAATAAAAAAATAAATAATTTTGTTTAGAGTCATTTTACTTTAGGTTTTTTTCTCTAAAGTTATCAGGTAGCTCAGATGATAAATAGGCACCAGGTACATTCCGATTCAATGCTTCAGTAAGTGCTCCGGAACCTCCAGTTTCAATTGCACCTAGGCCACCCAGTTCAAGCATAAAGAAAAGAGTGTAGTTATCTTTTTCAGTGGTAGCTAATGGAATTCGGTTAAATAAAATACTTGATGTCCAACAACCAGCGTCATAATTAAAGCCAGCTAAACTTTCAATTTCTTCATGCCGCTCCAAATCATATTGGTATCTAGCAACAGAGGACCAGCCTTGTCCTAATGGCCACTGTCCTGAAATATTTGCTTGTTTAATATCCGATGAACTATTTGGGTCATTAATAAATCTGTAACTCAAATCAATAAACTTTCCTACATCAGGATTATATTTCGATGAAAAAGCAAGTCGGTTGGTTTTTTCTTCATCCAGGTTATATTGATGCTCGGCCTTTAATTTTAAATGTTTTGTAATTGATGATGACGCAGAAAGAAATAAATCGGATGTATCACTTCGGTAATCAGAATTTGAGAATTGGTTCTCAGTTAATACCTCTCTATCATCTAAATAGAATCTTTGAGCAACAGTGCCGCTAAATTTTTCAAGCCCCTGTTCATTAATTATTCTCGTGGTCGCACCAAATGTTATTTGATGTGAATCCATTACTCTGTCACCACCAACGAATTGATTTTCAGAAAAAATAGAGTTTCGATTTAAATCTACTAATGCAGTATCAAACATCGGAAGCATTGACTGATCTTCATATGATGTCACGGAATAAAAGATTCTAGGTTCTAATGTTTGTGAGTACTTATTTCCACTTAAATCAAAATATCTGTCAAAGTAAAGACCACTGTCAATTGAAAAGGTTGGAATGAATAAATCTTTATTTGAGGCTGCTGGATTATTATCAAAGTTGTAATGCTTAATATCAGCTGAAATTTTGGGTTTTATGTAGCCAAACCCTGCTTCAAATGGTATAGCAATCGATGGCCTTGAGGTAAGTCTCGTTGCCTCGGGGCTGCTACCATTAAAATCACTATTTCTTTTAAATTCCGTTAGCTCAAAAGCTAAATTTGTCTCTAAATAATTATTTCCGTAAATATCTTCAAAATCTTTATTATGAGAAATTTGTAGACTTGGTAATCTTTCATAGGGTGAGCTAGATGTTAAGTTATCGAATTTCTGTGTCAATAAAGTTGCATTTAAATCATCACTTTTATAATTAAGCAGGATTTCTTGGGGTAAGCTAACTTGGCTGGTAAGAGAAACTAGTGAAGAGAGATCAGAAAAATAGTTATCGTCTGAGACTTTTTCATATTTTACGAACCCTGTAAAACCATTACCAAAATTATGATTATGATTAATTTTCAAAAGATATCGATCGTCCCGATCAGATTTTGCATCATCATTAGGCATATACTCAATGTAACTAGTACCCCCGTAACCATTTTTTAAATACCGATATTCGGTAGCTAATTGCGCACCACGTTTACCATAATAGCGTGGAGTTACTGTAGCATCTGTGTCAGGCGACAGGTTAAAGTAGTAGGGTGTTGAAGCTTCAAAACCACTTCGAGACGTTGAGCCAATACTAGGCACTAAAAAACCAGATTTTCTTTGATCATTAAAAGAAAAATTTGCATAGGGCGTATAGAACACAGGAATATCAAAGAATTCAAGTTGCGCATCCTTTGCAATTATTCTCTGAGATTTTTGATTGATTTCAGCTTCAGAGGCTTTGATAAACCAATCATCTTGCCCTGTTTCACACGTTGTAATTGAGACATTTTCCGCTCTCTTGTTATTTTCACCCTCGAGGAAGATGATGGATGCTGTTCCTCTTAGTGAATTATTGAATTTTGATGAGCCTTCCTCAAGTTTAGTTGTGAAGCTAGCATTTGGAATAGAGCCGGTCATATTCTCAATTGAATAATCAAGCTCTGTCCCTTCAATATGAGAATCACTATTATCTAGCTTTACATTCCCTCTTGCATAGAGCTCCTCAGAAATTTGATCATACTCAATAAAATCTGCCTGAATGGTATTGCCCGATTTTTTAAGTATGGCATTCCCACTTGCTTTTAATTTGCGATCAAGGAGATTTTCTAGTGTTTCTGCCTCTATAATGAGGTTGTCATCAATTCTTTCTTCAGCCGAAGAATTGTAAGTAATAATCAGAAAGCTGATTATTAAAAATTTAATGCATGAATTATTATTGTTGTTAATCAAATTTATAATGCTTTTAAGAAAATATATTTTTGTTTTTTCATAAAAAAAACTATCATATTAATCAGATAGTTAGGAATTATAACTCAAGTATAAAAAAAGAAGATGTAATTTTGATAGTAAAGGAAAAAAATTGACAAGAGACCAAACTCTTAAAAGTTGGATTAATGAAAATTTAGAGGAAAATATTGACTATGAACCTGCCTCCTCGGATGCAAGTTTTCGAAGGTATTTTCGATTAAATTATAATAACAGAAGTTATATCTTAATGGATGCGCCTCCTGACAAAGAGCCCTTAACTTCTTATATCGATATCACTAGAATATTGCTAGAGAACAATTTTCGAGTCCCTCAAATTTATAAAATAGATAAAAAAAATGGTTTTTTATTATTAGAGGATTTTGGTAAAAAGCCTTTATTAAGTGTTTTAAAAGTTAGCAATTATGATGAGTATTACAATGCAGCGATCAAAACTGTAATAAAATTACAAAAGATATATAAAAACAATAACTTACAAGAATATTCTAAAAAGATTTTAAAGTATGAGATGACATTATTTAATGAATGGTACCTCCTTAAAAACAAAGAAATTTTGTTATCTGAAGAGGATATGAATGGTCTTAGTAAAACGTTAGAAATCATAGCTGATAGTAATATAAATCAACCCTTCTTTTTCGTTCATCGAGATTTTCATTCGCGTAATTTAATGTTGTTAAATGACAATGGATTAGGCATGCTTGATTTTCAGGACGCTCTAGTAGGACCCGTTACTTATGATTTGGTTTCTCTATTGAAGGATGCTTACATTGAGCTTGATGAAGAGTTTATTATTGACAAAGTTGTGCGTTATTGGGAAATGGCGTGTATGGAGGGATTGTTGCAAAAAAGCGACTTTTCGGATTTTTTTCAACAATTTGAAATAATGGGTGTGCAACGGCATTTAAAAATATTAGGAATTTTCTCTAGGCTATCTTTGCGTGATGGGAAACACAATTATCTAAATGATATCCCATTAGTAGAAAAATATTTGTTAAATGTTTGTGAGAGATATTCTTTATTAACCCCCATAAGAAAAATTCTAAGGCGAGCAATTCATGAGCATTAAAACTTTTATGCTCTTGGCTGCGGGTCGAGGAAATCGCATGCAACATCTGACAAAGAGCTTGCCAAAGCCACTCTTGGATTTTCATGGAAAAGCTTTAATTGAATGGCATTTAGAGAAACTCGCTAATTTAGGAATTGAAGATTTGGTAATCAACGTATCTTATCTTCCTGAAAAAATAAAAGCCTTTATTGGCCATGGAAAAAAATGGAATTTAAATGTTTCTTTTTCAGAAGAAAACCCAGTTTTAGAGACTGCA
>Ga0222718_10003025_pt1 | contig 14662 bp, 30 predicted proteins | sample C33_27DmetaG_FD_165045 | JGI IMG/M metagenome (GOLD analysis project Ga0222718, IMG submission 165045) | Estuarine water microbial communities from San Francisco Bay, California, United States - C33_27D | ecosystem: Environmental > Aquatic > Marine > Unclassified | place: USA: California... | reverse complement strand
CTTTGACCCGCTTCAGACTGATGACTTCCGCATTCACAATCGCAAGGCGATCTGGAAGTACATCAATCATGCGGCTTATGAGTTCTACCTTGATAAGGAAGCGGAGGGCATAGCTTATGCGTAGCGGATTGAGAAGCGCCCAAGATATCGCCCGGTCGCTCATTGTCGATGAGCAGTTTTGGGAATACTTCAAGGGCTGGGATGCCCAGAATGAAGGCCAGCCATTACCTGACGATGCCTCAGAGCTATTCAAGCATGGTTACGGTGATAGCTATGCCGCCGGAGAAATGGAGGCAAGCCGTGGCTGAGGAAAAGACGCTAGATAACTACGTCATACCCCACACAAATGGGCAGTTAGCAGGCTGCCCTTCGTGTAGGCGCATATTCGGGGGTGATAAGGCGTTTGACGCTCACCGTGTAGGTAGGCATGGGGTAGACCGTAAATGCGCTGAAAACCCGCAGGCTGTCGGTCTGAGGCTGGATTCAAGAGGGTTCTGGGGTAAACCATTCAAGGGAGTCAAAAAATGAAGGAAGGTGTCGTAAATATCCACGGGAGGGAGTACAAGACGGTTGCCCTTCGCGTGGCTGAGTTTCGGGAGGTCTGTCCTGATTGGTCGATTGTGACTGAGTTGGTGGCTGAGACTGAGGATAAGGTCATTATGAAGGCGTTAATCAGTCATGTTGGCGTTGTCATGGGGACTGGCTATGCGGAAGAGGTAAGATCCGCATCTCGAATCAACAAAACTTCTGCTTTGGAGAATGCAGAAACGTCTGCCATAGGTCGCGCTCTTGCGGCGTGTGGTTACGGCGGGACTGAGTACGCCAGTGCTGATGAGGTGGCCAACGCTATTGGCCAGCAGAATGCGTCTGAGGCGGTAGAGCCGCTGATGAAGCATAACGAGGCTGTCCGGGCTAACTTTAATTCAATCGCTTACATGAAGGAGGCGCACGAGAATGGCGATGCTTTGGCTTTTGCCGAGGCATGGCTTGAGCTAGACGATGACACCAAATCGGCGTTATGGCTAGCTCCAAGTAAGGGTGGTGTATTCACTACCGCAGAACGGGCGTTTTTGCGCTCAGATGAAGTAAACGCAGCTAGAAAGGAGATCATTAATGGCTGATATGATTGGTGGGCTTTACCCCAAACCCCGTAACCCTAACGCCCCTGACTGGGTAATCTGCAAGGCTAGTATTAACGTGGCCCAATTCCGTGAGTGGATGCAGACCCACTTAAAGGCTAACCCAGAGGAGGAGTGGATAAATATGGATTTGCTCGTTGCTAAGTCTGGGAAGGGCTACGCAAAGATTGACGACTGGAAGCCCGAGGGCAAGTCTGAAGTAACGGATGAGGATATTCCGTTTTAGGGGTCTGTATGTTTATTCACGTTGGCGATAGACTACGCGAGGCGCAAAAGAAGCAGTGTATTAACTGCCGTGAGCTTGGGGAGAGAATGGGGAAGAGTCAGCAACAGATTAGTCGCTGGCGCAAATCATCCGATCTTAAAGTACATACGGTGCAATCGCTGTGCAAGGCGCTTGACGTTAGCATTGCTGAATTTTTGGCAGAAAAAAGCCCTCGTTAAGAGGGCTAAAGCCCATACGGGCAAGGGAGTTCACCTACATTATACTAAGGGGGTTCTGTGTCTGCACAGGATATTTTGGATCGTGTCGCATTTTCTAAACAAATTGGTACAGGTAAATGGGTTTGCACTTGCCCATCCCATCAAGATAAGTCGCCAAGTCTCAGGATTACGGAGACTGATGATGGGAAAGTCCTCATTAAGTGCTGGTCTGGCTGTTCAGCTTTAGACGTTCTTACTTCAATTGGCCTGTCTTGGTCGAGCCTATTCCCCAATGATGGCTATCGACGGTCGCGGGTCCAGCGGGATGACCGGGTCGAGGATTACATTGTTGAGTTTGCAGAGTATGCAAAATCCACGGGTAAGCAATTAACCCAAGCGGATAAGCAGGCGTATGCCCGGGCATTAAGGAATGGTGGCCGCGCTAACGGTTTTGTTAGCAAGGTCATTAGGGAGGCATCGTGAGTATTGAGGCCATCAACTGGGCGCTCAATCATGTGACCGGGATCACCAGTACGCAGAAAGCTATCCTCATTACATTGGCTGATCGTGCCAATGAGGACAATCAGTGCTGGCCGTCTTATGAAGACATCTGCCTGCGGAGTTGTGCCAACCGTAAAAGCGTTGTGGCTGCGTTAAAAAAACTTGAGGAGCTTGGTCTTATCACTAAGACCCGGAGGTTCTCAAAATCCACCGTTTATACGCTTGCCATTAGTACCGATATTGGGCCTATCCAGAAGTACCAATATAGGGCCGATGATAGACCCGATATTGGGCATAACGATAGACCCAATAATGGGCCTCTAACCATCAAAGAACCATCAATTAACCACCAAAGGGGTAAACATGGCCGTTACAAGCCCCCGGAAGAGGTCGATAGAGAGGTCTGGAAGGATTGGGTTGCGTACCGTAAAAAGTTTAAGGGGCCGACTACGGATAGGTCTTTGGCTCTGGTGGCGAATAAGTTAAAACCATTAAGTCATGCCAAGCAGAGGGAGTGCGTGGACATGGCTATTGAGTGTGGGTGGAAATCAGTGTTTCCTAAAAACAATAAAAACGATGGGGAGTTTATTCTGTGAGACAGATACAGCAGTCAGAGGTTGAGGACTTTACCGATAAAGACCTTCAGGATGTTTATGGCAAGGTCGAGGATTTAGACGTTGTAGACATTGACGCCTTCCGGGAGGAGTTTCTTGACCACTTAGTAACGGATGCGGCGCAGTCAGGGATACAGTTGCCTTGGTCGGAGACTAGCGATCTCGTAAGAATGAGGATGGGAGAAGTTTCAGTCTGGGCAGGCATTAACGGCCACATGAAATCTACCGTTTTAAACCAATGCCTTACATGGGCAGCGTCCAAGGTTCCAGTGGGACTCGCTAGCTTTGAGATGAGCGTTAAGGATACGGCCAAGCTGATGTGTATGCAGTCAGCGGCTAGCGATCAACCAAGCAGGGATTATGGCGAGAGGTTCGCTAATTGGTCGAAGGATAAGATTTTCTGGTATCGGATCTTGGGAGGTGTCCAGCCGATTCAATGTTTAGGTGCGATTGTGGCGATGGCTAGGCGAGGCTGTAAGATCGTCGCCATTGATAATTTACAGTTTACCGGGGTAACGGAGGACATACAGCGTGAGCGGTTATTTTTTAACCAACTCATGGGATTGGCGGAGGCGCTGGATATACACATCGCTGTTGTGCATCACGTTAGGAAGCCAGAGCGCGGGGGTGATGAGTATGTACCGACTCGCTTTGATGTACGGGGCGGCGGAACGATTACGGATCAGTGCCACCTCCTGATGATTGTTTGGCACAACAAAAAAAGAAAGGAGGCGCTAAACAAACAGATGTACGGCATCCCGCTAAATGACAGGGAGCAAGAGGTTTTAGAGAAACAATCAGACCTAAAGCTGGTGGTGGCGAAGCAGCGTCACGGGACGGGATTTGAGGGGACGATAGGGCTATTCCAGACATCGGGCCGAGCGTTTAAGAAAAGGGAGAACTCAAGTGCGTTGATATTGGAGGGGATATGAAGCGCGAAATGATGCTTGATGAGGCGATTGATTTTTACATGAGGACGGAGAACTTCCGGTCAGGAACCCCGTTCACCAAGAGCGATATGGCGGCCCGGCTGAAGCAGAGTAATGAATTTGCGATGGATGCCATCCGGGTCATGTTGCTTGATGATCTCATCGTGCCAACGGTGAGTGACTGCAAGGGAAATGAGCGGTTTGTTAAAAGTGGTGTTGGGAGAAAAATAATCATCCAAAAATGGAGGACTGAAAATGTCGGAGAACTTGCGTACTACAAAGGATTCAACCACCTCGGCAATGCAGATACAGGTTGGCGGGGAGCATTATAAAAACATGGCCATAGGGCCGCTTGAGTATGCGCTGGCTAATCATTTAGGGCCGTGTGAGCATGGCGTAATTAAGTACGTGTCGAGGTATAAAAACAAAGGCGGGGTTGATGACCTGAGAAAGGCCCGGCATCTAATAGACATTATGATTGAGCGCACCCTTAACGGTGAATAATTGGTCAAACAGCCGCAGCATTGATGCAGATGACCCAGATAGGCTACGGGTGGCTAATATCTGCGAGGATTTGGTTAAAGAGTATTTGGGTCCAGAGACAAAAAAGGTATCAGCCATAAAGATAGGCTCTTTATACGATCTTTTGGCTTTCAACTTGCGAATAGATGTCAAGGCGAAAAGAAGAAACGTAAAGCCACGGCAAGATTACGACGCTCATGTAGAGGCGAGCCAGATTGATTATCCCGCAGATGTATACGTTTTCTGCTCATTTCATAAAAAAACTGAAAAGGCCGAGGCTGTTGGTTGGGCGTGGAAATGGGAGTTTGAAAAGCAGGCAAGATTTGTACGCAAGAATCAAAAAGATGAGCGAGGATTTTTCGAGCGTTGCGATGCCTACAAGATTAAGCACTATCTGCTTAGAGATATGGAGGAACTGAAAGCAATGTCTGAGTTTTGGATTATCAAGGATGCGGCGCAAATCACTGAAAGATTGGTGTTTTTTGAGCGTTGGTTGAGGGATAATTGGAATTGGGAGTATCCGGTACAGTTTAAAGTTGGCCGTTATCAGGAGAAACGGTCGTTATCGCAGAATGCTTTGTTTCATGTTTGGTGCCGGGAGATGGCAGATCACTTCTCATCAAAGGGTGCAGACATAACAGAGGCAACGATGAAAGAGCTTCTCAAGTACAAGTTTCTTGGCACAGAAGATCGAGTAATCCATAAGACCGTTATTCCGGCGCAGGTTAGGGAGACCAGCGGCCTTGGAAGAGGGGAGATGATGGATTTTATGGATCAGGTGCAAAGCTGGGCGCTAGACCACGGAGTAAAGCTAACCTGTCCTATAGACTCTGAGTATATGAAACTAAAAGGGGGTTAGTGTGGATCATCCATTGCTACAGTTTTGTAGTTCAAAAGCTCAAAGAGAAGCAATAATAGCCACAAAAGTAGAGGGTCTAAGCCAAGTTGATGCGGCTTTAAAACTTGGCATTTCCCGAAGCGCACTAAGGGATCGCCTTTCTACCGTAAATAGTCTGGCGGCAAGACGCGGCTACAGTCCAGAGAATGACTGGAACCACCCAGTTCCAGACGGCCACAAAATCAAAGGGGTATCTACCTTCTATGATGAAGAAGGCAAGGCTGTACGCCAGTGGGTCAAGAGTCAGACTGACGAGGAGAGGCAGTTTGAAATACTGGTTGAGAGGCTAGAGAACGCCACAAAGAATCTCCCAAAGTTTAAACCCACGAAACCCCCAGCATCCGCAGACCAAAACCTTTTATCTCTTCTAACGATCACTGACTTCCACCTTGGTATGTATGCGTGGGAGGATGAGACGGGTGATGATTGGGACGTAGAAATAGCTCAGTCTGTTTTCCTAAATTCAATCCATGACATGATCCAAGCCAGCCCTAAGTCCGGCATCGGGGTCTTATGTCAATTAGGGGACTTTTTACATTGGGATGGAATCCTCTCAGTAACGCCAAGCAGCGGCCACATTCTTGACGCAGACACGCGATATGGGAAACTGGTTGAGCTTTCAATGCTTGTCATGGCTCAAGCGATCACCATGATGCTCAAGAAGTTTGACAAGGTGGTGGTTATATCCGCTGAAGGGAACCATGATATATCGGGGTCTATCTGGCTGAGGAAATACATCAAGCACCGCTTTGCTGATGAGCCGAGGCTTGAGGTGATAGATAACGAATTTCCCTATTATGCGTATCTACATGGCGAGACAATGCTAGCCTTCCATCATGGTCATAAGATGAAGTTAGCCCAGTTGCACAAACTGTTTGCTAGCGAGCCGCGATTCCGAGAGATGTGGGGCAAAGCAAACTACACCTATATCCATACGGGACATTATCACCATGAGCGCGTAATAGAGGACGGCGGCGCGATAGCGGAAATGCACCCAACCCTAAGCGGAAGGGACGCATACGCTACTAGAGGTGGTTGGGTATCTCGTAGGGGTGCAAAGATCATTACCTACGATAAATTTGATGGCGAGGTTGCGCGGGTAACGGTGAGGCCAAGGACATGATTGAGCTAATGGGTGTGAAGCTGCCAAAGGGGGAGGCGATCCTACTAACGGCAGAGGTCGGCGGGGCGGTGTCAGATTTATCCAACCCAAAACTAACAGTCGTATACACCGATACGTTTTCTGAGGGCATCACAATCAATATGCCGATTAGCGAGTTCTTTGATCTATGGATGGCCTGCTTAATGACTGACCTTGAGGTCGTGGAAGTAGCGGAGTCTGAGAATGTCCATTAAGCGAGATGCGGCAGATATTTGGTTTAGCAAGTGCGTCCGGGCTAGGGATGAGTATTGCCTTTATTGCGGCAGGCCAGACACGCTGGAGTGCTGTCATATTTACGGCAGGCGCTCAAAGGTGGTGAGGTGGTCGCTAGATAACGCTGTGACGCTCTGCCATGCCCATCACAGGCATTTTACGGAGAACCCGGTGTCTTTCCATGACTGGCTGGCAAACACGCTAGGAGAGGGGCATATGGAGCTTCTGAGGGAGAAGGCTAGGGGGATTATGAAAACGGACAAAAAGCTCAGGGCCGAGATCGCCAAGCACTACCGCGAAGAGCTAAAAATGCTGGAAAATGACCCAGACTATACGGTTATAAGCTACAACTGATTTATAACTAAATGTTAGAAGACACAACAGGTGTGATGTGGGACTATTCCTTTGTGGTAAATAACTATCAGGGAGTAAGACGTGACAGAAGCACAACACTATAAGGCCAAGGCGTCCATGTATCGGGCGATAACCTTTTCAATGATCGTTAGGCTTGAGGATGACGAATCCGTTATGCGCGATCTGATTCAAAAGTTTAGGGAGATAGAGGCCAGCCCTGACTACAATTCACCAGAGTGGAGGGAGTTACATGGCGTTCCGTTCGATTGATGACCACCTGCTTGAGACTTTCGTGAGCCAAAAATTCCATTGGCAGAGCCTAAATCACGAGCAACAGTTGTCGATGGCGGTTGAGCTAATGAAGCACCGTTACATGGAGCGCAAGCTGTATCGGTTCTTGGAGTCTGTTATGGAAGACAAGGAGTCATGGAAAAAATACCGTGATTTGTTGGTAGAAGAGGCGAAGCATGAAACGACAACTGCCGGATGATGATTACTACATGAGCCTGCAAGAGATTGCGGATGAGTTAGGCGTAACACGGCAGGTAGTTTGGGCAATAGAAAAGCGAGCAATCGCAAAGATAAGAAATAAATTAAGGGAGTGGAGTGATGGAGAGAAATGTATTGGTGATACCGCTGGTGGTGACGAGCCTTTTGTTAGTGCTGGCGGCGACGACTGGGGACTTCGAGGACTCGAAGCAAAGGGTAGAGAACTACTGCGAGATGCACCGGCTATACCTCAAGTCGAATGGCGAGAATGGCTGGCCTGACTATAACGGCAACTATTCAGAGGTGTGTCAGTGAGCTTTAAACTGACAGAGCCTTCGTGCATTAGCTTTAGTGGAGGCAGAACAAGCGCCTATATGTTGTGGCGCTTCATTGAGGCCAATGACGGCTTGCCTGATGATTGCATCGTAACCTTTGCCAACACAGGTAAAGAGGCAGAGGAGACGCTGGAGTTTGTTAGGGACTGCGGAAAGTATTGGGACGTTCCAATTGTCTGGCTGGAATATCAGTGGGCAGAAAAAACGAAGGATCGGTTTAAGGTTGTTGATTTCGATACAGCGGCAAGAAATGGCGAGCCTTTTGAGGCGCTGATTCATGCCAAGAAGTATCTGCCTAACCCCGTGGCCCGTTTCTGCACGATTGAGCTAAAGATACGCACCATCGCTAATTATCTCTGGTCTATAGGCCATGTAGAGAAGCGATCTCACGGCGAGAATATGGCGATAGTGGGCATCCGGGCTGATGAACAACGCAGGGCGGCAAAGATTGAGCCACACCGCAGGCCATTGGTGGCGGCAGGCGTTACCAAAGAAACCGTTAGCCAATTCTGGGCAGAGCAACCGTTTGACCTTGGCTTGCCTAATGTCAATGGCGTCACGCCACACGGCAACTGTGACCTTTGCTATCTCAAGGGCGCAAACCTGATTGAGTCGCTAATCTTAGAAAAGCCAAGCCGAGCGGATTGGTGGGCAAGAATGGAGCGAGAGTGTCCGGCAACTCGGCAATCTGGTGCGAGATGGCGCAACGACAGGCCAACATATGGCGAGATGCAGGTGATAGCAAAGGAACAGGGACAGCTTGATTTGGCTGGCGATGAAACCATTCCTTGTTTTTGCGGAGATTAGCATGAAGTTAAAGCATGAAGGCATCATAGCCATATTTATCCTGCTGATAATATCGGCAGGTCTTGAGGGATGTACAATGTATCAATCCTCTGATCCGCAATGGGAGTGGCCCAGTGACTAGACAGTTTTATTGGATGGCTGATGACTTTGATGTCGATGACACAAAGTATGCGTTGGAGGCTGCTGAGAACATGGCCAAGCGGTTCAAAACGGATGTGGTCATCCTGTTTGATTTAAGGACTAAGTTTGCCGATGAGCATGAGGGTAATTACTTAGAGATTATTAAGTACGAAGAACTCTAGCCCCAAACTCCTAAAGGCGAGCCGTGGCGTCTAAAGGCTAAATGAAGAGCAGGGGGCTTGCATTCATGGGTGCCAATTTAGCCATCCACGGCATAGAATAACAGGGGAAGACTATGCGACAGGTAGTAGTATTGGATTGGAGACCAGTAGCCTACGGCGAGATGCCAGATGTTGAAGGCACGTATTTAGTCGCCTTTAGCGATGGGACGGTAGAAAGCTGGCCGATGTCCATGCAAGAGATTAATGCCGGGGAAGTAAGGACAAGCCTAATCACCGGGATGTATTGGGCGCATCCGATACCGCATCCTGACGCATAAGGTCACAATGTGACAAAAATGGTCACTTGTGGTTAAATTTTAGCCAATTCACTCAAAAGGTTAAGTACAGAGTATGCCTAGCAGAAAGGGGTCGCCCAACAGAAACAAGCAGTTCCTACTCAATCGGCTCAAGGATATCTATGGGGACGACTTCGATCCCATCATTAAGATGGCCGAGCAAGCCGCAGAGATTCATAAGGCGGCGATAAAGAGCGAGGATATTGAGGATCGCAAGGATGCTGTCGTGGCGTGGGAGAAGATTGCCAAGTACACGACGCCTGCGCTGAAGGCCATTGAGGTAGACGTTACCTCCGGCGGTAATGACTTGCCAACGATCATTGAGCTTGTAGCCAAGAAGTGAAGACCGGGATAGAGCTACCGCCAAAGCTGGTGGATCTCTTTGAGGGCGAGGCTCGCTACCGCTGCGCTTATGGTGGCCGGGGATCAGGTAAAACGCGGTCATTTGCGATTATGGCGGCGGTCAAGGGCTATATGTGGGGAAGGCAAGGCCGTCAGGGGCAAATACTCTGCGCTCGTGAGTTTATGAACAGCCTTTCTGACTCATCCTTTGAGGAGGTCAGGGGGGCCATAGAATCGCACGATTTCCTCTCGGCATACTACGAGGTAGGGGATACGTTTATTCGCTCAAAAGACCGGAACGTAGACTTTGTATTCGCGGGTCTGCGTAGAAACCTCGATTCCATTAAGTCTAAGGCCCGGATATTACTGTGCTGGGTGGATGAGGCTGAGACGGTTAGCGAGACGGCGTGGATGAAGCTAATCCCCACAATTCGTGAGGAAAACAGCGAGTGCTGGGTGACATGGAACCCGGAGTCCAAGCTATCAGCGACTCATAAGCGGTTCCGGGAGAACACGCCAGACGATTGTAAGATCATCTCCATTAATTGGGATGAGAACCCGTTTTTCCCTAATGTTCTGAATCAGGCGCGATTAGAGGACTTCAACAAGCGGCCAGAGACCTACGATCATGTCTGGGAAGGCTCTTTTCTAACGCATCACGAAGGCGCGTATTATTCCCTTGAGATGCGGGACGCTAACGCTGAGGGCAGGATTACTGCGGTTCCTTACGAGCGATCTGTTGGCGTTGTGACGGCATGGGACTTAGGGATAGGGGATACAACGGCGATATGGTTCGCCCAGTTTGTTGGCCCAGAGGTCAGGCTGATAGACCATTACGAGGCGTCTGGCGTTGGCTTAGATCATTATGTCCGGGTCTTACAAAGCAAAGGGTACGTTTACGATCAGCATATCCTTCCGCATGACGTTAGAGTCCGGGAGCTAGGGACGGGCAAGTCGAGGCTTGAGACATTACAAGGGTTAGGGCTGAACAACATTCAGATAGCGCCACAGCTTAATGTGGACGATGGAATACAGGCCGTGAGGTCAATGCTGCCGTTATGCTGGTTTGACGCTGAGAGGTGCGATCATGGTATTGAGGCGCTTAGGTCATATCACCGGGAGTATGACGATAAGAACTTGGTGTGGAAGGGTCGCCCTAGTCACGACTGGTCTAGTCACAGTGCTGATTCATTCCGATACCTTGCTGTTGGATACCGTAAGACCTCAAATTGGGGCGAGCCAATCAGAAGGAATCTCCGAGGCATAGCGTGATATAATTGAGTCCCACGCACTCTCTGGCTTGCTTGTATGGCTGACAATCCTTTTAAGGACTATGGTTTTTTTAATGCGCTCTGGGAATCAAATCCCATGACCGTAATAAAAAACCCCATTGATGTCATGCAGCACATTAGCTTCCCTCAAGCCATGAGCGACAGGATTCTGCGAAAGAACCCAGAGCTTGGCCCTCGCGTTGACCGGGGTCTTTTGGATATGGCGCTTAACTTTGCCGGGGGATACGACTGGGCGGCAAGAGAGGGCATTACGCCGGAGGTCGCTAAGGAAATGGCTAGGGCGTATCAATACCGTCATTATGGCAGTCGGCCAGAGGATTCCATTCAAGACTACTACGAGAACGTGGCTGGCATTGACGCCTTTACAGGCAATCGAGTATCTAACGAGGCGCTGATTGACATGGCGCTACGTTACGCAAGAGAGAAGGCAGGACAGTAATGGCTATAAACGGTTTGGGTGATCGCGCTCTTGGTTTGTTAGAGGCGCTTGGCACTATTGGTACTTCTGCCTTGGCAGAGGTTCCGCGAGGCTACGGCAATATCGCCGGTCTACTTGCTACTGGCGATTTAGACCAAGCCACAGCCTACGGTGATAGGGTTGCCGATAATCTAGTGTACGGGCCGACAGAGAGGTCTGCGCCATATCTTCAGGCGTTGAGTAGCGTAATAGACGACGCCACGCGATCCGAGGGCGTTTTAACCGGCGTCTCGCCAATGGATTTGTATCAGGCCGCACAGTCTGGCGTTACTTCTTTAAGCCCAGAGGCTGCTGGCTTGACTGGAGCTTTACTGGAAAGCGTTCTTGCTGGGGCAATCCCGGCGTCAAAGGTTGGCCGCGGATTAAAGGGTATTGATGGCGACAAGCTGGCGTCTAATTACCCCGATGTTGGCACACCAATTGACAAGGTAGACAAGAAGACAGGGAAGGAGTTCAGATCAAAAGGCTTATCTGAAGAAGAGAAGCTCGTCCAAAAAGAGCGCAACAGAATAGCTAAAGAGATGGATGAGGCTGGGTACGAGCCTATGTTTCCGGTTGAAAAGCGATATTACGCTGACCCCAGTCTATATCAGCTTGAGGGCAATACTAGGACTGACACGCTTCCAAAAAAGCAAGAAACGATTGATAAGAAGATCGCTCAGTTTGACACCCCAGAGGCTAGAGCCGCGCTCAACGCAGCATACGATGCCGGTTTGGGGCCGCTTTCTCAGGACTGGTATGCGATGGGCCAGCTTCAGGATGCGTTCATAAAGGAACTCGGCCCAGAAGAAGGTGCAAGGGCTTTCAAGGAGCGATTTGCTGACGCAATGGCTGCAACAACGGGCGGTGCCGACCCGAAAGCAAACCTTTTAATGGCTGCTTATGGCAACTTTTTAAGAGAACAAGGACTGTCGCCTCCATCGGCGGCGTATGAAATGCCACACCCTATAGGTGGCCGGTATGTGACCGGCAACATGGCAATGTATGACAAGGTCTTAAATCAAGGAGCCGGATTAACCACTGCCGGGCAACCGAAGCGATTTAATTTCTCAGCAAACTTCCTTGGCGATCGGTCAAGGGCTACGATTGACGAGCAAATGAGTCAGGGCATGGCTGGCATAAATGCGCCACCCCAAGGCGCTTACGGCGTCATGGAAGGCATTGTTGCAGATGAGGCCGCAAAGAGAGGTATACAGCCTGCAAACTTTCAAGATGTGGCATGGGCTGGCTTTAAAAACTACGAAGGTAAGCCTATGATTACCGAGGTAAACGAGATGATTGAGAGAACATCTCAACTTACCGGGAAGACGCCAGAAGAAGTTCTGCGTGGCTTCATTCGCGGAAATATGCCCATGTATGGCATTCTTGGTGCAACAACTGCTGGTATGTTAGCTGGAGGTGATGATGACGGGGCAATGTAATGTATGCGGTATAGACTTTATTGCTGATGAAGATAGCCGGATTTGCGATAGCCCTATCTGCCCTCAGTGTGGAGAAGAGCATGAGCGGTCAATTTTTTTAGAGATTGAAGCTATGGATATGGCAGTCTGATGAAGCCACGCAAAGGGAAAGCCCGTGTTAAAATAACGTCTTCGGGCAAGAAAGTGAGCTACGGACAGGCGGGGAAGGCTAAAGATGGTGGCCCACGAGTAAAGCCCGGCACGAGCAAAGGCGATAGTTATTGCGCTAGATCGGCGGGTCAGATGAAGAAGCACCCGAAGGCGGCGAAAGATCCAAACTCACCGTTACGGCTATCCCGTAAGCGGTGGAAGTGTTCAGGCACCAAGTCGAGGAAGAAGTAATGACGCCATGTAAGGGATGTCCATCACCAGCCAAGTGTAAAGCCGCAGGCAGGTGTCTGAAGAAGGCGAAGCCAAAGAGAAAGGCGAAGCGTTATGGCAAATAAGAAATCAGGACTTTACGCCAACATCCACGCCAAGCGTAAGCGTATCAAGGCGGGTTCTGGCGAGAAGATGAGAAAGCCCGGGTCAAAGGGCGCTCCAACGGATAAGGCATTCAAGGCTGCCGCAAAGACGGCGAAGAAGCCGAAGAAAAGAGGCTAATACATGGCAATTAGCACATTCGCAGAGCTAAAGACGGCAATCGCTGACTTTCTCAACCGGGATGACCTAACGTCAACTATCCCGACATTCATCGCATTGGCGGAGGCTCAGATCAACCGAGACATCCGACATTACGAAATGGAGAACCGCGCCACAGCCGAGCTAACCTCCCAGTATTTAGATCGCCCAAGCGACTGGGTAGAGACTATCAGGCTACACGTTACTAGCGGTGGAACGCGGGTACTTAATCTGCTCTCGCGGGCCTCTATGGCCGACAAGCGGCAAGGCGCTGAAGACACTGCTGGCGAGCCTAGATTCTACTGTCATGCTGAGAGGGGTTTTGAGGTCTTTCCTACGCCTGATGGTACATATACGACGGAGCTTTTGTATTACCAAAAGATCACGGCGCTATCTGATTCAAATACGTCAAATTGGTTACTTTCTGACCACCCTGACGTTTATTTGTATGGCGCGTTGATACATAGTGCGCCGTATTTGGCTGAAGATGAGCGTATTGGAGTGTGGGCGCAGTTGTATTCAGCGGCTACTCAGCGGGTTAATCAAGCTGGGGAGGATGCGTCTTTCTCTGGCTCTGGGCTTACTTTAAAGGTTAGGGGATTAGGATGAGTTTTTCTGATTATCTTGAGGACAAGGTTCTCAATCATGTATTTGGCGGGACTGCGTACACCGCTCCATCAACGCTCTATGTGGGCGTTTTTACGTCTGCGGCGAGTGATACTGGCCCGGGTACTGAAGTGTCTGGAAATGGGTATGCTAGACAGTCAGCGGCGTTCACGGTTAGTGGTACGTCTCCCACAACGGCGACAAGCAGTGCGGCTATTGAGTTCCCGGAGGCTACAGGGTCTTGGGGGACGGTAACGTATGCTGGAGTGTTTGATGCCTTAACGGGCGGTAATATGCTGGCGTGGGCAGAACTCACCGATCCGGCAGACTTTGTTACGCCGCTACCAAAAGCAATTAGCACCGGCGATATTCTTCGCATTTCCTCTGGCAACCTGAAGGTGACATTAGGCTAGTGAGTACGATTACTACAAGGTCAGGAAAGGGTTCCCCGCTCACTCATAATGAGGTTGATGCGAACTTTACCAATCTCAATACGGATAAGTTGCAATCCGGGGATACGGCAGCCTCATTAACGGTAACTTCCGCTGATATTAACGGCGGAACTATCGACGACACCGTGATTGGCGGATCTACTCCAGCCGCAGCTACGTTTAGTAGTTTAGTAGCTAATTCGCTTACTTATCCAACTACAGATGGGACTAGCGGTCAGGCCATTATTACTGACGGCTCTGGTGCGTTGTCTTTTGGTGATGTGTCTGGTGGCGGTGGCATTACTTACGTTACCAAGACCGCTAACTACACTACGTCTGCGGGCGAGGGTGTTATTGCAGACACATCTGGCGGTGCGTTTACAATTACGTTGCCTGCAAGTCCTTCTAC
>Ga0222718_10003020_pt1 | contig 14668 bp, 3 predicted proteins | sample C33_27DmetaG_FD_165045 | JGI IMG/M metagenome (GOLD analysis project Ga0222718, IMG submission 165045) | Estuarine water microbial communities from San Francisco Bay, California, United States - C33_27D | ecosystem: Environmental > Aquatic > Marine > Unclassified | place: USA: California... | reverse complement strand
TAACACTAAAAGTAATAAGTAAGATGGTATCATAAGGGAATTAAGTCGCCATTGTGATAATAATTTACATTGTATATATATGTTTTTTTGTCCTTTCATAAATGTAGTTAAAATATCCAATTCACTAGAGAATTTGCTGTCTAATTCCATATCATAATATTTATCAAGTGTTTTTTCAACATCGTGATATGCAAGTTGTTTAAATTTAGAGTTGCGTTTGCGTAGATGGTTTTTATGTTTAGTTTTGGGCGATTGGATAGAATTTTTAAATACTGCAATATCTTCTAATGAAATTTGTTTATTTAAAGTAAGAGGTGGTGTATTATCATCAATATCACTATTACTAGAGCTGCCAGCTCTACTTCCATAATTAGATATAGTCATAGGACTATCACAGCGTATAAACTTGGACTGAATAAAATTAGTGCAGTCAATGTTAGTTTGTGCGTAATCAGATCTAAGTTTGAATAAATCATTATTAGTAACATTATTAAAATGATTATTAGTGTATTGAATAAGATTACTTTCTTCTTGAATATCAATATTATTTTCTAATTCAATATGATTATTTTCAATATCAATAAGAATATGATTATTTTGTGTAGGTGAATTAGAAGAATCAGTAGTAGATGAATGGTTATCAATATTCATATTATTATATAGTATGGATATTAATAGAATATAAACTTAACGAAAAAATTGAATTAATATTATGTAAGAGTGAGTTAGCAATAACATAACAATGAGTGTAATACCAACGTATAAAAGTATTCATCGTTTTACATTAAAACAATTTCGTATGAATATGAGACATTTTATAATGACTTCTCGTTTTAATATAAATACTCAAAAAGAAAACGAGGATTTTCTTAAAAAAAATCCTAAAGTAGGATGTATTTATTGTGCTCCGTCGCCTGTAACTACGCATATTCCATTAGAATCAGTGATGTTTGTGTTAGAAATGAATAATGATACAAACCAAATAACAGGAATAGGAATGGTAAAAAATAAACCAAAGATAAATAAATATAATGTGTATGAAAATGGAAATTATAATCGTTATAATTTTGTAGGTAATTATCGAATAGATAGAGAAGTAATGACAGAAGAAGAAGAAATAATAATGAAAGTATTCGATATATTATGTTTTAAAGGAAATCGTCATATGAAACGAGGTCAGGGTTTAACAATGTTTCCAGTAGATATGTTGTATAACATGTTATACAAATCAAATGAAAAAAAAGATTTAGTTGGATTTATACGTAATATGTTTAAAGAACGATTTGTAAAATAGAGCATAATAAGTTTAGGGGGTAATATTTTTAAATTTATAATAAATAAAGAATTTATTGTAAAATGAAAGAAGTATATAAATGTTTGTATATTGATATTATAAATGAGTAATAAATCTATAAATCCTCGATTATATGATATTAATGGTTATACAGATTTAGAATTATATGAAATTTTAGATTTAGTAAATCCAACTGACCGAGAATTAGAAGCGAAAATATTAATGGAAATTCATAAGTATGAAAAAATAGGTACAAAATCAGCAAAACGATTATCAGCATTTTTTGATGATATTTATAATCATTTTTTTGAGACAGAAGAAAGTGATATAGAAGAAGGTTTTGATGTAAATTTAATTGAAGGTGAAGATGGTAAAATGTCAGGTGAATTTACTCCTGGTTTATTAAAAGAACAAAATGATAATCTAGAAGATTATATAGATAATGTGTCAAAGCAATATCAATTAAATGAAGATGAAAATGTAGGTTCTATTGCAGGTAAAAAAACAATGCAAGAAACAAAAGAAGAGGAAAAAGAAAGATTAGAATTAACAGGAAATGTTAAAAATCCAATGAAAAATAAGGTAACACCTATGCAAAATATGTTAGAGAAAGGTAATCCAGATGAGCCTCAAGAAACAACAGTAGGTTATACGCGTGATTTAGAATATTCAAAAGGAAAGTTAAATCCAATTCTTCAACAGACAACAAAACGAATAATAAGTATAGATAGTCAGTACCGTAGTGATAAAAGAACAATGCCAACAGAATTTACTTTCAATTTATCAGAGCCATTAAAGGATGTAATATCATTAAAGTTATATTCGGTTCAAATACCTTATACGTGGTATACAATAGGAAAGGCTTATGGAAATAATTTTTTTTACTTTAAAGGTAGAGCAGATGGTATAGATAATGTATCGGGTATTCATGATATAAAAGTAGAAATAGAACCAGGAAATTATAGTCCAACAGAATTAATTGAAACAGTAAATGAAAGTATAAATAATTTAAAATCAACAAGCACGGATGTATCAATGGGTGTTACTCAATTTACCTATAATAAAAACACTTCATTAACAACTTCAATAATAGATATAAAAAAGAGTTATAATGAAAGCAGTTATGAATTATTATTTGAAAATGAAGCAATACCTAATTATTTAGGTTTAAATTATATAACATATTCGGTTGGAAATATAAGATCTTTATATACAAATTATAATGCAGGTGATACATTTACATTAACAAACACAAATAATTATTTAAATGTAGAGGTTTATCAAGATGATTATTTAAATGTAGATAGTAGTTTTAATATACTAATACCAATAGGTTCATATACACGTTCAAATATTATAACAGCATTAGATGCATCAATAAAAAGTAATGATAGATTTATAACGAGTACAATATATGGAAATAGTATTCAAAGTGAAGTGTGTGGAAAAGATGCGGGTGGAAATAAAGTAAGTACAACAGATTTATCATTTGTGGATTTAAATCTAAAATTATCGCGAAGTAATATATTAAATAATGTTGGTTCAAATACAAAAGTAAAAGTATCTTTTTACGATATTCAATCATATTCAGTAACATTTAATGATAGTTATTTTACTGTAGATGACAGTAGCGATATAATTGGAAGTATAGGAACATTATTAACAAAAAGTTATACAGTAAATGCAATATCAGTATCACAAGTGCCAACAAATACTGTATTATGTTTAATAAAACCAAAATTTTTTAATGGTTCAAGTCTAACAAATCCAAATGGAGTAACTATAACTCATGAAATAAAATCAAGAAATACATTTGATGCAGATTACTCAACAAGTGAAGATTTATTAAATGCATTATTATATGCTTTTCAACAATATACTGATGTTAATACAAATAGTAAATTATTTGGTAGCTCAAGTAGAGTAGGTGAAAATATAACTATAAATGTAAATAAAGATGATCGTATATGGACGAATACAAATATTTCGTTAGATTCTGCTTTTGGATTTGAATCAAGAGAATATAAATTAAATGAAATAATAGGCGAAACTCCGTCAAGCGAACAAAGTGGTAATTATCAAATATCGACATCTCCATTTTTAGAATTAAAACCAAATATAGATGCATTTTCAACAGTAGTGAATAATAATTTACAAGGAATAAATGACATAAAAATTGAAGTGCCAAATACAGATGATAATAACAGTTATAGTTTATTACAATATATAGAAGCTATAAATATAGGTATTCGAAATTTTGATTCTGTAAATAATAACATATTAAATAGCCAAAGCGTAGGTGAATATGATAATTCAACAGCATTTCCACTAGGAACTCATAGTTATCTTCAAAATAATAGATTTAGCGTATATTTGGATGTGAATAAAGTATTTGACGAGACAAATTATGAAATAGATTTTAATGGTAGTATATTTGAAAAAACAAATGCAGTATTTACAAGCAAAATATATGAATTTACAGATATACACGCTGATATACAAATAAATCCAACAGGATTAATAAATGATTCATATGAAAATTTAACTTTTTCTTCAACAAGTGGAGTCGGTACAAATGCTGAAGTAAATATAGTGGTAAGCGGTGGTAAAATAACTTCAAGTTATATAACACAAGATAAGCGAGGATCAGGTTATTCTGTAGGAGATACATTAACAATAGATGGTTCAAATATAGGAGGAATATCTGGATTAGATGCAACATATGTAGTTAGTACAGTAGGATTGGGTGGTTCATTGGGAGTAATCCGTAATAGATTATTAGATCTATCTAGAAACGTTGAACATCAAGCAACAACAACAACTGCAAGTTTTAATATAAAACCGAGTGATATTATATTTACAATAAGACCAAAAAATAAGAATTCTCCAGAAGTAGGAAGTGTAAATGGAAATGAATATGATAGTAATATAGTATTGAGATTAGGTGATATTACAAATAGTGAAAGAAATCAATATGTAAATGAAAATTATCCAGATGCAGGAGATATTAATAATTTAGATATTGGTGTTATAGATATTAACAATAATGAAACATTAGTATTTAAACAAATGGATGATATTATAAATTATTATGTAATTCCAGTTTTAAAGTTATATACAGATCCCATATCAAATAAAAATATTTTTGAAGATATGGGATTTAATGTATTAATTCCGGATTCTACCCAATTTAATATAATATTAACACCAAATATAAAAAAGCAATTAGTAGCAAAAAATTATGATATTCATTATAGAGATCCAAATAATTCAATTAATACGTGGGAAAGTAATTTATTTTTATCCGAGTTAATGACTACGAACGCCTTAGATATAAGTTTTGAATTACCAAATACAGATCAATATAAGATAATAGATAGTAGTAATAATATCATAGATATAAGTAATACAAATGTAGATACTAGTGGAAATATTTTAGATATAAATGGAAATATACTAGGGAGTGGAGGTACGGTAATAGATATAAATGGTGTAAATATAAATGTGAATGGGTTTATAATAGCATTAATAGATGAAAATGGTAGAGTATCAAACTTTGGAGAATTTGAATTACCTAGTTTAGTTCCATTTAATTTATTAACTGGTAATAATACGATTATAATAAATGCAGTAGAAGATGGTGTATTTACAAAAACTGAATCAAATAATATTAAATTGACAATACCTAGTGGTGAATATTTTCGCGATACATTAATTACTGCAATAAATACAGAAATAGAAAATTCTTTAAATAATAATTCAAACGTATTTGGTAGTTTCGTTCAAATGATTCAAATAAATGATGAATTTCGAGTAAAAATATTAATGAATGTAAGCCGTGAATATGTAACAACTGATTTTAATTTAGTATTTTATGATAATTTAAGTTTTGCAACTTGTACGTCTGGTGCATCAAGCGTTCAAAATACAACGTGGGATACTACAATAGGATGGATAATGGGATTTAGAGAATATACTTTGTATGATTTATCTGTCACAGATCCAGCAGCAAATATTGTTGATAATGTATTTGGAAATCAACTAACAGTAAAAGGAGATACAGGATTAAGCACAAATTTATATAATTATTTTTTACTTTGTTTGGATGATTATAATCAAAGTCATTTAAATGATGGATTAGTTACTGTAACAAACACTGATACTAGTATACCATTACCATCATATACAAATCGTAGTGATTTTGTATGTGACCCTGTAACAGGTCAAAAAGTATATAGTGCATCATCAAAATTAACACAAAATAGAATATATGCTATTCAATCGGCAGAAGATAATGCAAATAATGATGTATCTGTAGGCACATCTGTAAGTTCCAAAAGTTATGGAACAGGACCTTTTGTTACTGATGTGTTTGGATTAATTCCAATAAAAGTGTCTGGATTAGAAAATGGTAGTTCTTATGTTGAATTTGGTGGAACTTTACAAAACCAAGAACGTAGTTATTTTGGACCTGTTAATATACAAAGAATGACAGTACGTTTAGCAACAGACCGTGGTAATTTGGTAGATTTAAATAAAGCTAATTGGTCTTTTTCATTAATTTGTGAACAGTTAAATAAATTAGAACCACCTAGTTCTTAATAAAACAAATAACCTAATTTAGATTATGTATATGTATAATATATAACTTAAATATAATGTCTCAAGGTGATTATTTAAAAAGAAAACAATTAGCCAATGCTTTACGTGTTGATGGTGGAAACACAAATAACAATCAACCCGCTGTATTTGGTTCTCACGATTTGTTAAAATATAAGCAATATCAAATAATAAATGACGATTCTAGCACAAATATCAATTATAATTTAATAACACCAACTGGTACAACCATGGTTTTTGATATGGAAAGAAAAGTAGCAAATTGTCCTAGTTTTATTGTATGTAAGGACACAAATACTCGTCCTAATCGGGTATTAAATAATGGTTCAGGTTGTAGAACTCAAATACTCCCATTAACATGGTTCCAAAGAAAAAATGTATCTAATAGTAGTGAATTATGTATTTGTCAATTAAAACGCAAGCATATTAATAGAAATGTATGTAGTTGTGATGTAAAGAGCACTTAAATTTTGAATTTATATAATTATAAATTTAAAATATTTGATTTTAAACCGAAGAATATTTGAATTCGCACACTTTATATGTGAGTTCTTTCTTAAATAACTAATTATTTAAAGATTAAGATGTTTCATTATCATTTCCAATTTCGATTCTAATGTATTTACCTTTTCTTTTAATTCTTCATTTTCTTGTTTTATTGTTTCATTTTTGTTTGAAAGAGTTTTTACTGATTCAATTAAATAAGGTATTAAACCGTCATAATTAGCCGTCCATTTATCATTATTATCATTGTTAATTATTTCAGGAATCACTTTATTTACTTCTTGAGCTATTATACCTGAATGGATCTTTTTTCTTTCATCATTGATAAAATTAAAGTTTACACCACGAATTGCATTGATTTTTTCAAGAGAATTTTCTAAATCACACACGTTTTCTTTATGTCTAATATCTGATATTGCATTGAATGTAGTAGAAGCTGTTTCACCACTAACTTCTAGAGTGTAACCTGGATTAGTTTTGTTAATACCAACCCTACGAGCACCACCTACCATAATACTAGTTACTCCATCAACACCTCCAAGACCAGTCCAGTTAGTACCATTATGTCCTTCAAACCCATTACTAGTTAAATTATACCTAAGTTGTCCCTGTGATACTGTAGTAGGTCTTTGATTTTCATAACCAGCAGGAATTCTTATAGCATCGGTTCCATTAACGTGTAAAGCACAAGTAGGTGTGTTGTTATTGATACCTACTTTGGTATCATTATTTATGCAGATAGATCCGCTACCAAATTCATTGGTAAAACAAAGTTTCTGGTTGCCTGCTGATGAAAATCCCATCCATGCTTTTCTAATTGGAGTACCATCCCCATTATCACCTACCGCCAAAGCAAGATAAGAATGGTCGGATCCGTGTAGCGTCAACATTTGTGCGTTACCTTTAACATGAAGTTTTGATGTAGCTTGGCTTGTTCCAATTCCTACATTACCATTAGCCATAATACGCATACGTTCTTCGTCATCATCTTTAGTAGTACTACCGGTTGGAGCAGTATAAAATATTAATTCATTATTTGTAGAATCTGCATTAGGCGAAGAAGCAATAATTTTAGTATTTTGAGCGACATTAATGACACCTCCAAGAGAACCCCACGCATCACCAGGTCCAAATCCTTCAAATTGAGAATTACTGGAATTATAACGAATAGAGCCAACATATCTATTTTTATCTGCGGCAGAAATATTTTGATTTTCCTCATCTTTAAATCCATCAGGATAACTTCCTGTATCAGTAGTAGGTATTATAGGTCGTTGAGATGTAGTTCCAACAGGAAGGCGAATAGCATCTGTATAACTAATATCAAGAGCAACAAGTGGTATATTCTTTTTATTACCTATACCAACTTTACCTTTAACGTATAAACTACCATCAGAAGGCTTATCATTTACTATATCACCGCCAATACAAGCACCAGCGCTTACATCCAAAAGACCAGGAATAGTAATATCAGGATATTTTGTAAAATTGTTATCATCTGGCATACCATGATCATTTTCTAAACCTTTTGCAGATCCTCCTAATATAATTTGGTCTTCTCTTTGTGTAATACTTCTTGCACCGATAGCAGTAGATCTGCTATGCAATATGCGAGCGTCAGACCCAAGAGCTGTAGCTAAAGAAATGTCATAATAGGTATAAGTTTGCGATTGATAAGAATAATTCTTAGTGTTCCTTCCAACAAGCACATTATTATTTATACCTTTATTATTACTAAGATCATCATTAGTACGGATATCACTTTCGGAACCAATACAAGTATTATACTTACCTGTAGCTTCCAACCCTGCATTGTAACCAATCATAGTATTATATTCTCCGTAAACACTTGAGTAAAGAGCTTTTCTACCTACAGAAACATTACCACTACCGTGCTTTAAATTTTTAGCTCCCTCACTTCCAATATTAGTGTTATCATTATGCATCTCCTCTTGGGTGTCATCTACATGAATACCTTTTGTTAGTGATGATAATCCGTAAGCTCCAACATTAGTGTTATGCTGGTTATAATCAACTGAGTATAATCCATAATATCCTACATTAGTGTTTTCATTTCCATAAGTTAATTCAGTCATACTGTTAGCACCTATACTTACATTTTTAGTACCTTTAGTTGTTAATTTAAGAGATTCATAACCTACAGCAGTATTTAAACTTGATGAGTATAAGCTGCTTTCTGCAGGTATTGAATTCTTTAATGCGTCTAATCCAATAGCAACATTACTGCTGATATCATTAAGACCTCTACCAATTGTTAATCCATTAATCAATGCATCCCCGTTGCTAACATCTAATGCTTTGGTAGGATTGCTGGTTCCAATACCAACATATCCATTGCTACCATCTATAATCATTCTAGTAACGTCATCAAGAGAGTACATAGCTTGTGATGGTTGGCCTGGAACTCCACTTATTTTTTTCTTTGCTAATAATCTTAAATCATATTGATCATAATGCATACCAACTAATCCTTTATTCTCATCATCAGCTGATAGATAGTATTTTGGTTGACTCCTACTAGCATCATTGGCAAAGGCTGGTGAATAATCTTGTCTAGTAGGAACACCACCTTTAACTATATAGAAATTTGATTTATTATAATACCATAAATCATCACCTCCGTTACCAGTAACTTGACCTATAGTCATTGTATTAACTAAATTAACAGATACATCAGTATCATAGTACACTACACTAGGATTATTGGGATCGCTATATCCATTAGCAAAAGTTTCATTATGGGCTTCGTTGATCCAAAGACCGACTGATGTCGGAGCACCAGTTACACGGCTATATAGCTCACCACCCATTAAACTCATAGCATAGTTATTTCTATCAAGTGTAGTAGAATTATTGTCACCACCAATACAAATACCACCACTTACATCCAAAATACCGGGAACAGTAACATCAGGAAATTTTGGAAAATTGTCATCATCGGGCATCGATAAATCATCTATGCCTTTTGCATCTCCTCCTAACATAATTTGATCTGGTCTTCGTGTAACACTTCTTGCACCGATAGCAGTAGATCTGCTATGTAGTCCGCGAGTGTCAGTCCCAATAGCTGTAGTATAAGAAATGTCATAATAGTTAAACTTGCTCCAACTAGGACTTGCTGGGGGATTGTCTGAAAAATCTTCTGGATTACCTCGAGTATAATTCCTACTATACTTTCCAATAAAAATATTATTATTTATACCTTTATCATTATTAGGATCGGAATAAGTATGGACGGTTGCCCACGAACCAATACAAGTATTATAATCACCCATAACATGACGTCCAGCATAACTACCAATACAAGTATTCTCACTGCCGCTAATACAAGTACCAAGAGCGCGTTCACCTACAGAAACATTATCTTTACCAGTCTGTAACTGTTGGGATCCATAAAATCCAACATTAGTGTTACTACCAAATGTTCTTTTAGGTTCACCAGTGGTCTCATCTACATCGGCTATTAGTGATGATAATCCGTAAGCTCCAACATTAGTGTTGCTACCGTTTGCATCGGTTAAGTATAATCCGTTATATCCAACATTAGTGTTATTGCTTGCAATAGTTAGATTAGGCATACTGTTAGCACCTATACTTACATTTTGACCACCTGTAGTTAATGATTTAAGAGATTCATAACCTACAGCAGTATTAAAACTAGATGTGTATGATAAACTTTCGTAAGGTAATGAACTCTTTAATGCGTTTATTCCAATTGCAAGATTAGTGCTGATATCATTAAGACCTCTACCAATTGTTAGTCCATTAATCAATGCATCTCCGTTGCTAACATCTAAAGCTTTGGTAGGATTGCTGGTTCCAATACCAACATATCCATTGCTACCATCTATAATCATTCTAGTAATATCATCAAGATTATGTACGGATTGTGATGCAAGAGCAGTGGTTCCATAATCATCATATTTAGCTAGTAATCTTAGTTTATCGTCGTCAAAATGAATACCAGCCATTCTTTTGTATTCATCATTGGATGACATATAGTATTTTGGTGCAGTGGGAGTAGCACTATCTCTAACAGGAACAGCTCCTTTAACCATATAATAATTTGAATCACTAAAACCATCTTGGTTGCTAACTCCACCAATAGTCATTGTATTACGTAAATTATAACTAACATCAGTATTAACAAGATTAATAGTAGATACCGGATCGCCGTGAGTTATTGTTTCACCATTATCCCAAACAACTGCAACAGCAGTATTAACTCCATTAATATAAGGAATATATTGACCGTTAGTTAAAGTCATAGGATAATCATTTTCATTAAATATAGTTTCAGAAATAGAAAAGAAATTTTTAGCTTCATTAGTAATATTATTTTGATTAAATCGTGGTAAAGTAATTGTAGGAAGATCATTATTTTGACGTATTTCACAAATTTGTTTATTTTTGCCAATAGATATATCACCACTAACATCTAATGTTTTAGATGGAGATGAAGTACCGATACCGACATTACCATTAGAATCAATAATCATACGTTCAATTGGATCTGGAATTACAGGTATTACAGTTGAAGGTGTAGATGATTGCGTATCTAAATTATTAGCTGTCAATGTAAACGTCATATCATTAATAGCACCAGTAAGGTTTGTTTTAGAAACAGTAATAACATCTCCAATATTATATCCACCACCACCATTTGCAATAGTAATCAATATACTAGTGTTCCCCATCATAGATGTAACAGTCACACTGATTAAAGCATTAGAACCATTTCCATTTGTTGTAGTAGGTAAATCTGTATAGAAGCCAACATTAATTTGAAAAGTATTCACATCAAAATCAGCAGAATCTGCTATACCCATTCCTGTTAATATTGATGATCCTCCAATAGTTGTTGTAACATTAGTAGGGGCTGTATAAAATTGTAGTTGATTATTACTGGAGTCAGGGTTAGGTGAAGCAGCAGTAATCTTAGTGTTTTGGGCTACATTAATAACTCCTCCAAGAGAGCCCCAAGCATTACCAGGTCCAAAACCTTCAAATTGAGAATTAGTGGAATTATAACGAACAGATCCAACATATTTATCTTTAACATTAGTAATAATTTCGTCGTTTTCGTCTTTAAATACAGCATTACCATTAGCATCAATTCCATCTGGATAGATAGGACGTTCAGCTGTAGTTCCAACAGGAATACGAATAGCATCAGTAGAACTAATATCAACAGCAACAAGAGGATTATTTTTACCAACAGCAATTGATCCAGATACGTCAAGATCATTATTAAAGGAAACATCACCGCCAACCCATAAACGTCCATTTAATGACATATCTTCAGTAACTATAAATTCATAATTATTAGTAGTAGTATTAATAACAAAACTACTTTGATAAGTAGTAGCTCTAAGTACACCACTAATGTCAACATTACCATTTAAAGATACATCATTTTTAACAAACAATCTGTCATTAATATTAACTTTTTTTTTAACAGTTAATTTTGTATTAATAACTTGATCTTCTTTGGTAGATAATAATTGATCTCTAATAAGAATGTTACTAATATCAATGTTTTCAACTCCAAGAACAAAGCTGCAGTCAGTTTCACTTGAGGTAGGTCTTCTTAATCTAACAATACCATTATTAATGTTATACATTCCATAAGGAACATCAAATCCTCCACTAGCTGGAGTGGGGTCAATACCATTATCTGGATCTCCTGGATCAGCAGGAGTATAATCAGCAATAGGTAGTTTAAGATTAAGCATGTCAAATTTAATACTGTTGTTAATAGGAGTGGTATTATTACCAGGAGCTTTCATAAGCCAACCACTCATGTCTTCAGCAATTTTAATATATGCCGAACCAATATCAAGATTATCAGTAACAAATAGACCAGCCCCAGCACTAGAGTTAAATGGTTTGAAAATATCAATAATGAATGTATTTAAAATGGTATTAGTTCCATTAGCATAATCATAATAATATTCACCAGGAATTGTAGTATCAAAATCAACTTGGGCTAACTTATTACTAGGATAACTGCCATTAGGTAAATTACTATCAAGAAGTCCATTAACCTTCATAAAATCTCTAATAGCTTGATTGATAGATAAATTATTAATTTGAAAACCTTTACCCCTAGTGGATTGTATAGAAGTGCTAGCATATACAACAGTGCCACCTAATGTAACGATATCTCTAGAAGCGCCAATATTAATTTTATTAGATCTGCGATCAGTAATGCTTTGTGCGTAGTTACCAATATTAATTAAAACAGCAGAACTATCATAATTAACAGTGTCACTAACACCAATATTAATAACAGAATCAAAATTATCAAAGTTAGTGTTCATAGCGGATTGAATAACACTTCTTTTATCAGTTTTGCCAATATTAAGAATATGTGTTTTCTTAGCAATATCAATTACACCAGAAATATCATTATTATTTTTAGGTTTATAATCGATAGAATTAACTAATAATTTGCCATTAAGAATATCAATACCTCCTGTAATATTTAAGTTACCTGAAAGATCGAGAACATTATTGTTATTTATATTAAATAAATTAGGAAGAAAAGAATATTGTACCTTACTATAACCTAGTGTAGTCAAAAAAGGTGAAATATTATTATATGAAAAGTTAGTGATAATATCACCAATAATAAGTGTATTAATATTAGGCATAGAAACACATTTAAGATTATTTTGAGTGCCTCTAATGTTGTCAGCCATACCTGACGAATTTAATAGTTTATCAGGAACTAAAGACCAAGAACCAGATTGCCAATTATGAGAAAATAAAAATATTCCTTTATCACCAACAATAGTAGCATTAGATAAATCGTGAATAAAAACAGAGTTTAATGAAAAATCTTCTAACCCAATATCAGTATTTGTTTTGTGAATCCACCTATCACTAGCACCTGAAGAAGTATATGAAATAATATTATCACCAACAGCAATAGCATTGTTATCGTCATATGCATATATATCATTATAATTGTATCCAAGTTTAATAGTATATGCTTGAACGTAAGATAGTGCAGTAACACCATCAACAGCGTTAATATCATATCTGGATATACCATTACCTGAAAAATATATATAATTTGATGAAGCACTAGATGAAGTAATGTTAAAATTACTGTTATCTGTAGAATCAGTAGTAACATTCCTTCCGGGCGATACAGTACTAGCAGTAATATTAATAACATCACCTGTAAATATAGTGGATAAAGATAAATCAAAATAATAAATTTGTGAAGTACTTATTTCATCTTTATTATCTTTGAATGGAATAAAAATACGTTGTGTTTTATTATGATCTATTGAATTAGTATCAGTAATGATAATAGTTTGGAAAACATCATCAGTGAATGTTTTATTACTAATTTGTAAGCGATTAAATGTTTTAGCTTCATCTTGACTAATACCAATGAAACCACTATCAGTACAAATAGCAGAGTATGATAAATCATAAACAGATACAAAGTTTGCATTAACAGGAAGACTTTCATTAAATCCTGTTTTTAAGAAAATATCAGTTTTACTCCATGTTTGACCGCCATCACTTGTAACCAATGCCAATTGTTTATATTTTTCATTTAATGATCCATCATTTTTAGTACTTGGAGAACCAACAATAATACCAGCATCAGGATTTTTTTTAGAAAAGTTCATATGGTTAATTTCAAATGTGTTATCAATTATAGTATTAATTTCTCCATTACCTAGATGCATAGGTCCATTAACATCAAGAACATAATCTTCTGTTCTAGGTTTATACGTATTAATTCCCAAAGTAGATAGATATTTACTTTTATTTGTACTGGATGTGGTAATTTGTGATGGTATAATATTACCAGATTCATCAGTAAGAGCAACCATATTCATAGATCTAGAACTATCATAAGGTGCCATTCCACCTCCAAATGCAGCTCCGTTCTTTTTTGCAGCTGGTGTCATATAGATAAATGTATTAGAACTAGGATCAATACCAATAAAATTAGCAGAATTACCAGTATTTATAGAATGATCGTTATATACATTTATTAAAAATGTTTGGTTAGAATTATCATATACGGTTAATGTTTCATCAAATAATAATTGGCTAGAAACATCACGTCCTGGTGGTGCAAATTTAATTAAGGTATTTAATTTAATATCTCCTGAACTAAATTTAATAACACCTCCACTAGAATCAATAATGATATTACCACCTTTACCATCAAGACCGGTAGATAATAATGTTAAATCA
>Ga0222718_10003017_pt1 | contig 14674 bp, 15 predicted proteins | sample C33_27DmetaG_FD_165045 | JGI IMG/M metagenome (GOLD analysis project Ga0222718, IMG submission 165045) | Estuarine water microbial communities from San Francisco Bay, California, United States - C33_27D | ecosystem: Environmental > Aquatic > Marine > Unclassified | place: USA: California... | reverse complement strand
GAGCCTCCCTGAGGACGAGACGACCACAACGACCACGACAACGACCGTGCCGCCGAGTACCACCGTCCCGTAGCCTTACCCGATGTCTGAGTCGGTATACGACGGCGAAATCGCGATCATCGGCGCGGGCCCTGCTGGATCGACGGCAGCAACCCTTTTGGCCCGAGCGGGCCGCGAGGTCCATGTCTTCGATCGCGCCGAATTCCCCCGTGACAAGTGCTGCGGCGACGGCCTGACCACGCTTGCGCTTCGCGAGCTCGAGACGCTCGGCTTCGACCCATCGAACGTGGCGTCATGGCAGCAGGTCGAAGGGGCGGTGATCCGCTCGCCTCGAGGCAGGGAACGCTGGTACCCATTGCCCGACGGCGTTGGCTACCACGCCGCAGTGGCCACCCGCGAAGATCTCGACGCAGCGCTCGTCGATCTCGCCCGCGAGTCGGGTGCTCACGTGCACGAGGGCTGGCAGCTCACGGGGGTTGATCACGGCGCTGACGGAGTGGCTCTCGCGTTCGGGGAAGATGTCCATCGCACACGCCAGGTCATCGCCGCCGACGGAATGTGGTCGCCCACCCGAAAGATGCTGGGTCTCGGTGTTGCGGACTACCGCGGCGAATGGCACGCATTCCGCCAGTATTTCCGCAACGTCTCACCTCGTGCCGCCCGAGAACTCGTCGTCTGGTTCGAGCGTGATCTGCTCCCTGGTTACGCATGGTCCTTCCCACTCGCCGACGGGCGAGCCAATATCGGGTTCGGGATCCAGCGGGGTGGCCCTCACGCGATCGGCTCGATGAAGGACCTCTGGTCCGACCTCCTCGCCCGAGCTCACGTGCAAGAACTCCTCGGCTCCGAGTCTGAGGCCGAAGGACCCCACAAGGCCTGGCCGATCCCAGCGCGCGTCGGCCGTGTGCCGCTCGTTGGCCCCCACACCATGTTCGTCGGCGACGCGGCTGCCGTCAGCGACCCGATGACCGGTGAGGGCATCGGTCAGGCGTTACTGACCGGTCGGATCGCCGCCAACGCCATCCTTGCCGGCGACGGCTCCCTCGAACGATACGAACACGAGGTTCGACGCGAACTGGTTGCCGACGACCGCATGGCCCGCATACTCATTCCGCTACTGGCTCGGCCGGCCATCTGTGGTGCCGCGCTTCGGGCCACTGGTGCCAACGCATGGACCCGGCGAAACTTCGCCCGGTGGATGTTCGAGGACTACCCCCGAGCCATGATCGCCACGCCGCGTCGCTGGCATCGCAACATGTTCACCGGCCCCGGGGCCTACCAGCAGCCACAGCCTTAGCGCGCTCAATCGGGAGAGCCGACCCGGGCAAGCATGGTCGACGCGCGCCGTCGGTGTCGGTATCGCCGTAACCTTTCCGAGATGAACTCGGCGATCGACCGGCTCGACGATCGGCTCGACGAGGCGTGGGAGATTGTGCGAGACATTCCGGCACTCGACCGGATCTTCTATACCGCCTCCGAGGCCGCTGACTTCTCTGTGCTGTGGCACACCCTTGGCGTGGTTCAGGCGATCGTGGAGGACGACCCAAAGATCGCGCTCGCGCTCAGCGCCTCGCTCGGCGTCGAATCCGCCCTCATCAACGGACCGGTCAAATCACTGTTCAAGCGGTCGCGTCCCGTCCACGAAGGCGAACGACCGCACAAACTGCGTCAGCCCAAGACGAGCAGCTTCCCGTCCGGGCACGCGTCCGCTGCGATGGTCGCAGCAGCGATGCTCTCGCGACGCGGAGGTGGACCGCTCTGGTATCTGCTTGCTGGGATCGTCGCACTGAGTCGCGTTCACGTAAGGATCCATCACGGCAGCGATGTCGCCGGAGGGTTGATCGCAGGCGTCGCCTTGGGTGCTGCGGCGCGCCGACTCGCCAACTCTTGGTTCTGAACTCAGCTCAGCGGTGCTACCTCCACCGCAGAGACATCTGTAGGCGACAGGGTCAGCAACATCCGAAGATCGAGCAACAGATCAGCCACCTCGCTCGCCGAAACGAGTTCGCGAGCCTGGAGTTCGCTGAGGTTCTGATCAATCATCGAGAGTGCATCGTCGAGAGAGACCGCGGCGGTCGTTTCCGTCATGCGGCGAACCCTAGACCAGTCGTTCATCGGCTGACGGGTCGAGGGAGCGAACGAGTTGAACGGCCTACGATTCGACCGTGACCCTCGACCCGAAAACCGCAGCGCTTTACGAAGAGCACGCTGTGGCGTGGACAGCCGCTCGTGAGGGCAAGAACGTGGATGCGGCTCTTCGCCTCGTCGAGCGAGCCGGCGCCGCGCCAGCCGGACCCTTCCTCGACGTCGGCGCAGGTCCCGGATATCTCACTGAGCGATTACCTGAACCGGTGATCGGCCTCGAACCGGTCGAGGCGTTCCTCGAAATCCTCGGGAAGCGGGTTCCCGGTGTGACTCGGATCCGGGGTGAGGCCGGATCGCTGCCGTTTCGACCCGCAACAATCGGCGCAGCGTTGGTCACCTCGGTTTATGTTCACGTCGCCCGGCGCCGACTGCCGATGGCGTTGGCCGAACTCCATCGAGCGCTCGCCGCTGACGCGCCGGCGGAACTCGTGATGTTCGGCGGCGACCTCGACCTCGAGCCGACCGACGGTGACCCGTTCGGGGCCCGCCGGTACTCCCACTGGCCCGAAGCCGACCTCCGTCGGGTACTCGTTGGTGCAGGCTTCACAGTCGAGGCCTGGGCCACCACCGACCACGCAGCCTGGCCCCACTACGAGATCTCGCTGCGCCGAGCGCTCACCTTGCCCGACACCGTCAGCCCCGACATGGACGTGCTCGTTTGCGGACTCAACCCCAGCCTGTACTCCGCCGAAGTAGGGGTCGGATTCGGTCGGCCCGGTAACCGCTTTTGGCCCGCGGCACTGGCAGCAGGTTTGGTGACGGCCGACCGAGATCCGCGAGCGGCGCTCGCTGACCACGCGGTGGGTATGACCGATCTGGTCAAGCGGGCCACGCCCCGGGCGGACGAACTCACCGTCGACGAGTACCGGCAGGGGCTCGCCCGGGTGGAATGGCTGTGCGAGTGGCTCCGGCCCCGTGCTGTGTGCTTTGTGGGACTCGGAGGATGGCGCGCCGCGGTCGATCGAAGGGCGATACCGGGATGGCAGCCGGGCGACCTGGGTGGTTCAGCCGTCTACGTGATGCCATCGACCAGCGGCCTCAACGCCCACGCCCGCCTCGATGACCTCACGAAACATCTCCGAGCGGTCAGGGAGCGAGGCCCTCGATAGCTTCGTCGACGTCGACACCCGGGAACGGCAGTAGCGATAACGCCGGACATGTCACACCGTTGTCGATGTAGCGCTGGATGTGGGCTCGGCACTCGTCGGCGTTGCCGTGGATAATCAGCTCGTCGATCACATCGTCAGGGATCTTCTCGAGCGCCCCCTTCCGATCGCCGGCTGCCCACTGCTCCCAATGCTCGCCGAGCGCCTCGGCACGGCCCATCCATTCGTGAAACGCTTTGTAGACCGGCACATTCAAGTAGGCGGCAGCTGCGAACTTACCCATGTTGCGGGCTGTCTCGGTGTCGCTGGTGGGGGCGACGAACAAGCGAGCGACGATCTCAGCCGTCGGGTTTTCCTCCTTGACGATCGCGGCGACGGTCGAGACGTTGTCGGCCGAAAGCCAGTTGATGATCGCACCATCGCTTTCACGACCAGCCATGCGCAACATGCCTTCTCTGAGTGCAGCGACGAGGATCGGGACCGGCTGCTCGGGGATGAGACCGAGCCGGAAACCGTTAATCGTGAAGCTCTCGTACTCCTCGGTGACCTTGTCACCGGTGAGGGCTGCCTTGAGGAAACGAACCATGTCACGAGTCTGCTGATACGGCTTCTCGAACGGAATTCCGTTCCACCGCTCGACAATGACGTTGCTGCTCGACCCAAGGCCGATCACGAACCGGCCCGGGGCTGCCGATGCCATCCCAGCGACGCTCTGAGCCATGAGGGCCGGGCCACGGGTGTAGACGGGCAGAATCGCCGTGCCGAGGCGCATCGATGGAGTCCATACCGACCCGAGCGCTAGCGGCGTTAGGCCGTCAGCGCCCATAGCCTCCGCGCTCCACAGATCGGTGTAGCCGAGTTGTTCGAGCCGCCTGTAGCGGTCGATCTGGGCGTGAAGTTGCTGTCCATCGAAGGGAACGGTCATCCCGTAGCGCTGCATACCAGGGATCGTGTCACACCCCCTCGCCATCATGTGAAACATGAAGAACCAGCTCCTCCTTCTCGATTCCACCCCAGCGTGGCGCCTCGATCGGGCCACCCGGGCCCAGGGGCTCGACGGTGTCCGCAAGGCCCGCGCGATCCTCCATGCCGTCGACGCCAGGAGGTCCGCCGAGGGCCCGAACTCCGACGCTCTCGATGTCGCGGCCGAAGCGGCCTGACACACTCGGACGGTGACCCGAGTTCTGCTGCGCATCGTCCTCAGCCTCCTGGCGCTGAACACCTCCTGCGCTGAGTCCCCCGATACGTCAACGACAGCAGTTCCTGATCAGACCGATCTCGCACCGAATGCGATTGTGGAACGGGTGGTTGATGGAGACACGATCATCGTCAAGATCAACGGCAACCGCGAGCGCGTCCGCTTGCTCGGGGTCGACACACCAGAATCCGTCGCTGAGAATCGACCCAACCAGTGCTACGGCGCTGAGTCAGCCATTTTTCTCGAAGCGTTGCTCCCAGAAGGCACCGAGGTGACACTCATCCGCGACGTCGAAGCTCGCGATCGATACGACCGACTGCTTGCCTATGTTGTGCGCTCGAACGATCAACTCTTCATCAATCTCGATCTCATCGAACGGGGCTTTGCCGGCGTGCTGATCTACGAGCCGAATTCCCACTATCGCGAGCTCTTCGAGAATGCCGAAGATGTCGCATCCGAGGCCGGAATCGGACTGTGGGGGGTGTGCGGCGGACCCGACGTACCACTCGACTAGCGTCGCAGGAGTGCCCACCCTCGCTGAGGCCCTCGGTCACGACGCCGACACCCGCCTGTTGATCCTGAGCGCCGATCTCGTGGGATCGACCCACGCCGCAACTGCAGCCGGCATCCATGCGCTTCAAGAGGGTCTTGCCACCACGGCGACCCTGATGATGCCCGGGCCTTGGGCTCGCCATGCAGCCGATCGGTTCACTGCGTCGCCCAACCTCGATGTGGGTATTCATCTCACACTCAATGCCGAACTCGAAGACTTCCGCTGGGCGCCGCTCACCCACGCTCCGAGTCTGCTCGACGGCGACGGAGGCTTTCCTCGAACCCCCGCCGACCTGTGGGACCACGCCGACATCGACGAGATCCGGCGTGAGTGCCGGGCGCAACTCGAGCGCGCAACGAGCTGGGGAGTCGAGGTCACACACCTGACCACCCACCTCCTCGCGCTACAGCAGCGGCCCGAGTTCTTCGACGTCCTCCTCGACATCGCAAGCGAAGCGCAGCTCCCGGTGCGGCTCGAGTCGGGAACAGCAGAAAGCGACGCAGGCTTTCCATTCCGAGCACTCGCCGAGCAGGAAGGCATCTGGATACCCGATCACTTTCGACTCGTCCGCGGTGGGGCGCGCACACATCTCAACAACGTCCTGACGAACATTCGGGTGGGGGTGACCGAGGTCGCTTTCGCGCCAGCGATAGCGGCTGAGGAACTCCGAGCGATCGACCCTGCAGCAGCAAGCCGATTCGACGACCTCGAAGTCTTGACCGATCGCGCCCTTGCAGAGCAGCTTGACCGACTTGACGTGGTGCGGATCGGCTACCGCGAAATTCGCGACGCCATGCGTGCAGCCATGACCTAGGCCGACAGCGCCTCGAGGGCCGCCTCACGAACGGGTCGCAGGTCGACAAGCCATCGCTTGTGGTCACCCTCGATCTTCCAAGAGGCATCCATAAAGGCAACGTCGGCGGTCTTGCGACCCTCCAGCACGTCGAGAAACTGGTCGTAATTGCACGACACGACGATGTCAGGGGCATCGACCTTGCCCGTGGCGAGCTCGGTCACCACACCCTCGGCAACGACGACACGAAACATCACTTTCCCCTGCGGCGTCGACGCAACCGCGTACTGCATGGTGGCGTCGATCTTTCCCACCGAGTCGAGTCCACCGAGCAAGGTCGCAGCGGAATCGAACCACTCGCCCGACAAAGGAACGCTCATGAACGGACCTCGACCGCAGCACGCAGGCCGGCGAAGAGATCGTCCTCAGGCAGTTCGGCGTGGTCATGGCCCCGAGCCAGGCGGTAGTCGTCGACGGTGTGAATCAACTCGTCGACATCCGGAGGCAGGCCGAACCAGAACTTCGACTCAGGATCGATCTGTGTGGCATGGGCGAGCAGCCCCTCGCGGCGCACATGGGCGTAGCCCTCGATCGAGACGCGGGTCGTGATCATGTGATCGGTGTCAGGGCGCTCGAGCCACTTCTCGTCGTAGGGCGATTCGAGACCGTGATCGAGAAACGCCTGATGGCGGGCTGCAATGCGGGCCCGAGACCAGGTTGAGTAGTAAATCTTCTTGACCGACCACGCTGCGCCAAGCTCTGGGCGATAGTTGGGATCAGCGGCCCGTTCTGTAGCCGGATGCGTGATCTCGTAGACGCGGAGATGGTCGGGGTGGTTGTACGAACCCTGCTCGTCTGGATAGGTCACGACGACCTGCGGCCGTTCAAGCCGAACCAGTGCAACAAGCCGGTCGACCGCCTCGTCAAGTGGCGCAACAGCGAAGCACTCCGGGTGGAAGTTGGCGTCGCTCTCAGGCATTCCCGAGTCGCGATAGCCAAGCATGTGAACGGTCTCGTACCCGATGATTTCGGCGGCCTTCGCGAGTTCGGCGCGTCGAACCACGCCGAGATTGTCCTTGACTTCAGCCCGATCCATTGCGGGGTTCAAGATGTCGCCTTCCTCACCACCGGTGCAGCAGACGAGGACCGTGCGGATGCCTTCCGCCCGGTACCGGGCAATCGTGGCAGCCCCTTTCGAGGCCTCGTCGTCGGGGTGTGCATGCACGGTGAGGATGCAGAGCGGCTCGGACATGAAACGAAAGGGTACTCAGCTTGGGCCGCTGACTGGTTCGAGCTCCATCTCGCCGTCACCCCCAGGGTCGACGAGCCGCCACCCACAGCGGCCGGCGAGTATCTCACGTCCTTCGTCAGGACCGCTGGCGATCAGTTCGTCACCGGCCAGCAGGCGTGTGTGGCCCTGCGGCCGGTAGAGGTACGCGCCACCGCGCCGGATGGCCAGAACGGTGAACCCTGGCTCGATGTTGAGCTGAAGCTCCGAAAGCGACCGGCCATCGGCATCGCATCCAGTTGCCACCGGCAACTGGATGACCACTTCATCGGAGTCACCGAGCGCAAGACCAAGAATTGGATGCACGTCTTCTTGCTGTTCGATGAGCCAAACCATCGCTTGGGCCTGATCCCCAATGTCCTCGGCCGCTTGCGACAGGTGCAGCAGGCCCCGAAGCGGCGAGGGATCGGGCGTCCCGCTCGCAGCACGCAGCACCCAGAGCTCAAGTCGATCCTTCATCTCGTCGAGACGATCTTCGAGCTGACGAACCTCTGCAGCGAGACCTCGATCGCGGAGTACCAGGGCTGAGTACGCAAGCCCTACTGCAACCTCGGACAGGTTCTTCATCTCGACCAGGACGTCGACGGCCCGGTCGAGATCGGTCACGAAGGGATCGCCGGTGATCTGCGGGGGTGTCCATCGCTCAGCTGCCGCCAACTCTCGGAGCCGGCCAATGCCGTCCGGCGAGCCGCGGAGGAACAGCGCGTCGCCGGGAACGACCACCAGATCGCCAGCGACATCGGTGATCCACCGACGTCCTCGACGCACCGCCATCACACGCATCCCCGTCTGAACCGGGAGCTCGTGATCCGACAGCGGTCGATGGGCGAGCCGGCCGCCTTCGTTGACTAAGACCCGGTGGCTGATCTCTTCGGCTGCAGAGAGGTTGGCGACGAGTTCTGCAGGGATACCGACCTTGTGTGTGACGATCCGGGCAATGTCGACGGCATCGTTTGCGATCCGCTCCATCGCAGAGATGACCTGCAGCACCGACGACATGCCGTCGGACTCGCGCGGGTTTCGCACCGCCATGATGCAGACACCGCGCATGTCGTGGATGAGGTCACTGAGCGTCTCCTCGATCGCGCCGACCTCGTCGGCCATTTCCGGGTCGCCGAAGTAGAGCGCCGCATAGGCGAGGTCGACCATGAGCTCCGAGCTGTCCTTCGCCTCGGCGAGCATCTCGCGGAGATTTCGGGGTCTGTCATCCATCTGTGTCTCCTAGCTAATCATGCAACGCCCACGGCGACGAGGGCGAGAATCAGAGTGAACGCGCCAACGAAGTCGAGCGACGACGTCACTGTCGGAATGCCGTATGTGTCTGGGTCGAGGCCAAACCTGATGGCCACGATGGTCGTGTAGTAGGCCACGACCATCACTGCGAACGTGGCGAGTAGGCCGCCGAGTATCGAGACAGCCACGATCGGCCAGAGTCCGGGGCTTCCCTGACCGGCAATCAGACCACCCAGTTCGGCAACGACCCCCGAAATCGCAAACGCGGGTAGACACAGCGACACCACCATCAAGAGATCGCTCCCCGCCTGTCCTCTCGGCAGCGCGCCTGGGCTGATCAAGCCGAGGTGGACCTTTGTGGCCAAACGACTCGACAGCACCCCGCCGAGCGCGCCTGCGGTTCCGAGAAAGCCCGGGAGAAGGATCAACAGCACCGGATAGTCAACGAAGTCGTCGAGCCGCTTTTCGATCGTGACGCCGGCGATCAAATCCAGAACGCCTGCCACCGTGAGGATCGGGAGCGACTCGCGCATGATCGACCGCAGGATCGGCCGTGGTGAACAGATCGCCCACACCGCCGCTGGTACCGATACCGCCGTGCTGACCAAGGCGACCGTAGTCGTGACTCCGCCGATATCGGCCAGAGCAGCCGCCCACATGAGGGCGGGGAGCGTGACCACGTCGCCGGTGGCCGTGACGAGTGGTGCGACAACATTGTCGAGATCCCATCCGAAGCGGACCGAGCCGCCCGCGAGAAGCAGCGTGATGACGAGCACGACCAGCGACGCTGTCGCACCGCCGAGTGCACTGACGGTGATGAAGTCTGCCGTGCTCATCGTCGGTGTGATGTCGAAGACGACCGCGACCCCCTTTGCGAGCAGCGCGAGTTCTACGGAGACAACAAGGCTGAGCACCAGTGCCGCTGCAGTGTTTTGCCCCACCACGGTGTCGAGGCGGGGGCTCAGCTGGAAGACACCGGCGTGGATCGACGTGCCCAGACGACTCCCGAGTGCACCGAAGATGTTGCCCTTCACCGCCAGCGCAGCGGGGACGAGGAGGAGTAGTCCGGGAAGTTCTTCAAGCGTGTCGGTCGTGGTGGCGAGCGTGATGCCAGCAACCAGACTCGCAACGATGGCGACGACCAACGCAACCAGGGAGTTGCGATACGCAGTCGGGTCACCACCGACGATGCTGGTGACCCACGAAAAGCGAGCACCACGAGGCTGGATCACCAGCTAAGTCTGCTGGCTCTGCAGCCGATTGCTAGGCATGGTCATCGCGATACTGGGAGTACTTGTCGGTGCCATCACCTGGGCGATCGTGTCCTTCAACCGCTTCGTTGCGCAGCGCCAGGTGCTCGAGAACTCCTGGGCGAACGTCGAGACCGAGCTCAGTCGGCGCCACGAGCTGATCCCCGCTCTGGTCGAGACCGTGCGGGGGTACGCCACCCACGAGTCAGACACGTTGCGCGAAGTCACCGAGGCCCGAACGGGCGCAGCAGGAGTTTCTGGCGGACCCGAGGCCCATCGGAGCGTCGAGAACGTGCTGACCGCTGCCCTCCGTCACCTTTTTGCGGTCAGCGAGACCTACCCCGAGCTGCAGGCCAGCGCAGCGTTCCTCGACCTCCAGCACGAGCTCATCACGACCGAGGACCGACTCCAGGCCGCCCGACGCCTCTTCAACGGCAACGTGCGCGAGTACAACCGGCGGGTCGAATCGATCCCATCGATCGTGATCGCAAAAGTCGCCCGATTCTCGAAGCGCAGCTACTTCGAGGCCGAACCATCGGTCACCGAAGTCCCGAGCGCACGCAAGACCGACTGACAATCGGACCAGGCTCGCCGGAGAATCTCTGCGACCGGTTCCACAGAGTGAATCCGGCCTTGGACCTGGCCGCTCATCGCAAAGCCACGTTCCATGTCACCACCGAAATAGGTATCCATCATGGCGTCGGGCGCCAAGCGCGCCGGCTCGTTTGCGGCATCGAGTGCTCTGGCCTTCTCGCTCGCCCAGACACGCATGGCGGGACGGTTGTGTCGATTGACGATGACCGTGTCGACCTCGGAGCCCGTGACGATCGATTGCTTCCAGTTGTCGTGGATCGGTGACTCGACTGACGAAACCATCCGAGTGCCCATCTGTACGCCATCGGCACCTAGCGCAAAGGCTGCGGCCATCGAGCGTCCGTCGACGAACCCGCCGGCTGCGATGATCGGCACCTCGAATCGCTCGGCGATCTCAGGTACGAGCACGAGACATGACGCCCCGTCGGCATTCTTGAACCCGCCTCCCTCCGCTCCTTCGACCACGAGTCCGTCGACTCCCGCGTCGATCGCCTTCTGCGCGCCGCGGATCGTCGGAACGACGTGGAAGACCGTGATCCCGAGTTCCTTGAGCCGGGGAACGAGCACCGCCGGGTCGCCCGCCGACGTGGTCACGAACGAGATCTCATTCTCTGCCACGAAGTCGACCATCGACAACGGGTCACGGATGAAAAGTTGGGCGAGGTTCATGCCGAATGGCCGGTTGGTCAATTCGCGCATCTTCACCACCTCACCCTTGATGGCGTCGAGTTCTCCCGACGACGTCTCGATGATTCCGAGCCCACCAGCGTTCGAGACCGCCGATGCAAGCTGTGATCGCGCAATCCACCCCATCGGTGCCTGCACGATAGGGATCTCGATACCAAGCATCTCGGTGATTCGGGTCTGCATCTCACCTCCGGGGAGTCGACTGCCTCGACGCTACGCACCCCGAGCGCAGAAGGCGACAGCGAAGACGATAGACGGTCTACCCAACGGCTGACCGACCCGAGATCTTGTTCTCCGCCCGCGATTACTCGGCCCGTGCTGTCCAGATACAGGTGAGGGTGATGCAGTGCAACATGCAGAGGGAACCCGTTCCAAGGAGCGAGGACGGTTCTGTCAGTGGAAGTCGCGCGAGGCTGGGGCGGCACCGACCGGGAGTGGTTCGAGGCGGTCAGCGACGACGTTGATCACACCCTCTTCTTTCTCGAGACGACCCTTGACGAGCAGTGCTGGCGCGCCTCGGGCTTCTCTCTTGTAGCGCTGCCAGCAACCCTTGGAGATGATGACGTTGATGAGGCCGGTTTCATCTTCGAGGTTCAGGAAGGTCGTGCCACCAGCGGTCGCTGGACGTTGGCGATGGGTGACTACTCCCCCGACGGTGACCCTCTCACCCGCTGGATGATCGACCAACTCGGCTGAGGTGACCACACCCATCTGTGAAAGCTCACGGCGGATGAAGGAGGTGGGATGCCCGTCGGGGGCGACACCGGTGGCCCACAAGTCGGCATGGGCCAACTCTCGAAGCGACATGCCGGGTAGTGGAGGCGCCTCGACCCCGGTGATGATCCCAGGAAGGCGATCCGAGGCGGTCTGGGCCATGGCACCGGCCGACCACAACGCTGACCGACGGTCGATATCGAAACAACCAAACGCACCCGACGTCGCGAGTGCTTCGAGATGGGCGAGCGACAGCTTCGGCACCCGACGGCGGAGATCTTCAACCGACGAATACGGCCGAAGATCATCGATCTTCTCGGCCAACTCGAGCCCGATCCCACGCACATAGTCGATCCCGAGACGGACGGCGACGTCACCGGTGCTGCGCGGGCATGGTTCGAGTGTGGCCATTGCCGCCGACGCGTTGAGGTCGGGAGTGCGCACGATCACGCCATGCCGTCGGGCGTCACCGACCAGCGTGTGTGGCGACCAGAAGCCCATCGGCTGCGCCTTGAGTAAAGCGGCACAGAAGGCGGCCGGGTAGTGGTACTTGATCCATGCCGAGGCATAGACGAGATAGGAGAACGACACCGAGTGACTCTCGGGAAACCCATAGTTGGCAAAGGCAGCGAGCTTGAGCCAGATCTGCTCACCGATGTCGTCGGTGATGCCGTTCTTGCGCATACCGTCGAAGAAGCGGGCCTTGAGCTGCTCCATACGCTCCTTGCTCCTTTTGGAACCGACGGCTTGACGGAGCTGATCGGCGTCGGCCGGTGTGAAGTTGCCGACATCGATCGCAATCTGCATGAGCTGCTCCTGGAACAGCGGTACGCCAAGGGTCTTAGCGAGTGCGTTCTCGAGTAGCGGATGGAGATAGGTGACCGGTTCGAGTCCGTTGCGGCGCCGGATGTACGGGTGCACCGACCCGCCCTGGATCGGACCCGGGCGGATGAGGGCGACCTCGACGACGAGGTCGTAGAAACACCGCGGTTTGAGGCGCGGCAAGGTGGCCATCTGGGCTCGCGACTCGATCTGGAAGACGCCGATCGAGTCGGCCTTCTGGAGCATGTCGTACACCTCGGACTCCTGAGGGAGCGTCGCTAGATCGACTTCGACATCGTGGTGATCGGCGATGAGATCGACGGCGTAGTGCAACACCGACAACATCCCGAGCCCGAGCAGGTCAAACTTCACAAGACCGGCGGCCGCACAGTCGTCCTTGTCCCATTGCAAGACGCTGCGATCGTCCATACGCCCCCACTCGACCGGACACACCTCGATCACCGGCCGATCGCACATGACCATGCCTCCGGAGTGGATGCCGAGATGACGGGGGAAGTGCTCCACCTCCGCTGCCAACTCCATCACCGGTAGCGGAATCGTGGTGTCGGGATCTTGCGCACCGGCAGCGACGCTCCCCCACCGATCGACCTGTTTGGAGAAGGCGTCCTGTTGACCTTGGGCATACCCGAGCGCCTTGGCCATGTCGCGGATCGCCGACTTGGAGCGGTAAGTGATGACATTGGCGACCTGAGCGCAGTGATGGCGGCCGTGCTTGTCATAGACGTACTGGATGACCTCTTCGCGCCGGTCGGACTCAATGTCGATATCGATGTCGGGTGGACCGTCTCGCTCCGGCGATAGGAACCGCTCGAACAGCAGACCGAGCGACACGGCATCAGCGTTGGTGATACCGAGGGCGAAGCACACTGCGGAGTTGGCGGCCGAACCCCGGCCTTGACAGAAGATGTTGGCCCGCCGACAGAAGTCGACGACATCCCACACCACCAGGAAGTAGCCGGGGAAGTTGAGGTCATGGATGAGATCGAGCTCACGATCGAGTTGGGCCCACGCCCCCTCGATCCGCTCCTCGGCCCGGGGCCCATATCGACAAGTTCCGCCTTCCTCGACCAGTCGGCGGAGAAAACCCATCTCGTCGAGCCCGTCGGGGCAGGGATACGGCGGCAGATCAGGGGCGACCAACGAGAGGTCGAACGCACACTCGAGCCCCAATTCAGCCGCCCGCTGCACCGCGCCGGGATAGCGAGCGAACCGGGTCGCCTGCTCAGCACCCGACCGCAGATGCATACCCGCTGGAGGGAGCCAACCATCGATCTCATCGAGGCTGCGCCGGGCACGCACTGCGGCCAGAGCCGAGGCAAGTCGTTTGCGGGCGACCGAGTGGTGATGGGCATTGGCGGTAGCGACGACATCGACCCCACACGACACAGCGAGTTCGGCGAGGACGTCATTGCGGACCGAATCGGTTGGTAGACCGTGATCCCACAGTTCGACGAACACGTTCTGGCGGCCGAAGTCGCTCACCAGCCGTTCGAGTTCGCGACGTCCCGCAGCCGGTCCTTCGACAGCGAGCGCAGCAGGCACCGAGCCTTTGCGACACGCAGTGAGTACCGCCCAGTGATCACCGGTGCCGTCGCCGGCGAGTTCGACCAATCGTTCGTACGGGATCCGGGGCGCGCCTTTCTCACCGGCCAACTGCCCCTCACTGATCGCTCGACCGAGACGGGCGTACCCCTCGGGCCCTCGGGCGAGGATCAGGATGTGCTCGCCTTCTGGATCGGCAGGCCCAGAACGACGGAGGTCGATCGGCGCTTGGCGTGTCGAGCCGGAACGGTCCGCCTCCGGCGAGGGCGACAACGTGAGTTCGGCGCCGAAAACGGTCGGCAACCCGACTGCTTTGGCTGCCTCGGAGAACCGGACCACACCGTAGAAGCCGTTGTGGTCGGTGAGCGCCAGCGCTTCGAGTCCGAGCCGGGCTGCCTCCTCGGCCAACTCCTCAGGATGGGAGGCGCCATCGAGGAACGAAAAGTTCGAGTGGCAATGCAACTCGGCGTACGGGATCTCACCTCGACGACGTTCCTCAGATGGCGGCGTGTAAGGCACCCGCTTGCGTGACCAGGCTGGACTGTCGCTTCCATCGCCGGAGCGCAGGTCGCCGACGCGGCCGGTGGACGGCCGGTCCGAGAGCCGGCGCTCAAGTTCTCCCCATGAGATTCCTGGATTGACAAAACCCATGTTCGCACGCTAACGAACATATGTTCGCTTTACAAGATCATGAGCAGTGCCTGAATGGACCGTCAGACCAGACGCCG
>Ga0222718_10003013_pt1 | contig 14683 bp, 24 predicted proteins | sample C33_27DmetaG_FD_165045 | JGI IMG/M metagenome (GOLD analysis project Ga0222718, IMG submission 165045) | Estuarine water microbial communities from San Francisco Bay, California, United States - C33_27D | ecosystem: Environmental > Aquatic > Marine > Unclassified | place: USA: California... | reverse complement strand
GAGAAAGACGTGGTCCAGAATACATGCAATACAGAAATGAGAAAATAATAGAGATGCATGAGAATGGCACAAGCTATGAAGATTTATCACAAGAGTTTAATATTGCTGTGTCAACAGTAAGGAATGTAATAGAAAGATACTATACTCATAGATACATTGGAATGTTACGCAAACATCTAAAACAAACAGATGGTGTGGTAAACGATTCATTATCCATTAGTGCATTGTTGTGGCATAAAACTAGACAAGCAACAGCATTAAAAAACATGAATGTAAATACTGTAGGTGATTACTATAAGACAAAGGCGAATGGTAAAATATCAAAAAGTATACAAGAATGTGTGGAGCATGAAATAGTATGGGCATCAAAAAGACATGCTATAGATAAACAACGAGAACAAAAAAGAGAAAGGTATAACTTTTATTATGAGCAATAATGATGGAGTAGGCCCAGGTGGCAAAGGAAGTCAGCAACGCCCTACAGATAGAAAGAAGTTTGAAGAAAACTTTGAGCGTATCTTTGGGAAGAAAGAAAAGAAATGACTTTGCGTGAATTCTATATGACAGTGATTAAAGAGTTCAATAATGGTCAACCATTAGAATATAAGTTTACTGATAAAGATGGATATTGGAAAATGACAAAAGGTTACACAGGCCATGGCATGAAAGAAATGACAGCTGGACAATACTTACAAATTGTAGAAATGTGTAAACGTGATGTAGCAAAAGAACATGAGAATGATACACGGAGTCGTGGACGTCCGACCAAAAAGGTCCGCAACAAATATGTAGGAGACTTGTATGAGTGAACTTAAACCATTCTTAGTTCGTCTCACTCCTCAAAGTGTTGAGCTATTAAACAAGACTGCGAAGGAACATGAGAAAACTAAGGCAAGCATTATTAATGATGCGATCAAAGCTTACTGTACTAAAGACATTAATGCGAGATTGAATCGACTATGACACCGACACTGAGATTCGAATTGCCATACCCACCGAGTGTTAATAATTATTGGCACGCATCGGGAAAGCGAAGATATATCTCTCCAGCTGGAAAAAAATTCACTGAGGAAGTAGATGTAATAGTGAAACAGGCTGGGCATAAAAGCTTTGGCGATAAGAGTCTTGGTATTAGTGTTATGATACACCCCAGATCTAAAAGAAGGTTTGATCTGGATAACACACTAAAAGCAATATTAGATGCATTGATGAAGGCTAACGTGTATGATGACGATAGTCAATTTGAATACATTGAAATTGCCAGAGGTGAACACAAGGATGGTGGCGCTGCTGTCGTCCATATTTATGAACTAGAAAAGGAAGAAGAATAATGGCTGAAGATAATAAACGTCCGTTGGAATTGAAAGAAAACGAAGGCAAATTATTTGTTAACAACGATAAGACAGAGGATTGGCATGGCGACTACCAAGGCCAAGTGTTACTACCAGATGGAACACGATGCTACATTAATCTCTACGAAAACACTGCACAAAGTTCTGGCAACAAGTGGTATAAGATCAAGATCGGTAATCCAGTTAAACAAAGTACCAATACCGCATCACAAGCACCAGTACAGAATAACGTCCAGGCGGATAATGTTGTGGACATGGAAGACGATCTACCCTTCTAATGACTGAAACGAAAAACAAAAATAAACCGATTCCAAGTCTGTCAGGGTACGGTGGCGTCAGGGCCTTGCAGAAAAACTTGGAGAAGAGTACAACCATTGCAGCAAATCGAGAGGCAGTAGCCTACTCGTTGCTGTGTATGGCCAATACAAAACTATCAGACATTATGAGTTGGGATGAAGAAGGTAACGTCAAAGTCAAAGCAAGTAAGGACATTCCAGAACACGCAATGCAAGCAATCAAGCGCATCAAGACGAACCCTAAGACTGGTGAGATTGAAATCGAACTCTGGGACAAAGTCCAAACATTAAGACTATTAGCTAAGGCTAGTGGTTTACTAGACAATCCTGAAGAGTCAGATAAACCATCTGTGATTGGAATTAATATTAAAGCACCTGAGACAATAGATAATGAAGAATAAAGCAGCACGAGATAAGTTCATGGCCATCATTAAAGAACAAGCTGATGAATATAAAAACTATAATCGAAGTGTAGAGTGGGTAAAGAAATTATTAAAAAACCCAAACCCAGATTATGAGATTGCAAACAAGATGGCTAAAGAAGCAGCTAAGAAATTAAGGATTGAAATAGATGAATGATCCAAAAGACATCCAAGTTGGTGGTGACCATTATAAGCGACACACTATACAACCTATAGATGTAATGAAAGAATACCTATCAGAAGAAGCGTACGAAGGTTTTCTGAATGGTAATATTATTAAGTACGCGCTACGGTGGAGATTGAAAGGTGGTGTTGAGGACTTGAAGAAGTGTCAACATTATGTCGCATTTTTAATCAAACACATGGAGACTAAAGATGGACATCAAAGCAATGATTGAGCAATTGCGTGAAGAGTTTGCCATGGCACATATGAATAATTCTAGAGTCATGGAAATTATTGATACGCTATGGAAAGAGAATCAGGAACTCAAACGCTTAGCTACAATGAAGTTCAAAGACATAGACGATGAGCAATAAGAAGGAACGAAGTAAACGAGAACTAGCGGGTCCAGGCATTGATCTGGATTTTAGCAGTGCATTAACGACATACAAATTTCTCCAAAGCAATGCATTTGTTCGCGGACTGATGGGGCCAGTAGGCTCAGGAAAGTCTTACGCATGCGCTGCTGAGATCATGATGAGAGCCGTTAGGCAAAAGCCTTCGCCTATAGATGGGATTCGCTATACTCGTTTTGTTATTGTCAGGAACTCATACCCAGAACTTAAGACGACAACGATTAAGACATGGCAAGAGTTATTTCCTGAAAACACTTTCGGTCCGATGCTATATACACCTCCAATCACTCATCACATTCGCCTCCCGTCCCGCGGTGATGCTGCGGGTATAGACTGTGAAGTGATCTTCTTAGCATTGGACCAACCTAAAGATGTGCGTAAACTATTATCATTAGAATTAACAGGAGCGTGGGTCAATGAAGCAAGAGAACTTCCAAAAGCTGTTATTGATGGTCTCACTCATCGGGTTGGTCGTTATCCTACACAGCGGGATGGCGGACCGACTTGGCATGGAGTGTGGATGGATACTAACCCAATGGATGATGACCATTGGTGGTTCCGTTTAAGTCAGAAAGATCCGATTAAAGGTAAGTATGCTTGGGACTTCTTTCATCAACCAGGTGGTGTGATTGAAGTTGATCCTGAAGACTTACCAGAAAATCCAGAAGCAAACGATCATGTATTTAGTGGTGGGCGCTGGTGGACAATTAATCCGAAAGCAGAAAACGTCAGCAACTTACCTAATGGTTACTATAACCAAATGCTGGGTGGTAAGAACTTAGATTGGATACGATGCTATGCTGAAGGTAAGTTTACTTATGTACAAGAAGGTAAACCTGTCTGGCCAGAATATGATGATAACTTAATGAGTAGCAGTGAAGTTGATTACGATCCAACTCTACCTATCCATATTGGTCTTGACTTTGGTTTAACTCCAGCAGCAGCAATAGGTCAAAGATTAAACAATGGTCGATGGGTCGTCTTACATGAGATCGTGACTGAAGATATGGGCCTAGAACGATTTGGTACACAACTCTTAGCAGAGATCAATGCCAAGTATCCTAAAGCACAAGTCTTGGTGTGGGGTGACCCAGCGGGTATGCAACGTGATGCCATCTATGAAGTGACTGCATTTGACTACTTACGCACCATTGGATTAAAAGCACAGCCTACACCAAGTAATAATTTCAGAGTCAGACGTGAAGCCGCAGCTGCACCGATGCAACGATTGATTGCTGGTAAGCCTGGACTCATATTACATACATCATGCAAGCGTTTACGTAAATCGTTAGCTGGTGGTTACCATTTTAAACGAGTGAGTGTGGGTGCTGGTCAAGAACGATTTAAAGACAGTCCTAATAAAAATGAACACTCTCACATAGGTGATGCATTTGGTTATCTTCTTTTGGGTGGTGGAGAGCATAAGAGGATGACCAAGTCCGCCTTGACACAAAATACATTAATCTCACAAACTGTTGTTAATAGCGACTTCGATGTTTTTAACTCACGTTGATAAAATACTTACAGCCATGTCAGATGTCGAGAATGGATATTACTTGCCATTCCATGAAAGTCATCTAGATAATTTTAAAGGAATAATCGAGTATGAATCTCAATCAATTACGATTGAAGATAGAAAACGGTTTCTTATATTTCAATCTCACTGCGGTCCTTGTGTTACTGCGTTTGTCAATCGTCGTCCTGTCGCTGTGTTTGGTCTTATGTTTCACTGGAAAGGAATGGGTGAAGCGTGGTCTATGTTTGCTGAGGAATCCAGAAGATACCCAATAGCTATGACTAAAGGTGCAATTGCATTCTTTGATAGCTGTCAGATATTATTTAATTTACATCGTATTCAGATTACCGTAGAATGTAATGATCAACGTGCTGTTCGTTGGGCCAAAGCATTGGGTTTTGTATCAGAAGGTGTAATGCTTAAGTACAGTGCAGATCAAGAAGATACATTTATGATGAGGAGATTGTAATGGGTGGTTTTGGTGGCGGTAAGCCAGATACATCTGCTGCGGAAGAATCTTTACGTTTGCAACGTGAAGAAACAAAACGTGCAAGAGCAGCAGCTGAAGAAGAGAAAAGAACATTAGCAGAGCAAACATCTGCGCAACAACGTGCAAGACGTATTGGTGGTAAACGTATGTTACTTTCTAGTCGTGTCACACCAGAGACAGGATTGGATGAGGAAGAAAACAAAATGCTTGGGACTAAAGCGTAATGGCAGCCCTAGACTTTGGTATGGCATTATCTAGAGGTATGTTGCCAACATCTGAAAAAGCACAGAAAGATTTAATCAATCTTGCTGGTGGTCGTAACATCTTTAAGTCTGAAGACTGGTGGAATACACAAGTTGATAAACAAATCTCTTCTGGTTATCGAGTCGAGGAAACTCGAACACAATATTATATTCCTAAAAGACAAACTGGTGGCTTTGGTCAATCTCAGACTGGTTGGAGACCACCATCTTACAATATAGCTGGAATAGCAACAAGACCCCTTAGTGCAACAAGTAGAAGAGAAGTTAATTTAGGATATACTGGCAAGCGTGAAGATTATACTGCTGGTGAATTAGCTGATATTGAAAGATCTGCTAAAGCTGGAGCAAAACGTGCTAAGCGTGAAACTGCTCAAGCAGAAACATCTAAGAAAAGACTGAGACGTGGTACAGGTGGTTTAGCAGCAAAAGCAAGACCTGTAGGGGCAGAAGCAACAACAGGATTACCAGAGTTAGGTACTGGTGGTTTACAACTTGGAACAACATCTTTAGGAAAAGGATTATTGGTATGATGGATAAAATGCATAAAAAAGCAAAACATATGATGAAAAAAAACAAAAAAGGAGATCTTAATAAGGATGGCAAAATGAGTTCTTATGAAACAAAAAGATCAGAAGCAATACAAAAAAACATGAAGAAGGCATAACTATGGCTAGCAAAGGATTATATTACAACATTAATAAACGCAAGAAAGCTGGTACAAGTCGATCTAAGGAAGACTCTACTATATCGCCTAAAGCTTACAAAAATATGCTTGCTGGGTTTCCAAAGAAAAAGAAATAGATGGAACAATATAGAGGGGCATATCCTACCAGAACTGTTGAGCATGTCAGGCTCATTGAGGGCCATGCCTTTAGTGCTGGATTAGTTGCAGACTATAATAACAAAGTAGCTGCTGGATCAAGTATTGATATTGTGATTGCGTTTCCATCAGGAGTAAATCCTGTGTTTACTATTAATGGTTTATCGAGTGGTAATGCAGTTGGGTATTTATATGAAGGTGCAAGTGCAACAGGTGGCACATCATTGCCTATTATTAACAGGAACAGAGCAAGCACATTGAGTAGTACAGGTGTAGCGTTAGCTAACCCTACAGTTTCTAGCACAGGTACATTAATATTGAAAGAGATATTGACAGGCGGTGTTGGTAAGAAAGGTGCTGGTGGTGAAGTCGGTGGTAATAATATTATCCTTAAAGGATTAACTAATTACTTATTTAGACTGACCAATGCAGATGTAAACAATAATCCACATGCGATGGAAATTATCATAAGTTGGACAGAATAATGGTTGCTAAAAAATATCAGAACCCTAAAGGTGGACTCAATGAAAAAGGACGTAAATACTTTGAGAATAAAGATGGTGGAGATCTTAAACCACCACAGAAGTCTGGCAAAGATGGTCGTCGTGTCAGTTTTGCTGCACGGTTTAGTGGGATGGATGGTCCTCTAAAAGATGATAAAGGAAGACCAACTAGATTGAAGTTAGCATTAAAAAAATGGGGTTTTAAAGACAAAGCAGAAGCAAGAGCTTTTGCTAACAAAAACAAAAAGGCATAACTATGGAGATGATGAGACTGAGCGCTGAAGATGTTTTAAAAAGACATGACAAGGCATTAATAAGAAAAGAAAACTTTAGAGACTTATATGAAGAAGCCTATGAGTTTGCTTTACCACAACGTAACTTATACGATGGCCACTATGATGGTAAGGTCGGTGGTACTAAAAAGATGAACAGAGTTTTTGATTCTACTGCAATCAATTCTACACAACGTTTTGCTAACCGTATGCAGTCTGGAATCTTTCCTCCACAGCGCAAATGGTGTCGACTAGAGCCAGGATCAGACATTCCTCAAGATCGTACTGCTGAAGCACAAGCTGCTCTTGATCTATACAATGAAAAACTATTTGATACACTCAAACAATCTAACTTTGATGTTGCTATTGGTGAGTTCTTACTAGACTTATCTGTTGGTACTGCTGTGATGATGGTGCAACCAGGTGATGATATTAATCCTATTAACTTTATTCCTGTACCACAATACTTAGTATCTATTGAGGAAGGTGCTAATGGTCAAGTAGATAATGTATATAGACGTATTAGAATGAAGGGTGAAGCAATTCAACGTCAATGGCCTGATGCAGAAATACCAGCTGACTTACAAAGAAAGATTGATGACAAACCAACAGATGATATGGAGTTGATTGAAGCCACTGTATTTGATCAGAAGCGTGGTGATTATTGCTATCATTTAATCCACAAAGAATCTAAAACAGAATTAGTATACAGACGTATGGATTACTCACCATGGGTAGTTTCTCGTTATGCTAAAGTGGCTGGTGAGATTTATGGTCGTGGCCCATTAATTACTGCATTACCTGATATTAAGACACTAAATAAAACATTAGAGCTAGTATTAAAGAATGCATCACTATCTATCTCTGGTGTGTACACAGCAGCTGATGATGGTGTATTGAATCCTAACACAGTCAAGATTATGCCAGGTGCAATTATTCCTGTAGCACGTAATGGTGGTCCACAAGGTGAATCACTCAGACCATTACCACGTGCTGGTGACTTCAATGTATCCAATATTGTAATGAATGATTTACGTATGAACATCAAACGTATTCTATTAGATGAATCATTACCACCAGATAATATGTCAGCTCGATCAGCAACAGAAGTTGTAGAAAGAATGAAAGAGTTATCACAAAACTTAGGTTCTGCATTTGGTCGACTCATTAATGAAACAATGATTCCATTAGTATCTAAAATGTTACAAGTGATGGATGAGCGTGGAATTATTAACCTACCATTAAAAGTAAATGGCTTAGAAGTTAAGATTGCACCAGTTGCTCCATTGGCGATGGCACAGAATATGGATGATGTACAAAACATTTTACAATATGCACAGATTGCACAAGGTGCTGGTCCAGAAGGTGCAATGACAATTAAGATTGATGAAATGATGGATTACATTGCTGAGAAGCTTGGCGTACCACAAAGACTACGACCAACACCAACTGAACGTGCAGTGATGAAACAACAAGCAGCAGAAATGGCTCAAGCAGCACAGCAACAAGAAATGGCTATGATGCAACAACAACAGGAGCAATAGATGGGTAAAATTCAATTAAATGAATCTTATTTTAGAAATGAAGGAAAAAGACCATTAATAGATGAATATCATACTATGGTTCCAAAATCTATGAGTGGTTTCTTAGGTGCTGTTAAGTCTAACACGGGTAGAACAATGACAGAGTTTTCTGTTGATGTTGAAGTAAAACAGCCTGATGGTTCAGTTAAACAGATGCGTGTACCTTCTCTAGTTCCTGGACTTACACAAGATGATATAAATTTATTAGCTAAAGATGAAGAGTTAATGGAGAGTCCAGAAAATGTGCGTATGGCTTTTAGAGAAAGGAATAAAGATAAGTTTAATAAAATCTTTAACCTTGCTTCAAAACATGCTGAAAAAAGATTAAAACAAAATAAGAGTGTGTTTTATCAAGATGATGAGCCTACATCTAAGGTTATAAAGAATAATGATAAACGGCCATTACTGAATAAATATAATACAGGAGAATAATTTGGCTGGATGGGAAGATTTACAAGAAGCATTACCTTTAGAACAAGGTGATGGTTTAGAGAAGCGAGACGAGTTAGATCGTCTTTGTTTACGTGTCCTAGGGGGTGAGGACGGGGAGAAGTTAATGAAATGGCTGCGTGATGCAGTTGTTGAGCAACCTGTTGCTTTGCCAGGTAGCGATCCAAGCTACGCGTTTTACCGTGAAGGACAAAACAGTATAGTAAAGGACTTAGAAGCAAGGCTAATTAGAGCAAGGAAATTATAATGGAAGAAACAATCGAGCCTAGTGTTCAAGAGGAATCTCAAGAATCTACTGGCCTACTCGATGGAGCAAGTCCAGAAGTCGAAGAAGCTGAAGCAGAGAATCCACAAAAAGTAGAAATAGATCATCGTGATCCTGATGAAGTAAAAGCAAAAGAAGAGTTTGCTGTTAATCAAGAACAAGAAGATGATAATGAACCGTTAGAACGTCCAGATTGGTGGCCAGAAAACTTTTGGAAATCAGAAGACGATGCACCAGATCTTGAAGGTATTGCTAAGTCATGGATGGATCTACGCAAACAAATCTCACAAGGTAAACATAAAGCACCAGCTGATGGTAACTATGACTTATCTGCATTTGGTGAAACACCAGAAGATGATCCACTACGTAGTCATGTTGTGGGTTGGGCAGCTAAGTATGGCGTTAGCCAAGCTGCATTAGATGATCTTGTTGGTGAAGTAGTTCAACAACAGATGCTTGGTGCAGAAACACAACAAGTTAACCTTGACCAAGAACGTAAAGCTTTAGGTCCAAATGCTGACGCTAGAATCAATGGCATTGTTAAATGGGCATCTGGTCTAGTTCAAAAAGGTGTTTGGGGTGAAGATGACTTTGAAGAGTTTAAAGTAATGGGTGGTACTGCAAAAGGTATTTCTGCATTAGAGAAGCTCAGAGCATCTTATGAAGGCAGAGTTCCTGTTGAAACTACTCCAGTCGAAGGCGCACCATCAAAAGATGAGTTATATCAAATGGTCGCTGACCCAAGATATAGTTCAGATCCATCCTATAGAGCTAAAGTAGAAAGAGCATTCGCTCAAAACTTTGGTTAAATCGCTTGACAATAGGCTTTGTTCCCGTGTAAAATCGGGAATGAGGCCTATTACATATTCTTTGTGACCCTCAACGCAAGTAACCTTGTCGACTGGCTATCGTAAATAGCAAGCACGGCCCAGTTCTCTGGCACACCACAGCGATTAATTTACTTTATTAATTACTATAAGGAGTCAATAATGGCTATTGGTTTATCTAATGCTTTTGTTACCTTATTTGATGCCGAAGTTAAACAGGCTTACCAAGCTAAAGCTCAGCTTGTAGGTGCAGTTAGACAAAGACGAGGCGTTGAAGGTTCACAAGCTAAATTCCCTAAAGCGGGTAAAGGCGTAGCTACTCTTAGAGTTCCACAAACAGATGTAACACCATTGAATGTGGATTTCTCACAAGTAACAGCTACAATGGAAGATTGGAATGCAGCAGAATATTCTGACATCTTCATGCAACAAAAAGTTAACTTTGATGAAAGACAAGAATTAGTACAAGTAGTTGCTAATGCTATCGGTCGTCGTCAAGACCAACTTATTCTTGACGCACTTAATGCAACATCAGGCGTAGGCACTGTTGCTACAAGTGTTGGTGGTGCAGATACTAACTTAAACTTAGACAAGCTTTTAGCTGCTAAGAAAGAGTTAGATTCTAACAACGTACCTCCAACAGATCGTCATATGATCATTCATGCTAATAGCTTATCAGCATTACTAGGCGAAACAGAAGTTACATCATCTGACTTTGCTTCAGTTAAAGCTTTAGTTAATGGCGAAATTAACACATTCTTAGGTTTCAATTTCCACGTTCTTGGTGATCGTGCTGAAGGTGGCTTACCAGTTGCAGCTGGTGATGTTAGAACATGCTGGGCATTCCATAAAGATGCAGTTGGTTATGCTGAAGGTATGGGTCCTAAGACTGAAATCAACTATGTTCCAGAAAAAACATCATTCTTAGTTAATGCTATGTTCTCTGCTGGCGCAGTTGGTATCGACGCAGAAGGTATTGTTAAAGTATCTGCTGACGAAACTTAATCTAAGGAGAATATTTAATGGCTTATAATAAAGACAATTTACAACCAATCGGTGGTCAGTCTAAAGCTGGTAATGCTCCTCAAATGTGGAGTTATCAAACTGCGGACGCAAAAACAGACGTAGATGAAGAAGGTTACTTTAATGATGCATCATCATTACTTAAAAAAGGTGACTTAATCTATGTTTATGCGTCTACTGGCGGTGTAGCAACATACAGCTTACATCCAGTATTAGAAAGCGCTTCTGGCGTTGTTGACGTATCTGACGGTACAGCTTTATCAACAACTGACACAGACTAAGTTGTTTAATGCAGATCAGGTAGGTACTTCGGTGCCTACCTATTTGCACATTTAAAGGAAACAAAATGGCTACAGGTGATACCGATATTAAAATATGTTCCGATGCATTATTAATGCTTGGGGCCAATCCTATATCATCATTTACAGAAGGCACAGACGAATCAAACATTTGTGATCGACTCTATCCAGATATTAAGATCCGTGCTTTAACTATGTATGACTGGTCATTCTCATTCAAGAAAACACAATTAGCAAGACTGGTAACAACACCAGCAAATGAATACAAATATGAATATCAACTACCCTCTGACATTATTGGCAGACCAAATGCAGTATATGACTCAGATAAGGTAGGCGCACCAACAAGACGTGAATATAGATTAGTTGGCGATAAACTACTGACTGATTACGAAACAGTTTATATTGACTATCAATACAATGTTCCTGAGTTTGCCTTACCACACTACTTTGTACAACTATTGAAGTATGAAATGGCTTGGCATCTAGCACTCCCGATTACAGATCAGGCTGATAAGTCAGAGTATTGGAGAGTAATTGCAGAAGGTACTCCAGGCGAAAATGGTCGTGGTGGTTATATGCGTCAAGCAATGAGTATTGATGGTCATGGCAACCCAACAAATGCAATACAAGATTTCTCATTAATTAATGTGAGGTACTAATGGCTAGGTTTGTTGATATACAAACAAACTTTACGAGTGGAGAGTTAGATCCTTTAGTTCGCTCTCGTATTGATTTAGATGCATATAAGAATGGCTTAGAAACAGCACTTAATGTTATCTGCCAACCACAAGGTGGCGTGCATCGTCGCCCAGGCACGAGGTATATTACAGAGTTAGGCGGTAGCCCAGAGAATGGGGTACGTCTTGTACACTTTGAATTCTCAGTGAACGATAGTTACATGTTGGCTTTTACCAACAATCGTATGTACATCTTTAAAAACAAAGTATTGCAAACCAATATTAATGGATCTGGTAACGATTACTTAACTACCACTATTGCTAGTGCAAGATTAGATGCAATGTGCTTTACACAATCAGCAGATACTTTAATTGTTGTTGAAGAAGACATGAAACCGAAAGTGATTACACGAACTAGCGATACGAGTTGGTCTATTGCTGATATGTCGTTTGATTCTGTTCCTCAACATGCATTTACTTTAACAACCACTAATCCAGCCGCAACATTAACTCCATCAGATGTGTCTGGCAAAATTACATTAACTGCATCTGCTGGTGTATTTAACAGCGGACATGTTGGTCAATACATTAATGCAGAACCACAAGGTCGAGCAAGAATTGTTAAATATAATAGCAGTACATCTGTTAACGTAGTGACAGAGTTTCCATTCTTTGATACCACTGCTATTGCATCTGGACAATGGGAATTAGAAACAGGATATGAAGATGTATGGTCTGCATCAAAGGGATGGCCCAGAACAGTAACCTTCCATCAAGGTCGATTATTTTTTGGTGGTAGTAAATCTAGACCATCAACAATCTGGGGATCTAAAGTAGGTCTATTCTTTGACTTTGAACCTGTGGAAGGATTAGATGATGATGCTGTTGAAGCTACTCTCGATACTAATACTTTTAATGCTATCGTTGATCTTATTAGTAGTAGAGACTTACAAATATTTACATCAGGTGGTGAGTTCGCTGTTATTCAGGAAGGTTTAACACCAATTACACCTACAAGCTTCTTTCTATCTACTACATCACGTAATGGTACAAAAGAAGGTGTACGTGTTAAACAGTTAGAATCTGGTGTGTTATTTATACAAAGACAAGGTAAACAGTTAGCAGAGATTGCATACTCTGATACATTCTTAACTTACGTTACATCTAAGATTTCATTACTATCTGGTCACTTACTCAAAGGCCCAAAACGCATGGACTTAAGACGTGCAGTGAACACAGATGAAAATGACTTACTATGCATTGTAAATGAAGATGATGGCTCAATGGCCGTGTTTTCTTTATTACGATCACAAAATGTTATTGCTGCATCTGAGTTTACTACAACTGGTAGTTACCTCGATGTTGGTGTAGACATTACTGACATCTATACTATTGTTAAACGGGATGACAATGGTACAGATAAATATTATGTTGAGGTGTTTGAAGACGGTCTATTAACTGACAGTGCAGTTACAGGGGGAGCAGTCTCTAGTTTGGATGCATCACATATAGACGGAGCAACAGTCAATGTGCTGTCAGATGGACTTGTCGAAGAAGATCAAACTGCTGATAGTGCAGTAACATTTACTAATACGCCAACCACATCATGTGAGGTTGGATTGCCTATTAGTGTGGAAGTAAAAACGATGCCAATTGATTTAAGAGTTGTCGGTGGCACAAGAATTGGCTTTAGAAAGCGTGTAGTAGAAGTCAACGCATTATTATATGAAACACAGAATATTGTGATTAATGGCAATTTAGTACCGATACGAACACTAGGCGCTGGTGCATTAGATAGTGAAGTACCAGAGTTTACTGGAACAAAGGTACTACATGGTATACTTGGGTATAGCAATGAAGGACAGATTACAGTAACACAATCTGCTCCATTAAAAATGACATTGCTTGGTTTAGAATACAAAATAGCAACACATCAAGGAACTTAATTATGGGCGCACCAGTAGCAGTACCAGCAGCAACCACTGCATTTGGAGGATCAATGGCAGCAGCTACAGCCACTGCGCCAGCATTAATGAGTGCAGCAGCAGTAACAGCACCATTATCTGGAGCTATGTTTACTGGTAGTTTTGTACCTAGTTTATTAACCAATAGTGCTGGGATTGGTGGCGGTGGGTTATTAGCTGGGGTTGGCACAGCATTCGATACATTCAATAAATACTCTAATATTATTTCTGCTGGCTTTTCTGGATTACAAGCGGTTGGTTCATATCAACGTGGCCAATATATTGAGCAACAATATGAAATGCAAGCAGAGCAGATGCGTGCGCAACAAGAGATTAATAGATTAAACATATTAAAAGCAGCTAATGACAAAACACGTAATTTACTTGCAGCGAATGCAAGTGCTTTAGCTTCTGGATTTGCCAATGGTGTGAATGGCTTTGATGGTTCTGTAAAGCTAGTAACTAAAAAGAATGAAGAGCGTTACTTACGTGACATTAGTACACTAGAATTTAATGAAACATCATCTGAGTTATTCCAAGATGCACAATCATCATTGCTTGCAGCAGCTGGAGAAGAGGCAGTGCGTGGTTCTAAATTTGATGCTCTAGCACATATTGGTAATGCATATAATATTTATAATCAAACAAGGGTTCCAGGATAATGGGGAAGTTAAAACAATATCAAGAGACTGGTGTTCAATTTAGTGGAATGCCACAATTAACGACTGCACCTATACAGGAAGCTTTAGCTTCTAATGAGCGTGTCAATCAGTTCTTATCCCAAGTTGGTCAAACGTTTGCTGAAAAAGCAAATGTCTATGCTAGCGAACAAGCTGTTAAAGATGCTATCACTAATCCTATTACTAAGGAACAAATAGACCAAGCTAGACAAACTGGCGGAAATCCAATTGATGAGTTTTTAAAAGGTGGTAAAACATACAATGATGCTATCAAGAAAGTATTAGGTCAGCAAGTTGCTGGCGAATTAAGATTAGAGCTAGATCAGTCTAATGCTGAAATACTTGAAATGGTGCGTATGGGTGAAATTACTAACCAGGGCCAAGCATTACAAAAGTTGCAAG